>ENA-OQAB01001468-OQAB01001468.1-human-gut-metagenome-genome-assembly--contig:-NODE-1468-length-11167-cov-2.233605_pt1 | contig 11167 bp, 15 predicted proteins | sample MGYA00242490_ERZ504517 | MGnify/ENA primary metagenome ERZ504517 (study PRJEB26092, sample SAMD00036298) | human gut metagenome | host: Homo sapiens | study: EMG produced TPA metagenomics assembly of... | reverse complement strand
GGTATAGATGCGGTCGTGCAGCAGGGCCAGCACCGCGTCCCACAGGGCCTTGATCTTGGGGATGGCGGCAAGGATCGCGCCGCCGATCAGAGCACAGAGCCACCCGGCCCAATACTCCGTGATAAACTGCCACATCGGTCTCACCCCTCCTCGTCATCTTCCCACGCCTGCTGGATGCGATGTCCGTTGTGACACACCGCATCCAGAACGGCATCTGCTTGGATATTGGATGCCAGCAGGGCCTTGTCTTGGGTATTCATGTTGTAGTACCCCGTGAACACCTCACCGTCTGCCAGAGGCGCTGCTACGGTGATGCGGTCGATCTTGTGCTCTTCCAGTGTAGCTAGAACCTCCGAGAGCCAGGGTGCGTATGGTGCATCTGAAATCAGATAACTTGCCATCGGTCTCACCCCCTGACCTGCCCCAGCCCGGCCCGCTGGATGATGGCAGCGTAGTCCTTGTAGGCCACGCTCAGGTCTGCGCCCTTGGCGATGCCGGGGATCTTGCCGCTGCTGGTGTACTGCCACATCCCAAAGGGCCAGCCGGGGGCGGGCTTCTTGGTGCGATAGGCTGCCAGCCATACGTCGTAGGGCTTGAGGGCCGCGCCGCCCATGTAAAGGTTGGTCTGCCCGAAGTTCAGGCCGGTGTAGAGCATGGCGTACACGCCCCAGCTCTCCACCACGCTCAGGCAGTGGGCCACGATGTCAGTCAGGGTGGCCTTGCTCAGGGCCTCCTGCAGCTTGTCCTCGATGTCCACGGCCACCGGCAGCTGGAACGTTCTGCCGCCCAGCGCCTTCTTGAACAGGGCCAGCTCCTTGTCGGCCTGTGCCTTGGTGGTTGCCTTGAAGTAGCCGTACACGCCCACCGGGATGCCCAGTCGGGTGCACTCGGCGTAGTTGCGGGCAAAGAAGGGGTCGATGTAGGGTTTGCTGGGCTTGCCCTCTTTGCTGTTGCCCATGGCCCGGATCATCACGCCGGAGACAAGGCCGCTTGCCTTGACCTTGTCCCAGTCAATGCGGCCCTGCCAGCGGGAAACGTCAAGTATGGTTCTGGGCATTGCTCTGCGCCTCCTTCTCGGTCAGCTGGACGTGGATAGCTTCCAGGTCGTCAGCGGTCAGGGCAGGGTAATCCGCTGCGATTGCCTCAAAGGCTTCGCCGTTGTTCAGCCGGATGCGGAATGCCCGCACCATGATGCGGAGTTTCAGGTTGTTCAGCGTTTTCATAGTTTTAACCTCCAATCAAATCGGCCATCATAAGCACAAGGTCGTCGTTTGCCGCTTCCAGAGCGTCCATGCGGCCCGGCACGGTTTCCAGCTCTGCCTTTTTCTTCGCTTCGGCGGCAGCGGCTTCTTCTGCCTTTTTCTTGGCTTCAGCCTGTGCAGCCAGCTCTTCGGCGGTGTAGCGGATGTACCGCATCACCGGCACTTCCTCATCCCAGGCGGGCTGAGGGTCAACACCGGGCACATCGATGACCTTCACCATGTCCCGGCCAATCTCTTTACCATCCCGGTAGTAGATGGCGGGAGAGCCGTCCGGCAGCTTTGCGGTCTCTCTGTGCCACTGCGGAGCTGTGCCCTCTACGGCATCATGGTGAACAACTTCAACATCTTCCACCAGATAGCCCGCTTCCAGATCCGGCTCAGTGGTCAGCACAATGCCAGTCTCGTCAATAATTTTCATGTGCGCTCCTTTCATGCGGCATCATCCAGCCGCACCCAGATGTACACGGCATAGTAAGGGTTCAGGATGCTCATTGCCTGCCCGCTGCCGGTGCTGCCGATGCTCACGGTATGAGAGTGAGCGCCAGCGTCCCCGATGCTCACGGTATGGCTGTGGCTTCCCGTGCCGTTCGTGCTGAAGCTGTGGGTGTGGGAACCATCAGAACTGGTTGTAAATTTATAATTAGCCCAGGAAGCTCCATAGTTCCTAATACGGTACGATTCGCCATCATCGCCGCCACTCTTATACTCAGCATTCACATTATGGCTATGCGAACCCGCACTGTTGGTCGTACCGCTGTGGCTATGCCAGCCTGCGCTGTCGGTGGATGCACTGTGGCTGTGGGAACCAGCGCTGCCGGTACTGCCACTATGGCTATGGCTCGGCATTTCGGCAGTAGTCTGGGTGTGGGTGGCGCTGCCGCCGGTGGTGCCCACAGGGTAGGCACTGGAAGCGCCCATGATAAACTCGCCCTCAATGCGCTCCCATGTGCCGCCGATAAAGCTTGCCGGGCTGGTGGGGTCGTTGCTGGCCCAGAATTTGATTCTGGCGTAATCCTCCTCACGCTGAGCGGCAAGGGATTCTTCGATCAGCGCCCGGGTCGCCGCAGCATCAGCGGGGGCCCCTTTGATGGAGACGGTCGTGTCGGTGTTTGCCGCCTTTTTAGCTTCCTCCGCCCAGTTCTTGGATGCTTCCTCACTGGCTTTGGCATTGGTAGCAGAGGTAGCCGCTGCCGTCTTGCTCTTCTCTGCTTCCCCGGCCTTGGTGGCGGCGGTGGAAGCGCTCCCCGCAGCGGCGGTGGCCTGCTGGGTGGCAGTGTTTGCCGCAGCGGTGGCCGTTTTGGTGGAAGCTGCCACGTCGTTCAGGGCCGTGGTGCGGGCCCGTGCGATGTCCTGCAAGGCGGCGGTGTGCTCCGTCTCCGTGTCCTGCAGGGCCTGCTGGGCGGCGGTCTCGCTGGTCTTGGCATTCTTCTCGCTGGCGGCGGACTTGGTCTCGCTGCTCTTGGCTGCCTCCGCGCTGTCCTTGGCGGCGGCAGCACTGTTGCTGGCGTTCTCCTCCAGCGTGGCGATGCGCTCCTTGGCAGCGGCCAGCAGCTCGTCGGTGGGGATGCCGGTCACACCGTCCCGCACGAGGCCGCAGAGCGCCTCGTCCAGCCGGGTGTCGGTGATCTGGCCCGTGGTGATGCTGGTGGAGCCTGCCGGGCGGGTGATCTCGGCAAGGCAGAGGTCGTAGATCAGCTCGGTGCGGGAGATGGCCGGGGCCGTGGGTGTGCTGGATGCCGTGCCCTGCAGCACCTGCAGGCTGGCGGCTCTGGCACCGGCATCATAGCGCATGACGATTCGATCGATGCGGGGGAGAGACGGGTCGGCCAGCGGCATGGTCAGGGTGTCGGCCTCCCGCTTGGTGATGGAGTAGCCGGTGAATCGGCTGGGGTGCACCCAGCCACGGCCCGCCCCCACGATGACTGTCAGCCCGCCTGCGGCTGTCACCGGGAAGTCCTCAGCTCCGCTAAACACACCCGAGGTGAGGCCCGCAAGGTAGGCCGCCACGTCTGCGGCATCGAAGTCGAACCCGTTTGCAGGGTATAAAACGATTTTGCTCAAAAGATCATCTCCTTACAGTCCTTACAGCTTGCGCCAGACCGGCGTGCCCAGCCGCACGGTGCGGGTGGTGCTGTCGCTCTGGCTTTGGGTAATGACATCGGCCACCCGGACGGTGGCCTTGTAGCCCAGCTCCGGGATGGTGCAGTAGGCCACATCCCCGGGGGAGAGCCCTTCGGCATCGATGGTCAACTCAATGGAGCCGGTGCGGAGCTGTTCCAATAATTTGTTGGTGCCCCGGGCCATGAGCCGCTCGAGGTAGGCTTGGCTCTTGCTGGTCTCACCCTTTTCCTCGTCCGGCTGCACGTCCCGGGCATCGACGTAAAGCTCCCGCCGGTCGGCACCGGTGGCATCCGTCAAGCCCACGGTGACGGTGGCCCGGTTCTCGCCCTCGCCAGCGCCCTGCACCACGGCGACGTTGGCGTAGTCGGAATCCCCGAAGGCCCACGCGGCCTGCTGCAGGTTGCCCCACTTGGTGGAAAAACGGTTGTTTGGATCGGCGGTGGGCCGGTAGACCTCAAACAGCAGCTTCTTGTCTGCGTTCTTGCCTGCCAGCCGCACCCGGAAGCCCAGATCACAAGCCGCGCCGATGGTCATCAGGTAGTCCATGATGCTGCCGCCGGAGGTCTGGGCGGTGTAGGTGGTGTCAAAGCCCACAGCAGCACCCAGCTCCAGCTTGGGCCACGGCTGCATTGCATTGACCAGTCTGCGCATGGCCTGTTCCGCGTTCTCGTTCTTCACGATGCTGGTACCGGCCCGCTTGGTGAAGATCCACGTCCCCGGGAAGCCGGTGACCACTAAGTTGCTGTCCTGATTCTCGTTGCTCCGGTGGCAGATGCGCATGGGCACGTCGCTGTCACTGCGGCGCAGCCAGCGGCCCTCCCGGAGCAGGGAAAGGTTCTCCTCGGTGGGGCGCACCTCCAGCGTGAACTCGCCCTCGGTGTTGTAGGGCTCGTCCCAGTAAAGGCTCACCCACACCTCCACCCGGCCCAGCCGGGCGAGGGTCAGTTCATCCAAAACGTCCAGCGTCACGAGATCACCTCCGGCAGAATACCGCTCACCATGGGATAGAAGCGCACCGTCACCTGCAGGCTGGTCTCGCCGCTGTCGGCGGTGGCTTTGAGTAAGTTGTCCCCGGGGGCCAGCTCCAGCAGGTCGCTGTCCTCGTCCAGCAGGGCGAAAATGTTCTCCTCCGTGCCGTCCTCTGTCCGCTTGACGGCCAGCTTGTCGGTGGTGGTGCGGTAGATCTCGATGACCTGCCCCGGGGTCAGGGTGGTCAGGATGCGGATGCGCTCTCCGGTGATGACGTTGAGGATGCAGGGGTTGACCACCGAGGCGTCCGTTCTGAGGGTAGCGGTGAAAGGCACCGGCAGCGCCCCGGAGTTCCGGCAGTTGACAAAGGTGTTGGGCTGCCGGATGCCGAAGCGGTGGGGCTGCGCGTAGTTGACCGGGAACCGGAAGGCTGCCGTGAAGCCGCCCAGCGTGTAGCTGGCAGCAGTCAGGCTGTACCAGAAGGGCTTGGGACAGAAGAGCATCATCTCCAGCCGGACGAAGCCGTGGAGCTGGACGGTGTAGGGGGTCTTGCTGACCACGAAACGGCAGAACCATTTGTCCCCGAAGTAGAGGGTGCCCGCGGTCTTGTAGGTCAGGGTGCGGAGCAGAAGATCTGCGTCTGCATCGCCGTGGGGGCCCAGCAGTCGGCGGTGATCTGGCGGTACACCCCCGCTACGCTCTGATCTTCGACGGTCTGGCCCACTTGATTGACGCCCTGCGCCAGTTGTAAGTCCACCGGCACGCCGTTGAGCGGGTCCATGGTATAGGGGATGTCGTGATCCCAGCCCAGATGGAGTTCTGCGCCCGCATCGGTCACGAGCATGAGGTGATCTTGTCGTTCCATTCGGGTGCCTCCTTTCAGTGCTTCTGGGCCTTGGCGCGGTCAGCCTCCCAGCGGGTCTCGCGGGCGAGGTCGGCGGCGCTCTGGGCCTTCGAGTGGATGTTCTGGATGATGGTGGTGGTGCCGCCCTCCCGGTGGTACTGGTTGGCGGCTGCGGCCACCTGTGCCGTGCCGGAAGCGGCCACAGACCGGCTGATGGCCATGTTGTCCGACAGCACCAGAGAATTGGCCTGCCGAACCATCTCGGCCAGCTTGCTGTTTGCGGCCAGCAGGGCCTCGGTGTTGGCCTCCACCGCGTCGGTCAGGTCTTTGTCCGGGGTGGGGGCCGTCGGCGTGGCGGAACCGGTGTTTGCGCCTGTGGTGGTCTTGGTGATGTCGTCCAGACTGCGCTCCACCTTGGTCTGGATGCCATCCACGTAGGTGGTCACGGTCTTGTAGGAGCGCTCCACGCCGTCCACCAGCTTGGTACCCGCCTCGGTGACGGTCTTGGTCACCCGCTGGGTGATCTTGCCGGTCTCGTCCTGCAGCTTCTCGGTGAGCACCTTGGTGGTCACGGTGCTGCCGTCGGCATTGGTGGTCTTGCTGGTGTCGGTCATGCTCTCGATGACCTTCTGGGAGTTGGCGGAAGTGCCGGAGCTGCTGGGGTTGTTGGCAGCTTCCTGCTGCTTTTTTCGCTCGGCCTGCCGGGCCTTGCGGTCGGCGGCAATTTGGTTGGCAAAGTTCCAGGCTGGATTGCTGATGTAATCCACATGGTCGCCCCAGAGCCACGCCACGGAGTTATACAGGCCGATGAGGCCGTTGATGAGGATGACAAAGCCCTCGATGCCCGCCGCCACGATGCGCATCAGGCCCTCGAAGATGTAGCTCATAAAGTCCTCAACGCCCGCCCAGACATTCTGGAAAGCGTTGGCCACATCCTTGTTTTTCGCCGGAGAAGTTCAGCAGGGCACCCACCAGCATCCCGATAAGGGAGATGACGAGCAAAATCGGATTCGCGTCCATGGCCACGTTCAGGGCAGTCTGCCCGGCTGTGGCGCTGGCAGCGGCGGGCACGAACTGCGCCACCAGACCCATGGCCAGTTGGCTCAGGTTCCCGAACACGCCGGAAAGGGCGCTGCCCAGCTGGTTCAGGGCTCCCAGAGCGATGCTGTTGATCTGCGCCTGCTGTTCCTTGGTGCAGGCCTGCCAGAAGTAGGAAGCGGCCCACAGGCCCAGGCTCTCGAGGTCGCCATCCTTGAGGGCCGTTGCCAGCGTCTCGATGGCCCCCAGCGCATCCGTCTGAATGTCGGCCTGGATTTGCGCCCAGCACTCGTCCAGCTTGGTGCGGAACTGCTCTGTGATGGTGGCCCCTACGGTGGCAAAATCCGGGCCGTAGTCGTTGAGGGTCTGGGCGATGTTCTGGATGGCTTCCTGTGCGGCAGGTGCACCGGTGTTGATGCCGTTGACAAGGCCCTGCGTGACGTTCTCGCCGATCTCAGTGAACACCTTCGAGGGCGAGTGGATGCCCAGCACGTTCTTGACGGTGCTCACCATGCCGTTGACTTTGCCCTTGACTGTGGACACCAGCGTGTCCCACATCCCGGTGATGCCGTTCAGCAGGCCGGCGACAATGTTCTCGCCGATGTGGCCCCACTCATCCATACTGCCATCCCACACGCCGGTCAGCTTGGCGATGCAGGCAAGGGCGGCTTCGCCCAGATTCTCAATGCTGCGGATGATACCGTCTGCCAGAGTGGTCAGAAGGGCCGCACCGCAGTTCAGAAGGTCGGGCAGAGTGGGAGATTAGCGCGGCAGAGAACTTTGCAATCAATTCCGCTGCTGCTGTGATTAGCTGGGGCAGGTTGTCGGTGATGCCGATGATGAGCTGTTCCAGCAGCTGGATGCCTGCATCGAAGATCTCGTCCTGATGGTCAGCAAGATATTGCACCAGCTTGGTGATGACCTGCGTTGCTGCCGATGCCAGCCCCGGAATCTTCTGAACAACACCTGCGGTCAGATTTTCCAGAATGCCGCTGGCTGCGTCCAGCATGGCCGCCGGGCCGCCCTCATTCAGAGCGCTCGTCAGGGTATTCAGGCAGTCAGTGCCCCAGTTGGCGGCTTCCTTCAGGCCCGGCTCCATGGCCTCGAACAGGTCAATACTCAGGTTCTCTGCCGTTGTCTGGAGGCTTTCCATGCTGTGCTGGAATGTGTCCGTCATGGTCTGGTAGGCGGTGTCGGTTGCTCCGGCGCTGTCCACCATCTGGGCCAGCACGCCGTTGAATTTGTCCGCGCCGCCCGATGCCAGCGAAAGAGCGCCGGTTCCGGCCTCCACGCTGGACCATAGCCCGGCAAAGGCGGTGCTGTCACCACCCACGCTGTCGTAGAGGATCTGCAGCACATCGCCCAGGCTCTTGCCGTCAGCACTCAGCTGGGCAAAGCTCTTGCCGGTCTGCTGCTGTAAAATCTTGCCTACGGTCGAACCGGTGTCGCCCAGCTCGTTCAGCATGGATTTTGTGTAAGTTGTTGCCTCGGCAGTGGCGATACCGTTGGCGGTCATCACGGCCAGACCACTGGACAGGTTTTCTACGCTGACGTTGTAAGCAGCAGCCAGCGGGATGACACGGCCCATGCTGGACGAAAGTTCGTCCACGCTGGTTTTGCCCAGGTTCTGGGTGGTCAGCAGCACATCCGAAACATGGGTCGCCTGGTCGGCGCTCAAGCCGTAGGCGTTCAGGGCAGTGGTCAGGATATCCACGGCGGAGGTTGTGGAGGTAAAACCGGCGGTTGCCAGTTTCGCTGCCTGGCCTGCAAATTCCACAGCGTTGGCCGTGTCCTGCCCGGCGCTGATGGCCTGGTAGGTAGCCTCGGCAATATCCGTGGCCGCAATGCCCATGGTGTTGGACATGTCCGTGATCTGACTGCCCAGCTTCTGGATCGAAAGCTTGCCAAGATCGGCGATGGTCCCGACTTTGGCAAGCGATGTCTCGTAGACGGAGCCGTTCCGGATCGCGCTCTGGGCAAGATTCGTCAGCTGGCTGCTGGCCGTCTTTACCAGGTCTGCTATCAGCGTTCCGGCGGCGACGGTCATGCTGCTGACACCCTGCGTGAAGCCGCTGGTGTCCAACTTGGTGTTGCCGGTAACGCTAAAATCAAATGCCACTGTGTCCACCTCTCAATCGGAGCGCGGGCACAGGGGCACAGGCTGCTATAACTTGATTTCTACCTCCCGCTTACAGGCGGGATTTTTGCATTTGACCCACAATCCGTGGGCGTGGGAGTCGGGTGCGGCCCACACGGCCAGCGCCCTGCCGCAGAAGGGGCAGGGCACCGGGGCGCGGGAATCAGCCGAAGCGGTCGAGGAAAGCGTCCTCGTGCTCTTGCAGGGTCTCGTTCCGCTTCACCCCCTTCAGCCCATCCGGCAGGGCGAAGCGCTCCTTCAGGGTCTCGTAGTAGTCCCGGTCGGCCCTGTCCATACCGGAGGTGTCCTTGCCCCGGATCTCCACGATCTTGCCCAGCGGCGTTTCCGGCGGCAGGGCATGAAGCAGTGCTTTGAAGCGCCACCAGTGCACTTTGTCAGCGGTCAGGTCGATGCCGTAGGCCTGCTGAAAGGCCCCCACGAGGTAGTCAGAGTCGCACCGGTAGTCCAGCACAGGCTCGTCCTGTGGGTCGCTGCTGCTGCCAGTCCCGGTGCGCTCCTCGTCCTCGGGGCCACCGCCCTGGCAGAAACGCACCAGAGATTCAAAGGCTTCCGGATATTGCGCCACCGGAATCGGCTCCACAAAGAAGAGTGGGATGGCCGATGCAATCAGCCGGGCGCTGTCCTCGTCGGTCTTAACACGGCGGGTGCGGATCAGCAGCCAGACCATAGGCCGAAAGTCCGGGTCGATGGCGCGGCCCTCCCACTCGGTAGGCAGTGGTTCCAGCAGGATGTCAGCCATGATGACGGCGGCGCTTTGCCTTGCGCCGCTGCTCACGGTTCAGCTGAGGAGCCAGAAGGCTGGGGTCAAACTTCTGCTTTTCCTGATTTGCAGCCCGGGTCAGTTCGGTCATCACGGTCAGGGCCTTGCCCAGGTCATTGCCGTCCAGCCCCAGAGCTGCCGCAGACCCTTCGCCCAGCACGTCATCGACAAACGCTTCAACGATGCGGCACTGGCCGCGGATACCCTCGGCATAGCTCATGTTAGGGGTCTGCTGTGCACGCTGACGCTCGGCCTCCTCGGCCTTTTCCAGCTTTGCCTTTGCCTGCTCCAGCCGCTCGATATCGTTGGCGTTCAGGCTGGAAAACGCAAATTCCTTATCAAAGATCTTCATGGTCGTCTCCTATCAAAAAAGCCCTCGCCGGTCAGGACGAGGGCACAGAGCTACGGGCAGGATCAGCCTGCCGCAGCGGTAGAATAGTCGAACTTAGCAGGGGTGCCGATGCCCTTTACATCGCAGGCAAAGGTGGCGATTGCGCCGGCAGAGCCGCCCACGTCGCTGGTGACGATGAATGCGGCTAAGCCCTTCTCGCCCTTGCCGGTGCGCAGGGAGAAATAGATGTAGGGCAGGATGACGCTCTGGCCGAAGCCATAGATCATCTCGTGGCCCAGAATGAAGTCCTGGAACGCATCGCCCTTGCAGCGGTCGCCGTTGATGGCGAGGGTGCGCTGAACACTGCCCTTGGTGGTAACGGGGCCGGTGCGGATGTAGGTGTTGTCAGAGGTGGAAGCGTTCAGTGCGCCGCTGTGCTCCCGCACATGGTCGGCACAGACGGTCCAGTCCTTAACAGCATCCTTCTTGCTGGCCTCGGTGCAGATGGCCAGCACAAAGTCATCGGTGTTCTCGATGCCCTTGTAGTCGGCGCTGGGGGTGATGCCGGAGGCGGTAACAGCTTCAGTAACAGTCATGTTGAAACTCCTTTCGGTTGGTAATAAACGAGCCGGAGCTGCATCTGCATTTTGCAGCTTCCGGCACTGCTGGTAACGATATAGCCCGATGCAGTGACCGATACGCTGAGGGGCTGCTTGGGGGCTTCCAGCTGGGGCAGGTCATGCCGGTCATTCTGGGCAAGCACCCAGTCGGCCAGCTGCTCAAAAAAAGCCGCTGTTGGCGATCTGGGTGCTCTGGGCCTCGCTGTATTCCCGGCGGCTCAGAAATACATAGCTTTTGGCCATGTTCCTACCGGAGAAATAAGTGGTCAGCACAGGGTCTGTGGGGGAATCCTCAATGGAAAATTCGGCCACCGGCTCCGGGGAAAGCCCGGAGATACGGAATGCTGCCCCGTTCTCTGTCTGTTCTTCGGCGATGAGAGGGCAGGTCTTGAGCCACTCCCGCATGGCCGTGATGGTGGCTTTCTCGCTCATAAGTGGCCCATCCCTCCCCAGAACATGGTAACGGCACGGGTCGCATAAAGGGCCAGATGCTCTCCCATGTCTGCAAGTGCCCGCTGGCCCCAGTAGGAGCCGCGCAGACCTTTGTACGTGTCGGCTTCCTGCCCACGCTCTTTGTTGCCCATGAAGGTGCGCAGGTCGCTGCCCTCGGCGTGCAGGTAATACTGCTTGCGGGCGTAAGGGGTGTTGCACACCAAAAGGCCCTCGTCATACTTGGAAGCAGTCTGCACGCTGTTTTTCAGTGTGCCGGTGTCCAGCGGAACATAGCTGTCGATGAGCCGGGCCGCTTCCTGTGCCATGGCATACTGCGCCTTTTGCAGGGCAGCAGTCTTTTCGGCACCGAAGTCAGGCCGCCAGGAAAGCTGCATCTGAACACCGTCCACCTTGTAGCGCAGGCCGTAGGGCTGATCAAAAACAGGCTTGCTCATTTCCTCAGCTCCCCTCTACATGAAAATGCGGCAGCAGCGGTTCCCGGTTATCGGAGACCGCCGCCACCGTGCAGCAGATGTGCGTTTTCTCGAGGGCGGCATACTCGGCCTCGGTCAGGCTGCGGACAGCGCCGCAGATGAGCTTGCCGCCCCGCTTGAGCGTCCAGTGTGCTGCCT
>ENA-OQAB01001467-OQAB01001467.1-human-gut-metagenome-genome-assembly--contig:-NODE-1467-length-11172-cov-2.324853_pt1 | contig 11172 bp, 11 predicted proteins | sample MGYA00242490_ERZ504517 | MGnify/ENA primary metagenome ERZ504517 (study PRJEB26092, sample SAMD00036298) | human gut metagenome | host: Homo sapiens | study: EMG produced TPA metagenomics assembly of... | reverse complement strand
CCTCGTTTTTGCTGCACATCGCGACGCGGAAACGTGCGCGAAGCCCTGCTGCGCATGTTGGGAAGCCGATTATATTAGCGGAAAGCTCATCGTCCGTCGAAGAAAGACCCCGTCAGCATCCCGTGAAGCTCGTGCTGGGCTTTTCGCCAGCCGACTCCGTTCGTGGAAAGCCGTTTGCCCATGCGCCTTGCAAGAAGCCGTGCGATCTCGTCGAGTTCGATGAGGTTCCACACTGTTCTGCCCGTGATCGATACCACCGTGGTGCCTCGCGCCAGCAGGTCGTTCCTTCTTCTTGCGTCGTCGGCCATCTTCGCGCGGCTGCCGTGATGCAGGAAGCTGTCGTATTCCACGGCGATGTCGGCGGCCGGCCACAAGAGGTCGCAACGGTAGCGTCGGTCGGAGGGCTTGCGGCAGGCTTGCTTCTTGAGGCTCGCCCTTCCGTTCATTACGGGGCGCGGCAAGCCGTACCCGCCGAGCCGCGGGGGCAGGCAGAGCAGCAGGACGATGGCCGTTTCCATGGGCGAAGCCGAACCCGGCGCGATGTGTCGCACTGCTTTCCGGGCTTTCACCAGGCCGGGCATGCACTCTGCCTTGAGCAGGAACCGCCCTAGCCGCTTGACGGTGGTGAAAGGGCTCGTTCGGTCGAAGTCGACGATGCCGACGGTTTCTATGCCGTAGATGCCGCACAGCTCGTCCCCCAGCTTGACAAGCCGGGGGCAGTCCAGGACTTCCGCCATCTGAACGAAGGCGAGCTCCGGGGAGGACGAGAACGTCCCTTCGTCGATCGGCAGGAACGAACGGGCGGGGAACGGGCCTGATCGCACGTGGCAACGGGCGTCGGCGCATCGTATCCTGCACTCGCTGCTCGGCACGAGAAGGTGCACGGGCTTCGCGAGGTACCCGAGGCCGAAGCTGGCGAGCCCGTCGACGTCCGCGCGCGTCGTCTTACCGGCAGGCGGAAGCGGGGTTCCGTCGTGTCGAGGAAGCCGTTCCCGACGATCGGCTGCGGCCGGCGCGAGCGGATCGGCCTTCGCGTATGCAAGCCATTCCAATGCGGAAGTATGACTGAGATATCTGTTCATGACGTGAGGGTAGCATGGGGCTTCGATGTGTTACGAGCGTGCAGACCAGCTGTTTACCAGGTGTTATGGCACGTGGAATCCGCGTTGGAACGACGTTGGATCCGTAGGTGATCCACGTGGAAACGGCGTTGGATCCGTGGGTGATCCGCGTTGGAGCCGCGTGGAATTCCCGTTATATCGAACGGCTTCCTTGCTCCTCTCGCGCGGGGTTGCGCAGCCGTTGCTTGTCCGGCGGGCGGGGCGATCGTACACTGGATGCATGATGAGAAGCCTTCCCGACAGCAAGCAGGCCGTTCGTTCGGCCGCCCGGCGGTTGGGCGCCTGGACGCGCCGGCCTTTCGACACGGGGTACCGCTGGGGTCTGCCGCTCGCGCTTTACGCGGGGCTCTGCCTTGCGCTGCCGGCGGGCGCGGGGCTCGCGCTGTTCCTGCCGCCTGCGCTCGCGCTCGCCGTGAAGGCGGTGCGCGTATCGCAGCGCATCCACCGCCTGGACTTCGTGCGGCTCGTCGACGAGAACGGCACGGCGCGCCTCGACACCGAGACCGATCGGCTGCAGCGCGCCTGGGTGCTCGGCTGCATCGCGCTCGTGGGTCTGTCGGCGGCGTTGCTCGTCTCGCGCGCGGCGCTCGCGCTTCTGCCGGGTGCGGAGCTGTCGGTCCATCGCGCTGTACCTGGATTCGCCGCCGTGCTGCTGGGAGGCTTTCTGCTGCTCTACTACGTGGCGCTGCGCTTCGACAACGGGCTCGCGCGCGGCCTGGCCAGCATCGCGGTCACCCTGCCGGCGTTCTTCGTCATCGTCGCGGTTTTCGGCATGGCGCTCTCATGGATCTCGACGCTCGCGGGCTCCATCGGCCGGCCTGCCGAGGCGGCCGTCGCTGACGGGTTCTCCTGGGTCTACGACGTCCAGCGCGTGCTCGGATCGGCGACGGACTACTTCGTGCGCCAGGACGCCGTGATCATCGGCGGTTCGGTGGTGCTTCGCCGCCGTGCTCCTGCTGCTGTACGCCTATACGGTAGCCGTACTACTGGATGAGCAGCGTTGCGCGCTGGTTCCAAAAGGGCTCGGCCTTGCGGCGGTGGCGTTCTCCGGTGCAGGCCATCGTGTTCGCGGGCGCGTGGCTGGTGGACGTGCAGCGCTGGGCGGCGCAGGGCGAAAGCGGGCAGCTCGCGCACGTCGTCGATCCCGACCTTGTGGGCGACAAGGCCCGGGCGCTGGCCGACTACCGCACCGACGACCTGGTGGCGCTCGTGAAGGCCTTCGTTCTGCCCTATACCGTGGGGGTGTTCGTGGCGAACGCCGTGGTGGCGTACCGTCGGGCGAAGGCGAAGCGTGAGAGCGACGCGATCCTCGACGGCTTCGCCCAAAGCGGCGCGGCGGACGAGAAGGCCCTTCCCCGAGCTCGAGAAGCGCTACCTGTTCTTCGGCGGGCGCCGCACGCTGTGGGACATCGCCTTGCGCTCCATCGGCCACGACGTGCCCTGCCGAGCCCCTTCGCGCCACGCAAGCTCACCTGGAAGGAACGTCTGACGGGGGAGTTGGAGGAATGAGACGTTGGCCCCGTCCCATCGCCTCGCTTTTTTGGCGCGGGGAGGGATGTGCATCTCGCGCAACCCTCCCCGCGCCGATTCGCGATGGATGCGACCCGTCCGCGCCGATCGCGCGCCTCTGCCGCGCTGGAAAAGGCAAAACCCCGGACGCGAGTCCGGGGGTTTGCAGGGCGAAAACCAAGAAGGAGCTACTTGCCCTGCCAGTTCGGCGTGCGCTTCTCGACGAAGGCGGCCGGGCCCTCGATGCCGTCGGCGGTCTTCTCCAGGAAGCGGTAGGCGGCGTCGCTGTAGCGCATGGCGTCCTCTTCGGACATCTGGTCGGCGGCGTGCACGATGTACTTCGTCCACTTCAGGGCCAGAGGCGCGTTCTTCAGGCACTCTTCGGCCAGCTCGATGGCCTTGTCCATGACTTCCTCGGCCGGCACGACGTAGTTGATGAGACCCAGCGCCTTGGCCTCATCGGCCTTGATCTTCTTGCCGGTGAGCAGAAGCTCCATGCAGTCCTTGCGATTGATGTCGCGGGCGAGGCGCACGAGGCCGCCGGTGGAGGCGATGATGCCCAGACCCACCTCGGTGCAGCCGAACTTGGCGCGCTCGGAGGCCACCACCATGTCGCAGGACAGGGCGATCTCCATGCCGCCGCCGGCCGCGGAGCCGTTGCAGGCCGCGATCACGGGCTTGGAGCACAGGCGCGCGGTCAGGCCGCCGAAGCCGTGCTCGGTCACGGTCTGGCACTCGCCGCCTTCGCTGAGCTCGGAGAGATCCTCGCCCGCGCAGAACACCTTGCCGGTGCCGGTGACGATGATCGCGCGCACCGCGGGATCGGTCTCGGCGTTGTTCATGATGTTCTCCATGGCCTTGGAGGTGACGCCGTTGAGGGCGTTCGCCACGTCGGGACGGTTGATGCGGATGATCAGCAGGCCGTCCTCGCGAAGTTCGGATACGACGGTGTCGGTGCCATAGTAATCTGCCATTGCTCCTCCTTGGATTGTTGCGATCTCACGCCTGTTTCCCAAGCGGTCTCGCCTCCCGCTGCGGCATGTGCAGCACGGCGCAGCGGGAGGCTCGACGCGCCTGAAATCTGGTTCCATCATAGGGATCGTCAGGCATCGGCCGCATCGCAAGCAGCGCAGTAATTCGACGATACTGCGCAAGCGGGGCATCGCAAAAAAAGCAGTAGCCCCGAGTAAACCGGGGTAGCGACTACGTGGAAAGGGCTCGCCGCGCCGCCTGGCCCGCGCCGCCGCCGGACGGCTCCGGCGCCCCCGTCCGCAGAGCCCGCGCAGGCATAGTCAAAAGTTGAGTAATGAGGGTTTCACAGCGATTTTGCGATGACGGGGCGATGACAGGGCGGCAAACTGTCATCAACGCGCCGGGAAGGGCCCCCGAGCTTTCCGAACATCGGAGGAAGGCGCCGAGGCGCGCCCGGCCAACGACCTGCATGCAAAGGTAAGGCAAACGAGAAGGGAAAGGTACAGGATGAACATCGTTGCTGCTTTCAAGGTGGTTCCCGACGATCAGGATATCCAGGTGTCGGCAGACGGAACGCTCGACTACTCCAAGGCGAAAAACACCGTGTCCGCCTACGACCTGAACGCCATCGAGGCCGCCGCTCAGCTGGCCGCCGCCAACGAGGGCTCGAACGTGGTCGCCGTTACCGTGGGAGGCGCCGACATCGACGACTCCAAGCTGAAGAAGAACGTGCTCGCCCGCGGCGTGGACGAGCTGTACATGACCGCCGACGACGCATGCAAGGGACTTGACGCCCGCGCCACCGCCGTCGCGCTCGCCGAACTCGTTTCCAAGGTGGGCGACTTCGACGTCGTCCTCTGCGGCGACGGCTCCGCCGACAACTACGCGCAGCAGGTGGACGTGCAGCTGGCTGCCAAGCTGGGCCTGCCCGTGGTCACCGCCGCCACGAAGATTACCGCCAAGGACGGCGCGCTCGAGGTCGAGCGCACGCTGGAAGACGTGGTGGAGGTCGTCGAGGTGCCGCTTCCGGCCGTCGTGTCCGTCGCGCCGGACATCGCGCTGCCTCGCATCCCCGGCATGAAGGACATCCTCGCCGCCGGCAAGAAGCCGATGAACGTGGCGGGCGCCGACGGCGCGTACGAGAGCTCCATCGAGGTCGCGTCCTGCCTCGCCCCCAAGCAGGCTGATCGCAAGCGCGAGATCCTTGAAGCCTCGGCCGACGGCGCCATCGAGCAGTTCGCCGCCGCCCTCAAGGCCGCGCTGTAAGTTCCCTCGACCATCCCCTTATGCAATAGAAAGGCAGAGTTGATATTCATGAAAGCACTCGTTATCGCTGAACGCACGGATGCCGCTCGGGAGCTTTGCGCTGGCGCTCGCACCATGGCCGACGAGGTCGTGCTCGTCTCCTTCGGCGAGGCCCCCGAGGCCGTCGCCGATAAGATCGCCCGCATCTCCGTGCCGGAAGGGACCGTCCTCGACGACGCCGCCGACACCGTGATCTCGGTGTTCGACGCCGAGGCTCCGGCCGTGGTGCTCGTGGAACCCACGCGCCACATGAAGACGATCGCCGGCAAGCTGGCCGCCCATGCGAACGCCTCCGTCATCACCGACGTCATGTCCTTCGAGAACGGCGCCGTCAGCCTGTACTTCGGCGGCGTGGCCGAGCGCGTGCAGAAGGCCGCAGGCGACGTGGCCATCTACACGGTGGGCGCGGGCGCATTCGAGGGTGCCGAGGCCTCCGGCGCGAACGCCGTCGAGGACGTCGCCTGGGTTGCTCCGGCGACGCCCGTGAAGCTGGTCTCCTCCAAGCCCATCGAGAAGAGCGGCGTGGACCTGAACAAGGCCGACGTCGTCGTGGCCGCCGGCCGCGGCTTCGCCGAGGAGTCCGAGCTCGACCTGGCGCGCGAGCTGTGCGACAAGCTGGGCGCAGGCCTTGCCTGCTCGCGTCCCCTCACCGAGGGCGTGAACTGGCTTCCCACCGAGCTGTACGTGGGCGTGTCCGGCCTCATGCTGTCCCCGAAGGCGTACGTCGCCTGCGGCATCTCCGGCCAGATGCAGCACATGGTGGGCTGCAACCGCGCGGGCACGATGTTCGCCATCAACAAGGACAAGAACGCTCCGGTGTTCAAGCAGTGCGACTACGGCATCGTGGGCGACGTCAAGGACGTCCTGCCGAAGCTGGTCGCGGCGCTGTAAGACCGTTAGACCCGCCCGGGAAGGGGTCGGCAACGCCCAGTCGCTCAGACAGTCCTCGCTTCGCTGCGGAACTCGCTTGGTGGGCGCCGCAGGCCCCTTCCCTTCTTCTGCGCCCTTCGACTCCGCGACATGGCGGCAGGGCGCCCTTACCGTGTTGATGAGAAAAGAGAGAGAGGAGAGGAACGTGTCTGAGACCGATTTCGACATCATCGTCGTGGGCTCGGGGTGCGCGGGCGCGGTGGCGGCCTACACGGCGGCCTCGGCGGGCAAGAGCGTGCTCGTGGTCGAGCGCGGCAACTTCGCCGGCGCGAAGAACATGACCGGCGGGCGCATCTACTCGCACTCGCTGAAGAAGGTGTTCCCCGACTTCGAGTCCGAGGCGCCCTTGGAGCGCAAGATCACCCACGAGCGCATCGCGCTCATGGACCCGGCCTCCCAGATGGCCGTCGACTTCACGAGCCCCGAGCTGGCCGAGGAGGGCAAGGACTCCTACTCGGTCCTGCGCGCGCCCTTCGACCAGTGGCTCGCCTCCAAGGCCGAGGACGCGGGCGCGGAGTACATCTGCGGCATCGCCGTCGAGGAGCTCCTGAAGGACGAGTCCGGCAGGGTCGCCGGCGTGCGCGCCGGCGAGGACGAGATCACCGCCGAGGTGACGATCGTCGCCGAGGGCGTGAACAGCCTGCTCTGCGAGCGCAGCCTGGGCAACCCCCGCCCGAAGCCCTCCCAGATGGCGGTCGGCGTCAAGCAGGTGTTCGAGCTGCCCTCGAACGTCATCGAGGATCGCTTCCTGGTCCCGGAGGGCGAGGGCGCGGCCATGCTGTTCGTGGGCGACTGCACGCACGGCAACGTCGGCGGCGGCTTCCTCTACACGAACAGGGACTCGATCTCGCTCGGCCTCGTGGCCACCATCTCGCTGGCCGCCGACGGCGCGAACGAGACGCCGGTGTACCAGATGCTCGAGGACTTCAAGGGCCACCCGGCGGTCGCGCCGATCATCCGCGGCGCGAAGCTCGTGGAGCACTCCGGCCACATGGTGCCCGAGGGCGGCTACGGCATGATCCCGAAGTACGTGTTCGACGGCTGCCTGGTGGCCGGCGAGTCGGCCGGCCTCTGCATGAACATGGGCTACCAGGTGCGCGGCATGGACTTCGCCGTGGCCTCCGGCCAGATGGCGGGCCAGGCGGCCGTGCGCGCGCTCGACGCGGGCGACACGAGCGAGGCGGGGCTCGCCTCCTACAAGGAGGCGATGGAGGGCTCCTTCGTCATCCAGGACCTGCGCACCTTCTCCAAGTGGCCCCACGTCATGGAGGGCTGGGACCGCATGTTCACCGAGTACCCGGCCATGGCGCGCGACGTCTTCAACGCCATGTTCAGCGTGGACGGGAAGCCCCAGAAGCCGCTGATGAAGCGCATGATGCCCATAGTCAAGCAGCGCGGCCTGCTCAAGCTGGCCGGCGAGGTTCGGAAGGCGGTGAAGTCGCTGTGAGCGAGGTCAAGGAGATCACGGTCAACGTCGACGAGTTCCTCGCCATCGACAAGTACGAGGTGGACGAGGAGAGCGCGCACATCGAGCTCGTGGACGACCCCGACATCGAGGAGTTCCTGAAGCTCGTGCGCGTGTGCCCGGCGGCGCTCTACAAGATCGACGCCGAGGGCAAGAAGTCCTTCGACTACGCGGGCTGCCTGGAGTGCGGCACCTGCCGCATCGCCTGCGAGGGCACCATCGTCAAGAAGTGGGAGAACCCCCGGCCCACGATGGGCGTGGAGTACCGGTTCGGGTAGGAACCGCACGTCCTGACGGAATCGTTTGCAAGATATTCGCGACCCTGATGATCGAAAGATCGTCGGGGTCGTTTTCATGCCGCCGTGCAAGCGCGCCTCGGCCTCATGCCTTCCCGTGCGGCCAGCGGCCGGCTTACGCGACGGTATCGAACCGATGGCGAACGGCAACGCTTCTCGCCGTAGGGGCTTGCGGAGGCTTAGAGTGGAGCCGTATTCGAACGCATCGAAAGGAGCTCCATCATATGAGTACGCTCATCGTGCTCGGTTACCCGAGCGAAGCGGAAGCGAAGTCCGCCTACCAGAAGATCCTCGATCTCGACAAGAACCTCATCGTCAGCCTGCAGTCCGTCGCAGTCGTGGCGCGGCGCGCCGACGGCAAGTACGACGTGGTGACGCCCGGCTCCAAGGTGGGAACCTCCGCGGTGTGGGGTCTGTTCTGGGGCGTGCTGTTCGGTCTGTTGTTCTTCGTGCCCATCGTCGGCGCGGCGCTGGGCGCGGGCATCGGCGCGTTGACGGGCGCCATCGTCAAGCACGGCGTGGACAAGGACTTCCAGGATCGCGTGCGCAACCTGCTGAGCACCGACGACAGCGCCGCCGTGTTCATGGTGGTCGACGAGATGACCACCGACAAGTTCATCGATGCCATCCGCCCGTTCGGCGGCGACGTGCTGCAGACCTCGCTGTCCATCAAGGACGAGGAAGAGCTCAAGCACGAGCTTTTCAAGAACTAGCTTCCGTCCGCCCGAAGGCATCGCCCCGGGTCGGTCCAGAGGCCCTTCCATCCTGTGAGAGCGAGGATGGAAGGGCCTTCGGTCGCATGCGGGACGCTTCGCGAGTTTTCCGGGCGTTTCCAAGCCTTCTCGCAAGCGTTTGACCAAGCGAAAGATGGCCGTTCGGCGCTTTTTCGTTGCGACGGCACGCGAACGGGGGATAATTACCCGGATGCATTGTTGCGACGAGAGAAAAGGGGAGCGCACTATGGCGGATGACAACAGGCTCGGAGAGAAGATCGTCACCCTGCGGACCGCCCACCATCTGTCGAGCCGGGATCTGGCGGATCGTTGCGGATGCGACGTCTCGGTCATCGAGGGCTTGGAGCGCGGCGAGCTGCCGGCATCTCTCGCGCCGCTCATCAAGATCACCCGAGCGTTGGGCGTGCGTCTTGGCACGCTCATGGACGACGACGAGAATCTGGGCCCCGCGTACATCGACCGCGATCAGATGGAGGAGGTCGAGCGCACGAAGAGCCTCGAAACGACCTCGGGCGGCGACTTGAGCTACTTCAGCCTTGCAGCCGGGCGCCCTTCGCGTCACATGGATCCGTTCGTCATCACGGTGGATCCCTCCGGCGAAGCCGATCACGAGCTGGTGGGGCACGAAGGAGAGGAGTGGCTCTACGGCATGGAGGGCTGCATCGAGATCGAGTACGGCAAGGAGCTGTACGTGCTGCATCCCGGCGAGAGCATCTACTACGACTCCATCGTGCCTCATCAGGTGCGTGCCCATGACGGCCAGAAGGCGAAGTTCCTGGCCGTCGTGTACACGCCGATCTAGGGGAGGGAACATGACGACCGAAGCCATCCCCGCCCCCGTCCCGGGCGATCCAGACTACCCGCTGCACTCCGAGAAGACCATCGGTCGCTACTTCCGCGATCAGGTGGCTGTAGATCCCGATCACGAGTTCGTCGTGTATCCCGACCGCGCGTTGCGTTGGACGTACAAGGAGTTCGACGAGCGCACCGACAACCTGGCGCGCGGCTTGCTCGCCATCGGCATGCGCCCAGGCGACCACCTCGGCGTGTGGGCGCGCAACATCCCCGACTGGCTGACGTTCATGTACGCCACGGCCAAGATCGGCGTGGTCATGGTCACGGTGAACCCCGTGTACAAGAGCCACGAGCTTGACTACGTGCTGAAGCAGTCAGACATGAAGGCGCTGTGCGTCATCGACGCCTATCGCGACGTGGACTATCTGAAGATCATCCGAGATCTCGTGCCCGAGACGCTCACGCAGCAGCGCGGCTACCTGGAGTCCGAGAACTACCCCTTCCTCAAGAACATCATCTACATGGGTCCCGAAAAGCATCGCGGCTGCTATAGCGTGCCGGAGCTCGTGCTGCTGGGAAGCCATGTGCCCGAAGAGGCGTTGGCAGAGGCGGAAACCCATTTCGACAACAACGACGTGGTGATGATGCAGTACACGTCCGGCACCACGGGCTTCCCGAAGGGCGTCATGCTCACGCACCGCAACATCCTGAACAACGGCTTCTACATCGGCGAAGGCCAGAAGCTCGGACCCGACGACCGCGTGACGCTGCCCGTTCCGTTCTTCCACTGCTTCGGTTGCGTGCTGGGCGTCATGGCGAACCTTACGCACCGCTCCACCATGATCATCGTGGAGGAGTTCGACGCGGGGCTCGTGCTGCAGGCCGTACATAAGGAGCGCGCCACCAGCGTCTACGGCGTGCCCACCATGTTCATCGCCGAACTCAACCACCCCGACTTCGATACGTTCGATCTGTCCAGCCTGCGCACGGGCATCATGGCCGGCAGCCCTTGCCCGCCCGAGACCATGCGCGAGGTCATGGACCGCATGTACATGAAGGAGATCACCATCTGCTACGGCCTCACCGAGACGAGCCCCGTGTTCACGCAGACCAGCGCCGACGACGACATCGAGCACAAGTGCGAGACGGTGGGGCGCAAGCATCCTCCGGTGGACGTGCGCGTGATCGACCCCGCCGACGGCCGCATCTGCGGACCTGGTGAGCCTGGCGAGCTGTGCTGCAAGGGCTACAACGTGATGAAGGGCTACTACAAGATGCCCGAGGAGACGGCGCGTGCCATCGACGCGGACGGCTACCTGCATTCGGGCGACCTCGGCACGGTGGACGAGGACGGCTACTACCGCGTTACCGGGCGCATCAAGGACATGATCATCCGCGGAGGCGAGAACGTGTACCCCTTGGAGGTGGAGAACTTCCTCTTGACCATGCCCGGCGTGCTGGACGCCCAGGTGGTGGGCATTCCTGATCCGAAGCTGGGCGAGCTCGTGGGCGCGTTCGTCCGCGTGCGCCCCGGTTACGAGGATATGACCGAGGACGATGTGCGCGCCTTCGCCATTCCGCGCATCGCTCGCTACAAGGTGCCCAAGCGCGTGTTCTTCGTGGACGATTTCCCTATGACCCCGTCTATGAAGGTGCAGAAGTTCAAGCTGCGCGAAATGGCCGAAGAGCTGGTGCGAGCAGGCAAGTAGCAAGCCGTTCTTTTCAGGGGAGGGCGCGTATTCCGGTGCGGCCCTCCCGAATGAGGCAGGGGGACGGGGCTGACGACTCGCTTTGCGGCCAAACGAGTCGTCAGCTCCATCTCCCAGTCCCACTTTCGCCTCGTTCTCGATATTCGCCCGCTTCGCCGGCAATTCGGCCACCGTCTCCGTCACCGTATGTTATTATTCTCGTCGCATATTTGCGGGCGTGTTCCCGCAACCTACGTAATGGCTGGCGAGAAACGGAAACGAACATGAAACGCACCCACCGTGCCTTGTCGGCGGCGCTTGCCGTCGTCTTGGCGTCTTCGTTGTGCACCATCCCGG
>ENA-OQAB01001466-OQAB01001466.1-human-gut-metagenome-genome-assembly--contig:-NODE-1466-length-11175-cov-2.701484_pt1 | contig 11175 bp, 10 predicted proteins | sample MGYA00242490_ERZ504517 | MGnify/ENA primary metagenome ERZ504517 (study PRJEB26092, sample SAMD00036298) | human gut metagenome | host: Homo sapiens | study: EMG produced TPA metagenomics assembly of... | reverse complement strand
AACTGCATTCTGATGCACCGCTTCCCCAAAGCGGCGGTGAGATTACGGCGGCAACGATTCATGAGGCAGAGCTCATTACACTCTCTGACGATAAAGCAAAGCCCTATTTTGCACAAGGCATGAGCGGCACCTATAAGGATGTTCCCATTTCCGTCTGCGATGCCACCCTCCCCTGCTTTTTTTAAGCTGAAAGAAAAAGGGAAGAAACGAATCCACATGAATAGTGGGGCCTGGTTCCACTTGACGCTCCCCAAGAAAACGGATCTTGATTTTAGATTGCTCCAAAAGGACTCCTTCCCTACGCCGATGCGTCTTGCCTTCTTTGAAGCACAGCCTCAACTCATCAATCTTAAAGTGCCTGACATTCGTCTCAATAAAGACTTTGCCCTCTACGGTAAAGTGGGGAAAGCCACCCTATCGGGACCTTTCCTTGATGCCTTGAAAGAACTTTCCGATTACACGCCAGGCCGTATTGCCATCAGTGTCCGCAAGAACCAGATGGACGTATTCCTGCGAGGCCGTTTCTTTGCCATGCCGATTACGGTCCGCACAGCGCCTTCAGAAAAACTTCTTACCTTTGACCCCATGCCGGAGCTCGATAAGATTGTGCATCTGGCGTCACTTCTTGTAAATGAAAAAACTGCCCGCTAAGGGCAGTTTTTTTTATGTTTATAAGAAGCGATATAAAAGGCCACCTTCCGGGTGGAAGATGACCTTTCATATATGGAGTTGAAGAACGGGCAATGTTACTGTTGGGCAGCTTTTTGCTTTTTCAGCTTTCTGGCGTTATAGAAGGAATACCAGATGGAAATGGCAATGAGAACCCAGATGAAAAGACCGATTGGCCGAGAGAAGAACACCGCAAGGCTTCCCTTTGAGGCACTAATAGACTGGATGAAGTAGTTTTCGAGATCCTTACCCAGAATAAAGCCGATGAGGAAACAAGACGATGGAATGTGGATCTTACCAAACACATAGCCAACAATACCAAATCCCAGAAGCGTCCACACATCAAAGATACGGCCATTTTTCGTAGCGTAAGCACCTACAATGCAAATCATCATGATGACCGGATAAAGGCGCTGTTTGGGAATATAGACAAGTCTGCTGATCCACTTGATGGGATAGAACATACAAAGGAACATAATGATGTTCGCAAGAAGCATCCCAACAAGAATGCAGTTCCATGTATCTGGGTTCTGGGCAATAAAGAGCGGACCTACTTGAATACCCTGAAACATGAAGGCAGAAAATAAGGACAGCCGTCGTCGAGTCACCAGGAATACCCAAGCTCAGAAGTGGAATGAGAGCGCCGCCCGTAAGACCATTATTAGAGGTCTCCGAAGTAACAAGACCCTCAGGGACACCTGTTCCCATCAGTTCAGGGTGTTTAGAAAAACTTTTTGCTTGTGCATAGGACAAAATGGATGCAGCAGATCCGCCAACACCAGGAAGGACACCAACAAAAGTCCCAATCAAAGCCGAACGAATTAGATTGACGCCTTGTCCCTTGAAATCGCTGAGAGAAAATTTCTTTCCTTCAATTCCGCCTTCGTCAACACGTTTAAGATTAAAAGTCATCCCTTCTTCTGCTTCTTCGAATATTTGGCCAATGGCAAAAAGCCCAATGAGGACCGGCAGAAGTTGGAACCCGTCTTGCATGTAAGTCATCAGGGAATCAGGAACCATACGGTATGCATTGTTAACGCTGAACATCCCCATAAGACTGATGAAAACGCCGAGGAATCCCGCAAAAATACCCCGCAGCATCTGTCCATTGGAAAGGGCAGCAATGACTGTAAGAGCAAAGAGAATAATGAGAAACTTTTCAACAGCACTGAAACTTAAGGCAAAGGCACTGAGGACTGGCGTCAAAAGAGCTAGGCAGGCTAAGGAAATCATGCCTCCGATAAAGCTGGAGAGAATCCCAATCTTCAGGGCACGTTCACTCTCGCCTCGTTTTGCCATAGGAAAGCCATCGAAAGTCGTTGTGATTGAAGATGGCGTACCAGGAATATTAATCAAGATAGCAGGAACAAGACCGCCTGAAATCCCGCCGACATAAAGACCCAAGAGCAGGAACATAGCCGTCTGAATATCATAGGCATAGGTCAAAGGCAGAAAAACAGCAACAGCCATAGTAGCTGTCATGCCCGGAATGGCGCCAAAGACGATCCCGCCAGATAACACCAAGGAGACAGACCAAAACGTGAGTAAAAAGTAAAATGTAATCATAAATGGGCTATCCTCCTTTCTCAGTAAATGGTGAATGCCGTAATCAAATGAAGGTGATAACTGGCAAATTCCGCTGGGAAGCGTAATATTGAAAGCAACACCAAAAATTAGACTGACAATGACAGTGCCAAGGAGGAAATTATAAGACATCGTCGAAGTGCCATTTTTACTCCAACCTGTATAAAGTACATTGAAGAGGAATACAAAAATAATGCTGGTAACCGTAAAGCCAACCTCTTCAACAACAAAAATGTAGCCAATGAATAGGAGCAGCGTGCCGAAAAGTTTCTTGAAATCCGCATTTTCACGGAAGAACGGGCCAAAGCTGCCAAAGAATTTTCCGGTTGCTGCCTTGCGTTCCCGACCTTCTACAAGGACTATGACAGCAAGCATGATAACGAGCAATGTACCGATGATTTTCGGCATCAGCAAGTGCTCTGTGGAATAAACCACACTAATCATATTTTCTTCCCCTCTTTCTTTTCATAAAAAACGCTTCCCGAGGACCTCTATTTCATTTCGCATCGGGAAGCGCCATTTGATTTCACTTAGATGAAGGACCGTTCTCAGTGGCTGGTCAGCGTATCCAGAGCCGGAGCTTGTTTAATCAAGGATTCACACATCTTACGTTTACCATAGATGAAGTCCTTGGAAGCCTGAAGAGTTACTTCTTCAGGTTTCAACGTGTTGTAGTAAAGGGCAGCCATGTCTTTCTGGAACTGCGGATCCTTTACGATTTCAACCATAGCCGCTTCATATTCTTTGAGAACCTTTTCATCCATGTTCTTCGGGAAGTACATGGCAAAATCTTTTGCAAAGTCGAAGGGTTTGCCTTCAAATTCAATTCCGTCTTCAGCCATGGAGTTAATTTTAAGACCGTTCACCTTGCCGCAGGAATCAAACATGTTCATTGCAAGTTTAGCATCGACACCATCTTTGGTATACTGTTCGAAAGCAGAGGTATCACCGTAGATAACGTCAGCATTGCGGTCCCAGAGGCGTTGCAGCTTATCAGCCGTCGTGCCGCCAACAATTGCTTTGATACGGCTTGCAACAGCATCGCCTTCCTTACGCTTTACATCAAGGTAGTAAGCAACGAAAGCAAGATGGCTCGTTGCGCCCGATTCAATGTTAAATGAAACCGTCTTATCTGGGTTTGCTTTCAAGTATTTTGTCACTTCAGAAAGTGACTTGTACGGAGCATCCTTAGCAGCACCAAAGCAACCGCCAGGGTTCTGACCGATACGAGGACCAACCGTCAGGTTTTCCAGGGCATATTTCTTATCAACAGAGCCAAAGAGTACGCTCAAGAAAGTCATATCGTGGAACATCATGACCGTCGTACCATCGCCCTTGGCCTTGGAAATGGTGTCAAGTGCTGCAGAGTTCCCGATGGCGTCAACCTTACCCTTGAACCCCATCTTCTTGGAAAGATAGCGCGTAACGAGATCTGCCATCATGTAAGAGTCACCAGAAGTCGAAGTGGAGCCGATGACAACCCGGACGTTTTTCCCTTTGAGGCTGCCTGCAACTGATTTCTTATCCCCACCATTACCACCGCCGCCGACACTGCAGCCAGCTAAGGACATGACAACGAGACTGGCGCTAAGACATGCCATGATCCGTTTTCCTAATTTACCCATAACTTCAACACTCCTTTTCTTTATTGCCCGTCTTCCTTCCACGATAGAGGAAGTCCGGAATCTTATGAGATTTCTTCTGCCCTGCAGAAGAATCAACACCTGCTTGAAGATTCTTCCAAAGATCATTACTTTAGATTATTACTTTTTGAAGGTTTCCACTCTTCCATGATTTCAGAAAATGCAAAGTTCATCATGAAAGAAGGCAATCACCGCTCAATTCACCTCGTATTACATCTGTTGCAATCCTATTCGGATAAGATGTAATTTTCTGTTATTTCAATTTTATTCCATGCATACCATTAACACAAATTCTAAATAGTTAGTTTTTCTCTAAGAAAAACTTATTGAATGATTTTCATACGTTCTTTTGGTTCATCCTTTCGGCAGTAAAATTATATTTATATTATTCATCTACATTGTTTTACTAATAAAATTCAGAAAGATGCTTATAGTTGAAATTATTTGCATTTTACCGAAAAATCTGCTATTTTAGGGATATGAGGCAATCCCTCACCCATATCTACCCTCACATAGATATGGAAAAGACCTTTCGAGTTTGATCTGCCATTCTCGAAAGGTCTTTTAATATGCATTATTTTAGATAGCCAGGACTTTCAGTTAAAAATATCTTTTCTAATTTTTGACCATACTGATCCATCAAACGGATAAGATCATATATTGATTTGCTGAGTTTATAGTCTTTCCTGTGGACGATAGAGACACTCCACACGGGATTATCAAGCAGGCGAAACCATGCACAATCATCGCGATATGGACTAGATAAGACACGAGAATGCGGGAGGATTGTACAGGAAAGCCCCTTACCCACAATTTGTGTGAGTGCTGTATTGATTGCCGTTTCAAGCATAATGATAGGATGCAGTTGATTTTCCTCAAACATAGGATCAATAACTTCCTTGCGCATGGTAGAATCCTCAAAAATAAGAGAAAATGGCTCATCTTTAAATAGATGGATATCGGTGACTCGGAGCGGCTGGGCGGTTCCAATAGGTACGGCATTTTTAGCCATAGGATGGGTCATTGGAATCCCCAATAGCAAATCTTCCTGATAAACTTCATGAAAGACCAAATCTGGAAAACATTTTGCAGTGTTAATATTGGTCAAGACAATCCCAATATCAAGTTCCCCCTCTTCGATGAGCTGATATTGATCACGTACAATATGTTCTGCCAATTTGCATCGAAGATAAGGGTAATGATGACGAAAAATAGGATAGACAGCCGTAAAAAGATCAATTCCATGTTCATGGGTAAGACCTATGGAAATTTCAGCATGGATATTATTCTTGAGATCACTTAGCTGCATAAGGGTATTACGCTGTATTCGGAGGATTTCCATTGCATTGCGCACATAAATTTTTCCTGCATCAGTAATCCGAAAATGATGATGATCCCGCTCAAAGAGCTTGATTCCAAGATTGCGTTCCAGCTTCAGTAATTGCTGGTTGAGACCGGACTGCGTTAAATAAAGTTTCTCAGCGGCTTTGGAAATGCTCTCACACTTGGCAATCATGACGACGTAATCCAGCATCTTAATATCCATGGAGGATCCTCCTTAATAGTAGTTTTTCTACTTATAAAATAAATTATTATCACCTTCATTTCATTTCGTCAAGCCAGTAAAATGAATCGCAAGAGTTATCGGAATATTTTTTTATTTCATCTCCCTAGGAAAAGGTAAAGAAAGGGGTTTTATCATGAAAGTATTACACTGGCTTGACCGAAATTTCGAGCTCCTGATTTTGGCAATCATGCTCGCTGTCATGTGCGTACTGTCCTTTGCAAATGTTGTCATGCGCTATGGATTCCACCATGCCTTGACTTGGTCAGATGAGGTATGTTGCTACCTGCTTGCACTGTCAGCATTCTTCTGCCTACCTTGCGCCATTCGGAGAGGGGTCAGTCTAAAGGTAGATACCTTTACAAGACTGCTCCCTGAATCAATTCAAAAGTATATTGAAATTCTCATCACCCTTGTCATGATGGGGATTATTTGGTTTCTTTTTCAAGGAACCATTGAACTGATAGGAAAAGCTGATTTGATTCATCAGGCCAGTCCTGCACTCCGGATTCCAGTCGCTTCGCTGTACCGTTTCATGGCCTTAGGCCTTGCACTTGGAATGGTTCGTTACCTTCAGCTTCTATATCGTCTCTTTACAGGAAAAGCGCAAACAGAAGCAGACAACGGAAACGATATGGAAAATGAGAAGGAGGAGATGAACTAATGGGTATCGGGATTTTCTTTCTAGTTCTATTCGTGCTTATCATCGCGGCACTTCCCATTGGAGGCGTTTTTTTCCTTTCTCTCTATGTTGCCCCATTTAGCAAATCAAGCCTTTTCCTTTGGTGTAAGTGATGTTGCCCGTGCCATGTTTTCGGGGCTAAACAGCTTCACCCTTCTAGCCGTGCCTATGTTCATGGTCTCCGGTATGATTATGGCAAGGGGCGGTATTTCGAAGAAACTCTTCAATTTCTTTGGTTATTTTATCGGCAATAAAACGGCAGGATTTCCCTGCGCTGTCGTCGTTACCTGTATGTTCTATGCGGCTATTTCCGGATCCTCCCCAGCTACAGTTTCTGCTGTAGGATCCATGACAATTCCATTTCTCGTAGCCAAAGGATACGACAAGATCTTTGCAACTTCAATTGTGACAGTTGCAGGTGGACTTGGAGTCATCATTCCACCGTCCATATCTTACATTGTCTACGCTTCCATCGCCAACTGTTCTCCCTCAAAACTCTTCATTGCCGGAATCATTCCGGGCATCCTCATTGGCGTTGCCCTCATGGTTTATTGCTACATTTACTGCAAGAAGCATGGTGAAGATAAACAAAAACTTCAGGAAAGCTATGCCAAGCTCCACAAAGACGGATTATGGAAGCTCTTTAAAGACAGCTTCTTTGCTCTTATGACACCGGTCATCATTTTGGGAACGATTTATACAGGCATCTGCAGTCCTACTGAGGCTGCTGTAATCAGCGTTTTCTACGGTCTTTTTGTGTGCATCTGTGTCTATCGAACACTTTCTATCAAGGACCTTGGACATGTTTTTATGGAAGGTGCCAAGACATACGTCAATATTCTTTTCGTCATCGCTGCAGCAGCCGCTTTTGCAAAGGTATTGACGCTGCTCCGTTATCCTCAGACCATCAGCCAAGGGGTTCTTGCCCTTTCGGACAATAAGTATGCAGTCCTTCTCATCATGAACCTTGTCATGCTTGTATGCGGCATGTTCATCGACAACATTCCAAATATCATGATTTTAACTCCAATCATGGTTCCAGTCGCTACGGCCTTAGGTGTTGACCCGATTCATTTTGGGATCATCATGACCTGCAACCTAGCTATTGGTATGGTTACTCCTCCCATGGGAATCAATCTTTTTGTTGCATCCGGCATGACAAAAATTCCTATGCTGAGACTTGCCCGTTCCGTCGTTCCCTTCCTCGTTACATTCCTGATTTCCCTAGGTCTGATTACCGCTGTTCCAGGGATTTCTATGGGGCTTGTCAGTGCCCTCTCCAAAGATACTGCAAAAGTTGCAGCAACGACAACACCTGCTTTGGATGCTGATGCCGATTTTTATGGAAAAAAACATCAAAGCCTTGGACCCTGCGTCGATTCCTGCAGAATACCATTGGAGAGCCGCCATGACTGTTGCTGACTCATCTATCAACTATAAGATGGTCTCTGAATTTGCGTATTTAATTCACCAAAAATCCGGCGGTAAGATCACGGTTGATATCTATCCAAGCGGTCAGCTGGGCAACACAACGGAATTTACGGAAGCTGTGGTCAGTGGTTCAATAGACATCGGGACAGGAATGACAACAGACCTTGTTGATTTTATCCCCCCAATATGCCGTCTTTGACATGCCAAACCTATTTGATGATGTAAAACAAATGAGAGCCGTCCTCAACGGGAATTTTCCTAACATCATGAACCAGTATTGCAATGCGGGCGGCATCCAAATGCTTGGTTACTCTGATGCTGGATTCCGTCAACTCACAACAAACAAGATCGTAAGAAAACTGGATGATCTGAAAGGGCAAAAAATCCGCGTTATGACCAATCCTTACCATCTTGCTTATTGGGATGCCCTAGGTGCAGCAGCAACACCGATGCAGTTCACAGAAGTATTCATGGGACTGCAGCAAGGAACCATTGACGGACAGGAAAACCCTTATATGAACATTGTAGGAAACAATGTTCAGGAAGTGCAGAAATATGTAATCGAAACCAATCATATCGGGCACATCATCACCTTCTTCATGAACAAGGATGTTTATAACTCTCTGCCTGAAAATGTCCGTCAGCTTGTCGACGAATGCGCTGCGGCCGCTACTGCGTATGGCAATACCAAAGCGGATGCCAGCATCAAAGAATACAAACAGATCTGCATTGACGCAGGTGATCAGATTATTACGCTGGATCCCTCTGTCGTAGAAGAAATTCGCCAAAAAGGCAAAGTCGTACAGCAAATGGTCCGGCGCGATGTAGGTAATGAAATTGTTGACCAACTCATGGACGCAATTGCACAAACCAAAAAGCAGTAATTTACAAAAGCCTTGATGCCTGCCATCAAGGCTTTTAGAAAGGATGTACTTTATGAATTTTCTCATCAAGAATGGAACTTTCTTGGATACAGAAACAGGCACTTGGATTCATTCCAATCTTGCTATCATAGGTGGAAAGATTGCGGAGACGCCACTCCCTCACAAATCGAAAAACTATCGTATCATCGATGCCAAAGATTGTCTCATTACGCCAGGTCTCATTGATTATCACACCCACTACTACGAAGGCGGCAGTGAAAATGGTGTGAATCCAGACGCGACTTCATTCTGCACTGGTATTACAACAGCAGTGGATGCAGGCACAACAGGTGCGGGTGGCTATGAACTTTACTACAAGACCATTATATCGATGTCTGACGTACGGATTCTTAACTGTCTGCTCGTCGCCTCCGGTGGTCAATCCAATAACCGATATCCAGAGAATCTAGACCCCAAATATTTTGATGAAGAAAAGATTATGTCACTATTCAAGAGGTATGGTCATAACCTTGTTGGACTGAAAACAAGACTGTCAAAAAATATTCTCTCTGCAGGAATGGCTCGTATTTCCTTAAAAAAGACCATTGAAATTGCGGATCGCATTGGTACCCGTGTTGTGGTTCACGTCACCGATTCTCCCATTCCCCTTGACGAACTTGCATCGTATCTCCGTCCTGGCGATGTCATCTGCCATATTTTCCACGGAAAGGGTAAACATACCTGTCTAGACAAAGATGGCCATGTTCTCAAAGGCTTATGGGAAGCACGCCGGCGCGGTGTCCTCTTCGATGCCTGTAATGGAAGAAGCAATTTCGATCTCGTCGTGGCTCAAAACGCAGTCCAAGAAGGATTTGTGCCAGACATCATCAGTTCCGATAACAATGCATCCAGTTGGTTTCTTCAACCCCTTCATTCCCTTCCCCGCATTCTCTCAAAATATGTAGATTTCGGGATGAGTTTAGAAAGTGTGCTCTTAACAGCAACAAAGAAACCAGCACATCTCATTGGCCATCCTGAATTAGGAACGCTGAAGGTCGGTACGCCTGCAGATCTTGTAATTTTTAAAGATAAAAGAAAACAAGTCCCCTATGAAGATTGCAATGGTCATACCTTCATTGGCCATCATGTTCTTGTACCTCAAATGACATTTAAAGATGGTCGCTGCGTCTATTGTCAAGCTGACTTCCAATAAGTAAACAAAAGCCTGTGCACTCCAACCTATCAGGAGCTGCCAGGCTTTTGTTTCATCATAGAGAGATTTTTGCAATGCATCGATTACATCAATCCTTCTTGCCTCACAATCCAATATATTTAATTTGAATTTTAGATAATATCATGATATATTATCTTTAAAATTAATTTCCAGGAGGTGCCATGGATACTGATTTGATTCGTACTTTTTTGACGCTTGCCCAATGCAACAGTTTTTCCACGGCTGCCGAAAAGCTCACCATTTCCCAATCCACGTTGAGTCATCGTCTCCATCAGCTAGAAGAAGAATTGGGAAATATCCTCGTTTGCCGCAACCGAGGGAAACGGAATTTTCACCTTACTGAAGCAGGGTTGGAGTTTATCCCTCTTGCCGAGGATTGGATGCACCTATCCCGTTCCATCAAGGGGTTTCACCTAGGAAGACGGTCCCAGATGCTGCGTATCGGCAGTATAGAATCCATCAGCATGGTCATGAGCCCGTTTTACAAAAGACTGCTCAATGACAAAGGGGGCTCTTCCCCGCTCCACCTCTTTTACACAACAAGCCCATCCTTTAAACTCTATGATTCCCTGGAAGCCCATCAACTTGACGTGGCTCTGGTCGTAAGGAAGCGGCGCAGTCCCCTTCTTGTAACAGATCCCCTTTTTTCCGAAGAACACTATGTTGTTGGAGATTTTGGAAATCATCCCCAGCCTATTGATCCAACCACTCTCCCACCTGGTCAAGAGCTGCTTGCTGACTGGTCACCAGATTTTGAGCCCTGGCATCAAGAAGTTTTCGGTTCATCGGCAAGTCCCCTTGCCACGGTGGACACATCCCAAGCCCTGCTTTCCCTTTTGGGAAAAGAAACGTGGAGCATTATTCCAGAAGCCTTTGCCCTCTATCTCAAGGACTCTGGAATCTTGGATCGCTTAGGCCTATTTCTCTACGAACTGACTACGCCGCCACCGCGCCGCGTGACGTATAAGGTAACCCATCGGGATCTCGATCCCGTCCGTAAGGAACTGCTAACTTATTTTGAAAAAGAACTGGACCATTTTGTGTCCGCTACCGGATTTACCTTACGTGCAGGAAACACAAGGAGGAAAAATAATGGAAATTGTTAGAGGCGGTGTTGTTTCAAAACTGCTTGAAGGCGTGCCTATCCCAAAGATGTTCCGGGCAAAGCAAAGCTTTCCCCGGCCTCTCATCAAACGGGAAGATATCCCCGCTGCCGTTTGGCAAGCCATGGAAGGCGAACGTGTAGCTTCACTCATCAAACCAGGTATGAACATTGCCATCACGGCAGGCAGCCGCGGCATTGCCAATGTCGACGTCATCACTAAAGCTATTGTTGATTTCGTAAAGAAAAAAGGGGGCTCATCCCTTTATCGTTCCTGCCATGGGAAGCCACGGCGGGGCGACAGCAGAAGGACAGCTCCAGATCCTTGAAGGCTACAACATTACGGAAGAAAGCATGGGTTGCCCTATCCGCTCCTCCATGGAAACCGTCCTTTTTGGGAACA
>ENA-OQAB01001465-OQAB01001465.1-human-gut-metagenome-genome-assembly--contig:-NODE-1465-length-11179-cov-3.212541_pt1 | contig 11179 bp, 8 predicted proteins | sample MGYA00242490_ERZ504517 | MGnify/ENA primary metagenome ERZ504517 (study PRJEB26092, sample SAMD00036298) | human gut metagenome | host: Homo sapiens | study: EMG produced TPA metagenomics assembly of... | reverse complement strand
ACTCGAGCTGCACGCAGCGGGAGGCTGGCAGAAGGACCCCTGCCATCCGAGTACGCTTCACATGAAACACCCCGCCGTCGTTGCAGGCGGCACGCGGCGTAGGAGGGGACGCCCCGAAACGGAACGCCCCTCCTCAAGATCGCCGCGCTATACGGTGATCTTGCCCTTGCCCGTACGCTCGACCTCGCACAAGCCGGATCGGAAGGGAGGGAATCCGGTGATGGGGTCGAAGTCGCGCGTGGTCAGCAAGTTGATATCGGCCTGGTGCCAACCGTGGAAGACGTCCACGACACCGGGCAGCACGAGGTTCGTGATCTCGGCTTTCATCGTCACTTCACCGAACTGGTTGAACACGCGCACCTGCGCGCCGTCCGTGATGCCGCGCGCCTCGGCGTCGTCGGGGTGCAGGCGCACCACCGGGTCGGGCATGAACTGGTTGAGCCACGGCAGATCGCGCAGCTTCGAGTGGGTGTAGTACGGCACGCGCGAGCCGCTGTTCAGCACCAGCGAGTAGTCCTTCGCCTCGTCGGGCGTGCTCACCGGGCTATGCACCGGCTCCTCGTACACCGGCAGCCCCTCGAAGCCGTACTGCTTCAGAATCTCGCTCACCAGCTCGATCTTGCCCGTCGGCGTGTTGAAGCCGGGCTGGCCGTCCTTGCGCAGGCCGCCGGTCTCGTACTTCTTCTCGTCCTTCGAGCCGCCCGGCACCTCGTAACCCTCGGGATGCTCCCGCAGCAGCTCCAGCGAGATGTCGATGCCCGCACCCCGGTACATATCGTCGAGCGCCGCCTCCACGCTGCCGCCGTAGCACTCCTCCTCGAAGCCCAGCGCGCAGCCGATCTCCAGGATGATCTGCCAATCCTCGCGGCACTGGCCCATCGGCTTCACCACCGGGTCGCGATGGAAGATCTTGCGGCCGAAGATGGCTGGCGGGGCCATGCGCTCGTAGCACATGGCGGCCGGCAGCAGCATGTCCACCAGGTCGTGCGTCCAAGGACGCATATAGTAGTCGATGGCCACGGTGAACTCCATGTCCTTAATGGCCCTCTGGTACTCAGGCGTCTGCGGCCACATCATGGAGTTCACGCCCAGCAGCACGCCGGCGCGGATCTTGCCGTCGGCCACCAGCTCGGGCAGGTGCGCGGTCTGGATCATCTTGAAATAGTGCGCCCACACCGGGAAGTCATCCTTGTCGTAGCGGATATCCTGCAGGCCCTTCTCGGCGTACATGTCCTCGAGTCGAAACGCCGCAGTGGACGCCGAGTAATCGAACGGCAGCCCCGGCCCCATGGCCAGGCCGCCCGCCACGTCCAAATCGCCCGTCAGCGCGATGATCGAGTACACCGCGCGCTGGCAAGTTGCCCACGTTGGTGGCGTGGCACGCGCCGGCCGAGCTGGACACCAGCGTCGCGGGCGCGTGCTCGCAGATGATGCGCACGGCCTCCGTCGACGCGCTTCGCAGCGGGAACCCAGGTGATCTCCTCCACGCGCTCGGGCGTGAACTCCTGCACGTAAACCGGACAGCTCATCGAAGCCGTGCGTCCACTTCTCCACGAAGTCCTTGTCGTACAGACCGTCGCGCAGCATGACGTGGATGAACCCGAGCGCAAGCGCGCCGTCGGTCGCGGGCGCAGCTGCAGATGCACGTCGGCCAAGCCGGTCACCGTGGGCGTGATGCGCGGGTCGACGACGACGAACTTGCAGCCGCGCTCCTTCTGCTTCATCATGTCGCCGAAACGGTAGGGCTGCGACCATGCCGGGTTGAGCGACCACACCAGGCAGCTGGCCGTGGCGTCGGTAGGATCGGAACCCATGGTCAGCTGGCCGGTCACCAGCTGCGAGCAGATCCACGTGGCCGCCGCGCAGGTGGAGCTTTCTGTGCCGTACGTGGGCGAGCCGAACAGCGTGGCCAGGCGCTGCATAGCGCCGCGCGGCTCCTTCGGGTCGCCGCAGTAGAACAGCACCGCTTCGGGACCGCTCTCTTCTTTGATGCGGTGAGCTCGCTGGCGATGCGCGCGTACGCGTCGTCCCAGGAGATGGGCTCCCATTCGGGCGCACCCGTGCCCTTCGGGTTCGTGCGCACCATGGGATACGTGATGCGATGCGGATCGTACAACTCCTGCAAGCTGGAAATGCCCTTCGCGCAAATGGGGTCGGCCGGGTACTTGTCGCGCGCCTCCACGCGCACCACCTTGCCGTCCTTCACCGACGCGGCGATGCCGCACTTCGGCACGTGGTTGCACATGTCGCAATAGGTGTTCTTCACCTCGATGGGCGCCTCTTCCGCAACGGCCCCTTCGGGATGCACGATCTCGTACGCCCACCGGCCAGCGCGGCACCCGCAACGGCCGCCGTCCCCTTGAGGAACGTGCGGCGCGAAACATTGATATACTCGCTCATAGTATCCCCCTACCTTCCCTTCTTCGACGAGGCCAGCGCGTTGGACGGCAGCACGTCAAGCGGCATGCCATCGACCGGGCGGTAGTAGAACGAAGTCTCGTCCACGCGCAGCACCGCCTCGTCGCCGGCGATGAACTTCGACACCGGGCTCTCCGGGTCGTCCAGGTCGCCGAAGTAGCGCGCGCGGCCCGGGCAGTTCACCACGCATGCCGGCTGCTTGCCCTCGGCCAGCCGGGCCTCGCAGAAGATGCACTTCTCGGCCACCAGCTCGCGCTGCACGCCGTAGGACTCGTAGGGCGCGGGCACGTCGGCGCCGAACATGTTCTCGCTCGTGCGGTTGAGCTTGCGCGCGCCGTACGGGCACGCCGCCAGGCACAGCCCGCACGCGATGCACTTCTCGTAGTCGATGACGGTGATGCCGTCGTCGCGCCGCACGCTGGCTCCCGTGGGGCAGGCGTCCACACACGCGGGCTTCTCGCACTGCACGCACGCGTTCGGCACGTACGCCCGACCGCTCTCCCCTGCCTGCGTGCCCCATTCGTACACGTCCAGGTTGTTCCACGACACCCCCGGCCGCTGGTTGTTCTGCATCTGGCACGCCACCACGCATGCGCCGCATCCTGCGCATCGGCGCAGGTCGATGGCCATTCCGTACCTTGTCATCCCCTCGTCCTTTCTCCCTGGCGCGGCCGTTTCGGCTCGCACATCTCCTGGTGCGAACTCTACGCGGGACCGAGGGCCTCTTCCAGAAGCGCCCGCAACAACCGATTTCCGTATTTCGCCCTCCCGCGCGGCTGGCAGCGGCATCATCGGTTTCTGGCGTACGCCAGGTTTAAGCACGTCAAAGGGACGGGCGACTTGACACACCTCAACCTTGTCGGTGACGAGCGGCATGTGTGTCAAATCGCCCGTCCCTTTGACACACGACACACGCTCTTCGGCGTTGGCGGCAAACCCCCACAAGTGATAGTATTGTCCTGGGGATTCACCATGCAGCGCGGCTGGCCGAGCCGCAGGGAGAGGGAACCATGGCAACCGAGCAAGAGTATCGATCCATCCTGATACCGAACCAGCCGTTCCGCCGGCTGAAGATCGCCGACTACATTTCGCAGGGGAAGAAGAAAAAGCTCTTCAAGGGCGAGTACATCCGCACGAGCGCCAAGACCATCGACGACTTGTACTATTACTACATCGACGAAGGCCAGATCGTGGCCACGTTCGAGCAGGAATCGGGCGAGGTGGCGCCGCTGTACTGGCGCAACGCGGGCAACGCCTTCTCCGCCGAGTACAACGACTACGCGTCCATCGGCCGCTACAAAGCGCGCTTCATCGCCGCGCAGAACACCGTGCTGTTCGCGTTCACGCAGCGCCAGCTCTACGAGCTGAGCCAGGACGACCCCGAGCTGTTCTACGAGTTCATCAACGTGTGCCACATGTCGTTCGCGCAGATGGGACACCGCATCAGCAACACGGGCTACCAATCGTCGACGAAGCGCATGATCATGTGGCTGCAGAAGCTGTGCGCCACGCAGGAATGCGACGAGCACGGCGTGTACGACATCGAGTGCAAGCTGACGCTGCAACAGCTGTCCGAGCTGCTGTCCATCCACATTACCACCTGCACGAAGATCGTGGCGGCGCTGGAGAACGAGGGCGTCATCGAGCGCACGCGCACGCGCATCCGCATCTTCGATGCCCAGCGCCTCGCCCAATACGGCCTCGAGGACACCCCGCTGGCGTACTGATCGCTCCTATGGCGCGAAGTCGCGCTTGCGATCTGAAGGAGCGCGTTCCGCGCCGATTCGTGACGGACGCGGCGCGCGAACGACATGGCGAAAGACGCTCACCTTCCCCAGCCTTATGCAAAGCGAGACAACGCATCATCGCCCGTAAAACACGGTTTTCGCACCTGAGACGTGTTTTTCGGGCGATGATGGGCCGCGCACGGCTCCGCTCGCTGCGATCGCGCATGTTTCGCAGCTAGCGTACCTTCGCCACGATGAAGCCCAGGGTGGCCACGGCCATGACGGCGGAGAAGCCGAAGGCCAGCTGGTAGGCCAGCGCGGGGTTCGCGAGCCCCGCCGCAGACGCGCCTGCCACCGCGATGAGGAACACCATGACCGACGTGCCCAGCGACGCGCACGCTTGGCGGGCCGAGATGCAGAACGACGAGCCGTCGGCCACGATAGGCCGCGGCAGCTGCGCGAGGCTCCACGACGTGAGCGGCCCCACCAGCCCCGACACGCCCACCGCACGCACGGCCTGGCACAACGTGGTCACATACAACGGCGTGTCCGCATCGAGAAACGACATGAGCACCGCGCCGGTCGCCAGAAACGCGCCCGACACGAGCGCGACGGGACGCACCCCCACTTTGTCGGTGAGCACGCCCGCCAGCGGGTTCAGCACGAGCGCGGCCACGGTGCCGGGCAGCAGCACAACCCCGGCTTCGAGCGCGGTTCCGCCGCACAGCCCTTCCACGTACAGCGGCACGATCAGCGTCACGCCCATGAAGGAGGCGTTCAGCAGGTTCTGCGCAATGAAGCCCGCGCGATACTGGCGCGATGAGAAGATATCCATGCTGATCAGCGGGTCGTCCACCCGCTTCTGCCGCCGCACGAACAGCACGAGGAACAGCGCGCCCAGCACAAGCGGAGCCCAGATGAACGGGCTTTCGAACGAGAAGCTGCTCGCGTTCGAGAACGCCAGCAGCAGCCCGCCGAACCCGAGCGTCGACTGCGCGAGCGACACCACGTCGAGGCGCGCGCTCTTGTCGGGAGCCGCCGAGGGTTTGATGGCGACGGCCGCCGCAGCGGCAAGCGCCAACATGATGACCACGAGCAGCACGAAGAAGCTGCGCCATCCCAGCGAGAAGCTCATCGCCCCGCCGATGGTGGGACCGATGTTCGGCGCGAAGCCCATCGCGATGCCTGCCACGCCCATGGCCGTGGCCTGACGACCGCGCGGGAAGCGCGTCATGGCGATGGTCTGCATGAGGGGCATGAGCATGCCCGTGGAGATAGCCTGGAACACGCGGCCCGCCAGCAGCACGCCGAAGTTGGGAGCGAACAGGTCGGCCAGCGCCCCCACCAGGAAGAACGCAAGCGCGATGAACACGTGCTGGCGCACCGAGAAGCGTCGCGAGAGGAACGTGGCCACCGGAACGGTGATGCCCAGCACCAGCATGTAGCTGGTAGTCAGCCATTGTCCCAAGTCCACCGTCAGGCCGAACTGCAGCATGATGTCGCCCAGCATGGCGTTGACCGCAGTCTGCGAGAGGTTCCCCGACGCCGACGCCAGCACGACGATGGCGAACAGCGCGTACACGCCCATCCGCTCGCTCTTCACTCGTTTCATGCCCGCATGTCGCCTACCCTCCGTTTCCCACCAGCGCATTCCAGTATATCCCAAATATGCGCGAACGCAGGAGGAGCCTCTCGCGCTTCGCGATGCAAAATCGCTAAAGCGCACGAGACTCCTCCTTGGACGGGTCGCTTGAAAGACATGCGTGCGGCCATCGGATCATCTTAGCGAACAACCCGAAAGCAATCGACTCCGGAAACGCCTATCGCTACGAACGAGCGAGTGCGCTTCTAGCCGATATCCTCCCGAACGCACCGCACTCCCCCACGTTTCCACCTCCTTGGTACAGATGGCCCCAAATCGAGCCGAACTCACCGGCAGAATACAATCCCGGAATAGCCTGCCCGAACGGGTCGAGAATCTCGCCCTTTTCGTTGCGAACCGGACCGCCATCGGTATTGAGCAGTGCAGGGACGCAAAGCATCGCGTAGTAAGGAGGCTGGTTCAAACCGGTGAGCGTGTCAGAAGGACGGTAGAAAGCGAGATCCTCTCCCTTGTCCACAAACTCGTTCCATTGCTTGACCGTTTTCAGCAGCTCGTCTTCGGGAACTTCGATAACCTTGGCAAGCTCCTCGAGAGTGTCCGCTGAAACCGCCCATCCGTCACCGACGGGATCGGTCGAAGTCTCTTCCGGACACGCACCCGCGTCAAGACCCGCCTGATCGAATACGAACCAACCCTTTTCCGGCAAGGGAAGGTGCGCCATATCTCCACCGAACTGCGTGATGCCGTGTCGGTAGCCGACGTTGCGAGTTATGTCGGTATCGGGCAGCGCATATTTTTTGAAATTGCTGCATGCGTCGAAGTCCTGGTAGAACCTTCGTCCGTTCACGCCGACGGTGATGCCGTGCTGCTTCACCGTAAACGAGTACAACGTCGAAACGAACCGGGTGTTCTCTATGTTGCGCAAAGAGAGCCAGTATTGGGCGCCTCCGTGCATATGCCAGAAGTCGGCACCCGCTTTCATGCAGATACGATGCCCGTCGCCAGTGTTCGCCTTGCCTGCATACGGATAGCCTTTGACGCCCGTATAGTCGCGAAGCATATCCGGGTCGCTTTCGAAGCCCCCCGTGCACATGATGACGCCTCGCTTCGCACGGTACGATTTGCCGCCCGCCACAACGCCCGTCACTTCGCCCGTTGAGGCATCGCGAACAAGCGACTCCAAAGGCGTGGAAGCCTTGTACTCTATCGTGTCGTTGCGCTTCTTCATTTCGGAAAACAAGAACTCATGGATATGATGGGGCTGATCGCCCTCCGTTTTTGAAGAGAAGGAAGCCCACCGTGTTGTCGTCGGGGTACTCGGCGTATTCGTTCGTCTCCTCCCCCGATGGGTCGGGTTCGTAGATGTTCAGCCACTCTTCCTTAGCCCCCAAACCCAAAATCCAGTTCAGGTTTTCCTTCGATTCTTCCACGAACGCCCTGATGGTTGCTTCCGGAGTGCTTTCCCCTATAAGGTGTCCCAAGTAGTTCATCGGGCCGTCGGTTTCGTCGAAATACAGCTGCCAACCCGCGCAGAACGGGCTGTTCCCGTTCGGAAGCGAGTCCTTTTCCACGACAAGACAGGAAGCCCCGTCACCCTCGTCCGCCACCGTTATCGCAGCAGTAAGCCCCGCAATGCCGGCACCCGCCACTATGACGTCGTACTCTCCGTCCCATTTCTCATTGGAAGAAGCCGAATCGGCTTCCCCGCTGGCGCACCCCGCAAGACCGAAAGCGGTAGCCCCGGCCAAAGCCAGACCTGCCCCCTTCAAGAAATTGCGGCGCGTTGTCTTGGTTCCCTGCTGATTCTCATTCGTCATCGCGCATTCCCCCTCCATATCTCATCCCTTTCTGCATCGATCGCTAGCCTGCCGAAGCCAGCGCCTCGACAGACGGCAAGGCTCGCTTCCGCAACCTGCCGCTTCCACTTTTACCCTTCCTCCCGAGCCCGTTCATCCGACAAACTGTCCGAACGAGGTTGAAACGCATCCCCGAACCGGATGATTTTCGTCCCGGACGCACTATGCGAGGCAATATCGCTATCTGCGCGCTTACCGCGAGAACCTCGATGTTCTATAGTGGATCGAACCAGAAACTGCACCGTCTCGAACCAGGCACGACCAAGAAGAGCGGCACGCGTTTTCGCGCGCTAGCGTAAGGCCTGAATCGGACGCGACGCGATAAACGGTCAACGGTTGGTCGTTCGAATGAAATCAGGCTTCCAAATCTCTCTGGAATGCAGAAAGGCGCCCATGAAGAACGTCACGCCCTATTCGCTCGATGACGAAGCTGTTCGTTCGGATGCAGCCGTCTCCGTCATATCTTCGATCGGATTGACTGCCGTGATAGTATGGGCCGACCTCTTGGGGCACGGATTCGGATTCGCACCGTCTTCGTCGATTATTCAACAGCTGGGAAATGCCCGTCTTTTCTTTCTCGTAGGATTCACCCTCTGCGCCATAGGATCCGTGCTTTTAGCGAGAGCTCCACAAAGAAAAACGCAGGTGCTGACAAAGGCGGCTCCGACAGCCGCTTTCCTTGGAACAGGACTATACGGCTTCGCCTACCTGCAAACGGCGCTACCGTCGGAGATCATCGCGCTTCTGGGACTCGTCTGCTGCGGCGCCGGATACTACGCGACGACTTTGCTCATATATTGCGAACTCGCAAAAACGAAACGCCTCGTCATGGCAATAGGAGCCTTATCAGCGAGCTTGATTCTCAAAACGATCGTCGGCTCGGAGTTAAGCACGGCTCTGACCTCGTCGGCACAAGTGGTTTTTGCTTCGATTCTGCCTTGGGTCTCCTTCGCGTGCCTGGAGGCGCTCAAGCGCTTCGGCACATCACGCTATCTCGAAGCATACCGCTCTCGCCCACTTTTGACGAAAAAAGGTATGTACGACCTCGTGTTTCTGCTAGTAGCCGTATCGTTGATACTGGCGGCTCTGAGAGGCACCAGCCATCTTGGACTCTGGGGAAGCAACCATTTGGGATCGCCCGTCTCAACTCCGGCAGGCTACCTCACAGTCGCCCTCGCTTTGACTGCTTGCGCATACCTCACCCTGCTTCGCAACAGCAATAATCAGATGCTTGTTCGATACCAGCCTGCGTTCCTTGTCCTAGCCGGAGGCTTTCTCATCTACGTTCTTCAGAATGAGTACGTTTTCGCACGGATCGCAGATCCCGTGTTCGACTGGCTCTACCTGACCGTAGAGTTGTTCGGGCACCTGCTCTCGGGAACCATGATCATCACCGCCATCCGCTCGGCATCGGCGCCGGCCTGGCTGTTCCAAGGAATAAGCGATTCAGCTTTCGGCTTAGTCGCTGTACCATAGCTGCTCCTCGTTCAGGAAGCTCATGTCGATATCAGAATCCTGATGGCCGTAGCCATCTTCCTCGTGATGGTAGCCGCCATACGTCCCATGAGCACGCGCCCCATGGAAATCGAGCGCTCGCTCTCTTTGTCATCTTGCGAAGGCGCAGCGGAGCTTCAAGGCGATCGTTCGACAAGCGCAAGCGAGCCAACAGAGCGCAACGAACCCTCGATAGAGCAACGCGTCAGCGAAACCCTGACGAAATACCATCTGGAAATCGCGAAGCGGCACAATCTTTCCTCCCGCGAAAGCGAGGTATTCCTCCTTTTGGCTCAAGGCAGAAGCCGTCCTTATATTTGCGAGGTATTCTGCTTGTCCGATGGCACCGTCAAAACGCATATCACGCATATCTACCGCAAATTCGATGTCCACAATCGACAAGCTTTCATCGACCAAGTTCAGAAAGAGATCGCGGAGCTCGACATGCGCAATGGACACCAAAGCGCATAGCGCCAAAACTCAAACGAGCAGCAGGCACGGACGCCAAACGCTGTCCCCGAATTGGCAGCCATGACAAAATTAGCTTCGGCGAACTCGCGTTGGGATCTTCACGACCTGGCCTTATGTCGTGCATCCGCCCTGGCATTCAGTCCAACCCGTCCAAAATCGCCTCCAAAATTGCCACAGCTTGCCATTTGGGGACAGCCAACGAGGACGTCCTCCGACGCAATTACGCCGCTGCTTTGGCGCGCGTCGACATCCTTGCCCCCATTGCATGATAATGCCAGTTCAGCTATATTTAGTATTGCTAGGCTATAGAGGAAGGGAGCGCACATGGCGGAAAACGATACCGACCGAAACGAACCATGCGATCCCGACATCGACGATACAGCCGCTGCGCCCGCCTACCGCATGAGCCGCGGACGCGTTGCGCTGCTGGCGGTGCTGGCCATCTTGCCGGTCGTGTTGACCGCGCTCGCCCAACCGTTTCTGCCGGATAGCGTTCCCCTGCACTACGGAGCAAGCGGCCCGGATCGATGGGGATCGAAAGGCGAGCTGTTCGTTGCCGCCGGCATCATCACCGTCATCGCGTTCGTCCTCGTGACGGTATACGCCGTGGTCGAACATCAACGAGAAACGGGGCGGGAGGATTGGCTCGTCGTCGACGGTCCCGTCACCAGCATGTTTCCCGTCTTCTCCATCTGCCTTGCGATCATTGATTGCCTCGACGCCGCCTACGTCTTCGCCGCCTTCCAGCTGGGAGGCTTCTCGATGCCAGAGAACATGGGCTCGCTCATCGGAGGGATCGTCTGCCTCGTCGTGGCGCTCTCCCTACTCACGCCAGCCCTGTACATGCTGATCACGGGCAAGGGCCTCTCGCTCGTGAACTTCCATCCCGGAACGAGCGACCTCGAGAAACGCACCGGAGCCGACAAACAGCAGGCGCGCGCCATCGGCGGTTTGCTGCTATTCCTCACCGTCATCGTCCTCGTGGAATTACTCGTAACGGTGAAATGAAAACGCACCCGCCACTTTCGACGGGTGCGCGCTAGTTGAACGCTTGCTGGGTCTTCTCCAACCCTACCTGCACCAAGGACAACGCCGCTTGTGCGCCGCGGTCGGTGGCTTGGGCGAAGTCGTCGGCCGCGTCCTTCTTCGGCTTCGACAGCACCCAGTCCACCACGGGCATGCGTCCCGGCGGGCGCCCGATGCCCACGCGCACGCGATGCCAGTCGCGCGTTCCCAGCTTGTCGCAGATAGAGCGCAGGCCGTTGTGCCCCGCGTGCCCGCCGCCGAACTTCACGCGCACGGTACCGGGGTCGATGTCCAGCTCGTCATGCACGACGATCAGGTGCTCAGCATCCACGCCGTACGCGTTCATCAGCTGCTTCACCGGACCGCCCGACGTGTTCATGTAGCTTTGCGGCTTGGCCAGCACCAGGTCGTGATCGCGATACACGCCTTTGGTGGTCAGCGCGCCGCATTCCGTCTTCCAGTAGCGCGCGCCCACCTCCTCGGCGATCAGGTCCACGGCGTCGAACCCGGCGTTGTGCCGCGTATGCTCGTACTCCTCGCCCGGATTTCCCAGGCCAACGATCAAAAACATCGGACCCTACTCG
>ENA-OQAB01001464-OQAB01001464.1-human-gut-metagenome-genome-assembly--contig:-NODE-1464-length-11181-cov-1.791659_pt1 | contig 11181 bp, 9 predicted proteins | sample MGYA00242490_ERZ504517 | MGnify/ENA primary metagenome ERZ504517 (study PRJEB26092, sample SAMD00036298) | human gut metagenome | host: Homo sapiens | study: EMG produced TPA metagenomics assembly of... | reverse complement strand
AAGAAAGGCGTATCCGAAAAACGGAGAGGGCATCACTCTTTTTTCTCAAACGCTTCAACCGTACCGGCGGGAACGTATCAGAAAGAGTTTATCGACGCTTAATAAAGGGAAGTTGGGTCAAAAATAACACTCTGCGCATGGGCGTTAAAATATACCTTGCCTCGCTCGCCTCCGCCCCCTCAGAAGAAGAATTATCCAGCCCCTATTCGGCAAGTCGCCTTAGCCAAGTTACCAAAATAACCTTCCTTTCCAGGATTTAAAGGGTAGCTTGCTTTTATCTGGTCAGCGGTCATGCGGTCGGACCCCGGAGCGATCGGTAAAATGGGCTCCCATGAATTGCATGAGGATGAATACGCTTACGACATCATGCTTACGTCTGGCACGCAATCTTTTTAATGCGAGGCGCAAAGGTACATATTATCATCCAAGACGCAAAGGACGGAATACGTGACCAGCAATTCCTCAATAACAGCAAACGGGAAACTTGTATGGGTAGTCCGATCCCCCTCAGCCAAGTAAGCCGTCTGGATCAGCGTTGCGCCAAGATAAACAGCTTGAGCCGGAAAGATAAAGAAACTTATAAGAGAGCGATATTCATCCATGTGGACAGCCGGAGCCGGCATCAAAGGACCGATGTCTTTTTCTATCATAAGCCCAAGGATCAAGCGAGCAAGCGCTTGGCTAAAACGATGAAATCCACTTTCTCGCGCAAATACAACCGCCACCAGCCGGGCCGGGGATTCTCGGGCACGGTAGACGATCGTAACTTATATGTATTACGTCACACGACCCCGACCTCCGTATTCGTCGAATTGGGCAACATACAAAACCAATACGACCAACAACGGATCATCCTCAGCAACAATCGGCAAGCCTTGGCCAACTGGCTTTGCGAGGGTTTTGTCACGGATTATAATTATTATAGGAAGTAGCATCCCTAATGATCTATTATACTAACACATATCCTGCGGCAGAAATGTTATATGAGCGATCTTAACAGCAATGTAACATATATTTCATTTCTCCGAAATAAGAATATCCGTTCTTTGCCAAAAATAATTATATTTGTATATGGAGAGCCGTAAGGCACTCTTTAAAAAACAGAACAGCTTATGGCAACAACTCGTATTCTTGTAGTGGATGATGAAGAGGATTTATGTGAGATCCTTAAATTCAACTTAGAAATAGAAGGTTATGAAGTAGATACCGCCTATAGTGCGGAAGAGGCATTAAAAAAGGATCTGACCGTTTACAATTTATTATTGTTGGATGTCATGATGGGAGAAATCTCCGGTTTCAAGATGGCACGTATCCTGCGACAAGATGAGAAGACGGCCAATACCCCTATCATCTTCCTCACGGCCAAAGATACGGAGAACGATATGCTCACAGGGTTCAATCTCGGGGCGGACGACTATATCTCCAAGCCTTTCTCCATCCGCCAAGTGATAGCGCGTGTTAAGGCCGTACTAAGAAGAACTTCCGAGAAATCAAAAGAAAAAGAGATTGAGAAACTTGAGTATGAGACATTACATCTTGATACGGAAACGCATCAAGGGCTATCCTGGGTAGACGGGGTGGAAGTTCCATTGACCGAAAAAAAGAGTTTTGAGATACTAAAACTTCTATTGGAAAATAAAGGGAACGTCTTCTCCAGAGAGGAAATACTGTCTCGCATCTGGAAAGACGAGGTATATGTTCTAGACCGTACCATCGATGTCAACATCACCCGGTTACGTAAGAAAATAGGTCCTTATGGAAAGAACATCGTAACTCGCTTAGGTTTCGGTTATTGTTTTGAATGCTAATATTGTCGCTGAATCATGGTAAAGATAGATGGTGAGAAAAGACACCGGATACCGTTTAGCCAACGGCTTTTCTGGTCGGTCTTTTTATGTTCTTGGGCTTTACGGTCTGTTTCCTGCTATTCCAATATCAGCGGGAAAGGGAGTTCGCGCAAGAAAAGTTGAACAATGTGTTGAGTAACTATAATTACCAATTATTCCGCAAATGCCAACAAAGTACGGACATCAACCAGACCGTAATAAGTTTCATGGACGACATCCCTCAAAAGGATTTGCGGGTAACCATTATAGATCCGTCCGGCGACGTATTATTTGATAATAGTGGGACGGATGAGTTCAATAATCATAACGATCGAAGCGAGGTACGCAAAGCCCGATTATATAATGAAGGGTTCGCTATCCGTTCCTCGGAATCTACGGGAAAAAGGTATTTCTATTCGGCATCGAATATAGGAGGTTATATTTACCGCTCAGCCCTGCCCTATGATCCATATGTAAGAGGGATATTGACGGTAAACAAGGACTTCATTTATTTCATGGCATTGATGACCTTGATTTTCTTCTTTGTCCTTTCCCGTTTTACTTTCAGCATAGGTAAAACGATATCCAAACTAAGGGATTTCGCCTTAAACGTAGAGAAAGATCGAATGCCTGCGGTCGATTATGTTTTCCCGAATGATGAGCTAGGTGACATCTCACAGAATATCGTAACCTTATACCATCGGCAGCAGAAAGCGAAAAACGAGTTATCCATGGAGCGGGAAAAGCTTATCAAACATTTCCAATATTCCAAGGAAGGCTTCGCCATGTTTACAAGTGAAGGGCGGGAGATTCTTTCTAACATCCTATTCATTCAATTCATAAATGTCATATCCGACACCCAGATCCACCAAGTGGAAGACGTTACTGATATAGCCGAATTAGAACCAATCCGTACCTTCTTGAATAAGAATATCCGGAATCTGAATCGGAAAAAGAAAGTATTAAGAGAGTCCGTGACTATTGACAAGAACGGTAAAATATTCTTGATCGAATGTATTTTATTCCTCGATAATAGTTATGAGATCTCTATTAATGATATATCCCGTCAAGAAGAAGAAAGCCGGATGAAACGACAGCTTACGCAGAACGTCTCTCACGAGCTGAAAACACCGGTCAGCAGCATTCAAGGGTATTTGGAAACAATCCTATCCAACCCAGATTTGAGTCCGGACAAACGTCAATTTTTCTTGGAACGTTGTTATTCCCAAAGTACCCGCCTTACAGGATTATTACGAGATATTTCCGTATTAAACAGACTTGACGAGGCATCCGAGATGTTCGACCTCACGGAAGTAAATATCACGAAGCTTATCGCCGAGATACAAAAAGAATGCTCCCAAGATATGGAAGAAAACACATCACGTCGGAAATTATCCTCCCGGGAGATCCGAACCGTGTTCGGGAATAACTCCCTACTCTATTCCATATTCCGGAATCTATATGACAACGCGATCGCTTATGCGGGAGAAAACATAAAGATTACCGTCAACTGCTATAAAGAAGATCCTAAATATTATTACTTTAGCTTCTCCGATAATGGAGTGGGTATCCCGGAAGAACATATCAATCGCATATTCGAGCGCTTCTACCGGGTAGACAAGGGACGCAGTCGTAAGATCGGAGGAACCGGATTAGGATTATCTATCGTTAAAAACGGGGTTAATTTTCATAAAGGACAAATATCGGCGAAGAGCAGTCCGGGAAAAGGGGTTACTTTTTTCTTCACTTTGAAAAAGAAACTATAAGGCAGACCTCGAAAATTCCATAACATACGCTTGATATTTAATATTAAAATGTATTTTTGTATTGAACATCATACAATATCATGAGAAATACCTATTTAGTATTATTTATCTATTTAATGATCCCAATGTTTTCTTTAGCGGAAAACACCTATACTACCCAACAAAGGGAAGATAGTCTTTTATCCCTATTAAAGTCCTCGCCAACCGTAGATGAACAGATCGAGTTATATAAAGATTTAGCGACAATGTACAGGCAAACGCCCAAGGAGATTGTTTACCTAAACAAAATGGCGGATGTGGCAAGCTCCACTTTGAAAGGTCATGCTTCTTTATATTACGCATGGGCCAACTTATCCCGCCATTATTACAATATACAAAACAGGGATAGCCTGATTTACTGGTCGCATAAGATAGATTCATTGGCCGCGGCCAAGAATGAGGTTCCAGACGCATTATTCGATGCACGAGGATTCATTTGCCAAATGGATCTATGGGACGGCAATTATGAGTTAGCAATGAACGGGGCGATCAGCCTATACAACTATGCCCGTGATACAAAAAGTGAATATGGATTGATTTGTTGCAATGAGAACCTAGGTTTAATCTATCAAGAGATACATCGGGATAGTGATGCGATAGTAGCTTATCGGGAAGGTCTCGATTTATTACAGAAACGAGGTGACAATCCGAAATTCGAGATGCAATACATGGGAAACCTCATCGAATCTTATCTTCGAACCGACCATTTCACCGAAGCCAAGGAATTATTAACTCGTTACGATGAAATGATCCAAGATAGAGAAAGAGAGAATGAAGAGCAAGGAACCGCTTTCCCCGTGGATCGTTGCCGTGCGTTAATGTATGTTTTTATGCGGATATGTATGTCCTTCAAGACAAGCCCAAGGAGACATTGGACGCCTTGTTGAAAGCGACACCGATCGTAGAGAAAACCGGAGATGATTATACGGAATTCTGCTACAACTTCGTTTCGCCAAGTATTACTATTAATTAGGTATGTATGAAAGGGCGCTGAATATCATAGATAAAAATAAATTAACAGAAGAAGATATACGAACCTCGGAGCTGAAAGTCGAGATACTCGAAGCATTGGGACGTTATAAAGAAGCGCTCGACATTTAGTAGAGAAGTTGTAGAACATACCAAGATGTTGCATGACGAGGCCTTCAACCGGCAGATCAATCAGCTCCGGACATTACATGATCTAAACATCAAGAGATGCAGGCATATGAACTACAGCTACGTGAAACAACAACTGCATACCCAAAGGTTGTTAATGATTATTCTACTCGTAGTATCGATCGTGCTTTTAGTGATGCTATACATCGTATACAAGTCCTATCGCTCCGCACGCCGCTACCAACGAGAACTTATGAAAGACAAGGAAGCCTTAGTAGAGTCCGAGCGTCAACTTCGTACAGCCAAAGAGATAGCGGAACACGCCAACCAGATGAAAAGCACGTTTATCGCCAATATCAGCCATGAGATCCGTACGCCACTTAACGCGATTGTCGGCTTTTCGGAATTAATATCCGATGAATCTATTTCCGCTGGCGAAAAGAAAGAGTTTTTCTCCATTATCAACAATAACTCTTATTTATTACTTAATCTGATAAATGACATTCTTGACCTTTCTCGCCTAGAATCCGGGAATATGAAGTTCATTATAGAGAAGACAAGCTTATCGGATTGTTGCCGGAACGCTTTGGCAAGTGTAGAGCACCGGGTCTTTCCGGGTGTTCAATTGACCTATACACCTTCTGAAGACCCCTTACATATCCAGACAGATTCGATACGTCTCCAACAATTATTGATAAACTTATTGACCAATGCCTGCAAGTTCACGAAAGAAGGAGAGATCAACCTATCTTATCAAATAGATGAGGACAAGCAGCATGTACGTATCACCGTAACCGATACCGGATGTGGAATACCGGAGGATAAGCAGAAAGTCATATTTGAGCGTTTCGAAAAGGTAGATGAATATGCGCAGGGTACAGGCTTAGGGTTATCCATCAGCCAAACAATTATCGAGCATTTAGGTGGCTCCATTCAATTAGACCCGACGTATAAGCATGGAGCCCGGTTCATCGTACTCCATCCCTACAACCCTCTTGATAATCCATCATGACGTAAACCACGTCTTGAAATCCGGCACTCTCGCCTTGCTAACCAATATACGGTCCAAGGTCGGTACGATCAAATTGATCGCAAGGCGTCCGTTAAACCAGAGATCGATATCTTGCACCGCCTTTCTGGATATCAAGTACTGACGATTGATCCGGAAGAACAAGGCGGGATCAAGGCTATCGGCGAGCTCATCCAAGGTCTGCGTGAAAAGGTATTCTTTCCCGTCCGTCATCACCGCCTTTACATTTCCGTCCGCTATATAGAAAAATAAGATCATATCCACGGAAACAGGTAGCAGCTTATCCCCTTTCATAGGGATCAAGAAATGCGTTTTATATCCTTCCACCCGCTTCAAGGCTTGCATGACAGCGGAATAATCGATCGCTTCTTTCTCCACAGCCGTCGATTGTAACCGTGACAACTTATCCAAAGCTTTCCGTATATCATCCGCGTCGATCGGTTTCAACAGATAATCTACGCTATTCACTTTAAACGCTTTCAGCGCATATTCATCATAGGCTGTCGTGAAAATGATCGGGCAAGAGATATCTACATGACCGAAGATCTCGAAAGCCGAACCATCCGCCAAATGGATATCCAGAAAGATAAGTTCCGGCATTGGATGCGATTGAAACCATTCAACACTATCCGTAATACTATCTAGGACATCGATCACCTCGATATCCGGATCAACCTCTCCCAGCAATGCCATCAAATTACGGACAGCCGCTTTCTCGTCTTCTATTATCAAAGCTTTCATACCAAAGGGATTGTTACGCTGAATATACTAGCATCTTCTTTTATGGAAATATCTTTCTTATACAAGAGGTTATAACGTTTACTCAGGTTCACCAAGCCAATACCGGTGCCTCCGCTATGTGTCAATTTCGGTTGGATGGGATTGCTAACCGTCAAGGAATCATGGTCCGAACGAACGGATATGGTCAATGAATGGCGGTTGCTAATCTCGTTATGCTTCACGGCGTTCTCGATCAAAAGCTGCACCGACATAGGAGGCAGTTGCTTAGACTCGTGCTCCTTCCCTAAGTCTATATCGAAAACTAGATTATCCTCATAGCGCATTTTCAAAAGGAAGATATAGCGTTCACGAAATCCATCTCCTCCCGTAAAGTAACACTACGGCACTCATTCTCTTGCAAGGTATAACGTAAGACACGGGATAACTCCTGCAAATATTCTTGTGCCTTCCCGGGAGTCTCCCGGATCAAGGAACGGAGCGTGTTCAAGGAATTAAATAACATATGAGGATTAAGCTGGCTCTTCAAGGCCTCATATTGGTTCAATAAATTCTCCGCCCGCAATTGCTGGTTCTCGACCTGTACTTGCTGGCTTTGACGAATCAGGTAAATCATATAGCAACTACCCGTAACGACGCACGACATGATAAAATCCCTCAACGGATGCAGATAATGATGCACCAAGGCGTCGATCGCCGGGATATCAAACTGATGGTGCAAGAACACGAAACCCTTTCCTAATAAATTATTCACGCACCAAGTCATTACGAACGAGAGCAGAACCTTCTGCCAAGAGATACGCGCTTTCTGCCGATTGAAACCAAAGACATACGTGTTCATCGCAAATAACAGTAAGAGGGACACGAAGGTGAAAAAGACCTCATTCGCTACATCCAATACCGACATATCCGGAAAAAGAGCGTTCTGCCCGGTAACGTCAAACAACGACACCAATTCCGGGAAATGGATCAAGAAGGCCACCATGATCGATATGATGACCAACGAGAACACATATTTATTCTTTATATTCATTTTCTTCATGAAGACAAAGATAGTCATTTCTTCTCTACCCGTGCGGAAACATACATACCGGGACGAAAACGGGGATTCGTCTCTTTCACCCGAGCGTACATTTCCAAGGAACGGCTCGTCTCGTCCACCTCCTGTCCGATCGAGACCAAGACCGCATGGAAGGTCTCCTTCCCCATTCCATTCACCCGGAACTGTACTTGGTTCCCAATGGATAAGTCCGCTAAATCCTTCTCATAAGCGGTCAGGCAAAGGAGAGTCTCGCCTTTATCGATCACATCACAGATCGGTTCGCCCGCGTTCACGTATTTACCGAGATTAATGGACAGCCCAGCGACATAACCGCTTAATGGCGCTTTTACCTCCAAATAAGGTTGGATACCGTCTTCCAGAAGATCGCCGGCGGAGACACCAAGGATAGCAAGTTGCGCGGCGGCGGCATCTTGACGGCTCTTCATGGAAAGATAATCCGCCTTGCTTTGCTGGAAACGTTTTTGCGAGGCCGCTTCTTGCTCGCTCAAACGCTGTTGCCTTTTATACTCAGCCTCTAAGTATTCCGTTTGGGCATGGGCATCCAAATAGGTCTGTTGCAACGTGATAAAATCCGGATTCTCCAAGCTGACGATCACCGAGCCCTTCTTCACATAATCGCCCGGAAGCAGCGTAGTAGCATGAACCGTGCCTCCCATCGTCAACGTAACCGTAGCCTGCCGCTGCGGGGGAACTACCATGATCCCGTTGAAAGAGGAGTGATTCGGAAGGGCCGTAGCCGAGGAAATCCCATCCACCTCTACGCTATCCACGGATGGTTCGGACGGTACGTTTTCTGCTACTTGAGTAATAGCGGGCCGGGCAGTTATGTCTTGCGAATCGCCCTGTCCTTTCTCCGCATTGTTTGTCATACTGCATGCGGCCAATGCCATAAGAGCCGCAGGAATCCATATCTTTTTCATCTTATACTATTTTTCTGGTTATCTACTATACAACTCCAACTCAAGCGCCGATATATTATAGGCATATACGGCCTCGATATATCCCCGCCGGATCTCCCGGGCGGCGTTCAGGCTTTGAACAAACTGCGTGATATCTGTCTCGTTCTCTTTGAACTGTACCGTCGCGCTCTTCAACAAAGCATCCGCTTCCGGTAAAGCGCCGGTCGTATAATAGCGGATATGCTCTCCTTCCTTACGAAGCGCAACGCTCAACTCCTCCACCTTATTGTTCAACTGACGGATGTTGCTCTCCGCTTCCGTGCGGGCGATATAGGAATCGATCTTCGCTTGCCTTACCCGGCTATGCTGCGGGAAGAACAATACCGGGAACGAGATCCCGACCATCCAAGAGTCCAGACCGCTCGAACGGGGCTTATTTTCTGACGCACATATCCTACCGATAGTTCCGGGAAGAAACGGCTTCGTTCGATACGAAGCATGGCTTTCTTCTCATCGGCCACGCTCCGGAAGTAATTCAGATGGATATCGGACGGAGCGATCTCGGCTACGCGAGCGGGGAATAAAACCAATGTCGTATCCATAGGCAGCAATGGGGAATCCGAATAACAAGTCCAAGAGAAACGACGGGTAGCCAATTGCAACTCCTCTTCCGCCTGCGACAAACGGGTCTGTAGATCGGCGACCAAGGTAGATGACATATTCCGCTCCAATAGCGTGATATCCCCTTGCTCATAACGCAACTGACTTGCCTTTCGCAAACGTCCGGCCCACTCGATCTGCTCTTTATACAAGGCACATAGATGAAAGGCATATTGATAATAAGCCCATGCCCGTTTTACCTCGGCCGTAATCTCCTTCTTCACCAAGTCCCGGTAATATTCTCCCGTGGCGACTTGACGGTTCACCAAGGCGTTCTTATAAAATGGGGTCAATAGAGAGCCTAAGGATTGCGTGATCTCCATCTGATTGTCGTTTCGTGTCTCACCGTTGATCTGTCCCCATGAATAATTAAAGGTGGTCGGTGACACCTCCCAGCTCTCTCCCCGTGAAGCACGACTACGTTCAATGGATGCCGTGGCAGTCTTCAGGCGAGGATGATTCTCCAAGGCGATCGTCACGGCTTCTTCCAACGACACCGTCTGTTGGGCATGCGTGGGGAATAAGATACCTAAAAAAAGAAGAAACGGCAATAGGCGCTTCAACCAGCGTTGGCGCTTCCAAGCGGCCGAGCTATTTACCAACCGATAAAATACCGGGATAATAATCAACGTCAAGATCGTGGAGACAATCAAGCCTCCGATCACGACCGTCGCTAACGGACGTTGCACCTCCGCGCCCGCAGACTTCGCTATCGCCATCGGCACGAATCCTAGAGAAGCTACCAGGCCGGTCAAGAATACGGGGCGAAGTAGATGCGGACATCCTTTCGCGAGGATACGATTCGTTGTCATTTGATATTTAGTTTGTTTCCGTAAGTTATTAAAATGATTAATCATTAATATACCATTCAAGACCGCTACGCCAAACAAGGCGATAAAGCCGACCCCGCCGATATACTGAAAGGCAACCCTCGTAACCAAAGGGCCAGAATACCCCCTATCAAGGATAACGGGACGGTAGAAAATACCACCAGCGAGTAGGTAACACTCTTAAAGGCAAAGAACAACAGCAATAAGATCAATGACAAGGCGACCGGTATCACGATCGTAAGCGTATCGATCGCATTCCGCAAGTTCTCGAACTGGCCGCCATACTCAAAGTAGTATCCCGGTTCCAGCTTGATATGCTTGTCAAGGGTTTCTTGGATAGTACGCACGACTTTCTGGATATCAGCGTCACGGACATTCACCCCGATCACGATACGGCGTTTCGTGGCATCCCGGTTAATCTGTAGAGGCCCGTTGACCAGCTCGATCGTAGCGACCTCGCTAACCGGGATCTGGATTCCCTCGGCAGTCCGTACAAAGAGCTTATCCAAATTCAGATCCGCCACTTTATCATTATCCAGACGAAGCACCAAGTCGAAACGTCGCTCATTCTCGAAAACGACACCCGCCGCCTCTCCCGCATAAGCCGTACGGATGATCGTGTTCAACTCCTCTATATTCATCCCGTAACGGGCGATCTTGGCACGGTCGTAGTGTACGACCAATTGCGGCAGCCCCATCGCCTGCTCCACGATCACATCGGCGGCTCCCGGTACTTGCTCCACGAAAAGAGAAGCTTCCTTCGCCTTCTTATAAAGCTCCGCCATATCCTCTCCATATAGCTTGATCGCAATATCCGCCTTGGCCCCCGTCATCAATTCATTGAAGCGAAGCTGGATCGGCTGGCTGAAGTTAAACTCCGCCCCCGTAATCGGTTCCAAGGAAGCCTTCATCTTCTCCACCATCTCCGCACGGCTGGAGGCCGAGGTCCATTCCTTGAAAGGTTTCATCACGATCATGATATCCGCATCTTCCACCGCCATCGGGTCGGTCGGAACCTCGGCCGTTCCGATCTTGGCTACCACGTGTTTGATCTCCGGGAAACTCTTCATCAAGGTCTCTTCCGCTTGCTTCGATAGCTCGATACTATGCGTCAGGGAACTACCGGCGGGAAGCGTCATCTGCATGGCGAAATCCCCCTCATCCAGCGTAGGGATAAACTCCGCCCCTAAACCTCGTGAATAAGAAAAGGGACACAGCCAGAGCCGCGAAAG
>ENA-OQAB01001463-OQAB01001463.1-human-gut-metagenome-genome-assembly--contig:-NODE-1463-length-11181-cov-2.249864_pt1 | contig 11181 bp, 8 predicted proteins | sample MGYA00242490_ERZ504517 | MGnify/ENA primary metagenome ERZ504517 (study PRJEB26092, sample SAMD00036298) | human gut metagenome | host: Homo sapiens | study: EMG produced TPA metagenomics assembly of... | reverse complement strand
ATCTTCACCAACGGATTCTTTTTGATCCAGTCGAGTATTGGTATGCCCATTCTTTTGGCATATTTCTCGTCACCCGATACACGGTATGCTTTACCCATCGGAGTAAACCATTTATGACGGTGCAACTGCCAGCGGAGTTCATTGTCTTTCACCGGCCAGTATTGCCAGTTGATATCTTCTCCGTAGTTGTAAGAAGGCTGGTAACCTTTGTGAACAAAGAATGTATGTTTCAATCCGTCGTCCGCCCATTGCTGTTCTTCTTTGCCGATAGTGATCTTTTTCAGATTAATATCCGGAGTCTTCACATTCGTACGTGCACGGTAGTAGTCGAGCAGTGCTTTTGCGGCACCTCATCTTTGCCTTCCTGATGTAAGGCTTTTACTTTCTCCAATCCGGGGTAGTCCAGGTTGAGAAGCGAGAATACCTCGCTTTTCAACTCTTGGGCATAACCTTTGCCTACGAAACAAGCAAATGTCAGCAGGACGATATATTTCAGAGTTTTATTCATGATATCATTTATTATTCTGCAAATTACAATTTAGATTTGAATTTTTCTCAGCTATGTTACTCAATAACTTTCACCTCTCCATTCTCCAATCTCAACTTCTTCAAGTCCATGAATCTCTTCAATGCTTCCAAATAGTAGTAGTCAGCATAATTCAGCGGAGTATCGATTTCAGAACCGTTAGGCAATGATCCGACAGAGTGCATTAAGATGAATCCCTGGTTTTCGCCGACTTTGGCAAGGTATGCGTCGCTTGAAAGGCTTTTCAGAATTTTTTCTGCATAATCCAGATATTTCTTTCCGTTGGGTACCATTGTGCTAAGTTCAATGAATCCTGCGGCTGTTACAGCAGCAGCCGAAGCATCGCGTGGAGTCTCTTCGGTGACAGGAGCATCGTAGTCCCAGTAAGGAATTGCATCGTCTGTTTTCACGCGCTCCATGATCATGTCGGCTATGTTTACGGCAAAGTTCAGGAAGGTAGTGTCATTTGTTTCGCGGTAGCAGGAAGTGTATCCGTATACAGCCCAAGCCTGTCCGCGCGACCATGAAGAATCGTCGTTTTTACCCTGGTGAGTCTGTTTGCGTTCTACTGTGCCGTCGTTGTTATAGCTTACTACATGCCAGCAAGTATAGTCAGGACGGAAATGATTTTTCATCGTAGTGATGGCATGCTTGATAGCGACATCCTTGTATTTGTTGTCGCCTGTCCATTTGCTTACAGTGAACAGAAGGTCCAGATTCATCATGTTATCGATGATTACCGGGAAGTTCCAGCTGCCAAAGTCCCATGAACGGATGGCTCCGATTGAATCGTTGAAACGTCCGCTCAGGTTATCGGCAGTTTCTTTCATGACAGCTTTGATGGTATCGTTAGGAGCCAGACGCTCAGCGTTTCCGTAGCTGCAGTTGATCATAAATCCCAAATCATGTGTACCTTTATAATACCGTACCGGATTCAGCAGATTTGTATATTGGATGGCTTGAGTTTTCAGTGTATCGTTTCCTGTCAGTTCGTATGCATACCACAATGAACCAGGGAAGAAACCACTCGTCCAGTCATAAACGTTGCAGAGGCGACGTTTGCCTAGCTGGTCAGCAGTGGGTTGTGCGCGTAGTGAATCTTTGAATGTTAACGAATCTCTTTCCAACTGACGGCAAAGGAAATCCATGTCATAGCCGGTACGGATGGAGCGTGGCAACATTCCCGTACCACTAACCTCTTCAGCAGAAAGTTGTAATTGGGCAGAAGCTACATCCAGTCCTTTTTTTATCCAACTGTAGTCTTCCTTTGGGGTTGTCTGGCACGACGCGAGTGCAATACTAACCGAAGCAAAGAGAACAAGTTTCATTTTCATGTTATTCATTTTAAGTGATTGTTTTTAGAAGTTTTGTAACTGATGCAAAAGTAGTGGAAAGGCTTAACTTTGTGTTGCAGGATTGTCCAAAAGGTGTTTGAACTCTGCTTTTCAAGTTTTGATTTTGTTGAAAAAGGTTTTAATTTTCTCCAATATGCCCTAATTAAGGCATATTGGAGAGAAATTATAGAATTTTTTATCAGAAAAAGATTAGTCGCCCCATCCTTGGTTCTGCTTGAAGTTTTCCATCAAACTCATGTCACGAGCTGGGATAGGGAGTAGTTCGTGTTTATTCTTTTGGGTATATTGGTAAGCTACATAGTTTGCTTCCGGATACCAACCAATTAATTTTATATAAGTATTTACTATTGTTTCATAATACATTCCCCAGCGTATTAAATCTTGGCGGCGATTTCCTTCGAAAGCAAGTTCATAGGCACGTTCATTCCGGATATATTCTTGGAATCCCTCGTATGATGTTGATTTTAAATCAACAGTTGTATTTGCTTCATTATAAGGAAGTCCATATCCGCGGCGGCGAACCATATTAAGAGCTGCTAATGCTGCATTGTTGGGACCATGATGCCATTCGTTAAGTGCTTCTGCATACATGAGTAATACGTCTGCATAGCGTAATATATACCAATTGACATTTGATTTATCGTTATTCAGTAAGAAGTTGTATTCTTTTACATACTTTTCAGTGTCCCATTTTGCCGGAGTATAATTTTGCTTATTTTTTGGCCGGCTGTAGGTTTGTCTACTTCCTCCGGTTTTGCCCAGAAAGATTTATCTGGATCATATTTGTAATTGGCTATGGAAAGATCACGGCGTTTATCTCCTTTTTCTTTGTTTAACCAATCTAGGAAGAATGTATGTACTACTTTAACGTTGGCAGAGTTACGTCCGCGTGTTCCTGGAATTTCGGTAACTCTGACTCCATTCCATTTACCAATACGCCCTACCGGGTCTTCGCTGGCTGTACCAGTAACAGAATTTGCATAGAAACTTACCTCAATTAAACTTTCCGCCGGATCCCATGTACCATTACATGTATTTTCCCAAAGTTGTTCATAATTATCCAACATACGATGTTTACCGGAGTTGATAAGCTTCTCTGCCGTCAATGCAGCTTGTTTCCATTTCTCGGTATCTTTAATGGGTTCGCCTGCCCAGGTGACATATACACGAGTCAGCAATCCCAATGCACCGCCTTTAGAAAAACGGAATCGAGTGTTAGCACGCAGGGTGTCATCCGATTCAAACGGTAAATTTTCGATAGCAAATTTAAGATCTTCTTCAATGAACTTGTATACGTCGCGAGGATCTGCTTGAACGAACTCTGACGGATTTTTAGATGATTCGGATGTGTTAGTAATTAATGCAATGTTACCATACCAACGTACCAACTCAAAATAATACAATGCTCTCAATGCTCTTGCTTCCGCTAAATACATAGTGGCGAGTGCTTGATCGTTTAGATTGTATGTAACCATTTTAACTTCCAGACGCTCTATAAAGTCGTTGGTGCTATAAATAGCACTATATAAGGATGCCCATGTATTTTGTACATACGAATTGTTGGGATTGAATGCATTAGCCGGATATTCACGGAAACTACTGGTACTGTTTCCTTCACATTGTGCCAGGTCATTAGTTAAATCAAATATGCATGATAGGTTCATACCATAAAGGTTATCTGCCACCATGTTGCGGTAAACTCCTAACAATACATTGTTGGCTTCAGATGCATTGTTCATATATTGGTTCTTTCTAATATCTGATTTCGGATCTTCATCCAATAAATCGGAACATGAAGTGAAAGACAATGTGCATAAAGCCAATGCTGATATATAATATATTAGTTTTTTCATTGTTATACTCGTTTAAAATTGAATCAATTCAAAGCCGAATGTAAATTACTCTGCTCTTTGGATATGCACCCCAATCCAGACCGGGAGTCATAGGATTGCTGGCTGCTGTGCTGACTTCCGGATCATATCCGCTATATCCGCTGATGCAGAACAAGTTCTGTGCAGTACCATATATGCGAAGTTTGGATATGTGGATTTTGTTAATCCATTTTTTCGGCAGGCTGTATCCTAATGTCATGTTCTTCAGTCGTAGGAACGAACCGTCTTCTACGAAGCGTGAGTACACGTCTCCCTTTACATACCCTTTCGTTGAGGGTACTTTGTTGGATTGCATTGGTAGGACTCCAACGATCGGCGACTTCTGCCAGCATATTGTAGCGCTGGTCTTGTGAACCGGTTGCAAACTGACGGGTTGCGTTGAACACATCATTGCCATAGCTGTATTGTAACATGAAACTAAAATCTATTCCTTTGAAACTAAAAGAGTTGGTGATACCTCCAAACCATTTCGGCATGGCATTACCGATGACTGTGCGGTCAGCGGTAGTGATCTTTCCGTCACCGTTTTGGTCTTTGTATTTACTACGCCCGGAGCAGCCCCACATCATAACGTGTGTTGTTCGTAATACCCGGCTTCAAGATGAGTTTTCCTGTAGCGGCTGAAGTGTAGAAATCGTCTACTTGATAAATACCATCGAATTCATAACCGTAAATCAATCCTAATGATTCGCCTACTATGGCACGATAGTCTGATTGAGTATAATTGGTTCTATCGAAGTTAGAATATGCTTCTGCATAGTTGGCACCTGAAGATAAAGCTTTCAGTTCATTGCGAATGAATGAAATATTGAAGTCTGTACTCCAGGTAAAATTACGATTTTGGATATTAGTGCTATTAATAGCCAATTCGATACCGCGATTCTGGATTTTACCAATATTCTGCATTTGTGATGAGAATCCGGTAACATACGCTAGGTTTTGCGCAAGTAGCAAGTCTTTGGTATTCTTGATAAAGAAATCAGCTGTAACATTCAGGCGATTATCAAAGAACCCAAGGTCAACACCTAGATTGGTAGTACTTGAACCTTCCCATTTCAAATTTTTATTCTTCAGGTGAGATTGAGTCAGTACAGTGGAAGTTGTGTTACCAATACCATATTTACTTTGTGTATAGAGGTCTAATGACAGGAAATTAGCAATACGGTCGTTACCTACAATACCCCATCCTAAACGAAGTTTCATGTTAGATACAAAAGGAAGATTCTGTTTCATGAAATTTTTCTTCCGAGATACGCCATGCAGCGGAGAAAGCCGGGAAAAATCCCCATTTATTTTTGTATGAGAAAACAGTAGAACCATCCGCACGTACAGTAGCTGTCAGCATATATTTGTCGTTGAATGAATAATTTCCCCGCGCAAAAAATGATAACATGGTTTTATCTCCAAACGAGGTGTTTACTTTACTGGGAACTGCACCTAGACCTAGATTGTCATTACCGATATTATCTGAAGGGAAATTTTTTGCTTGTCCCAATAAGAATTCGGAACTTCTGTATGCGAGTTCCTCACCTAACATTATTTCATAACGATGTTGCTTTATTTTTTCTACCCATGTTAACTGGTTGTAATTGGTCCAACGTTTTTCGCGTCCCATCTGAGTTTCTCCATAAGGCATTTGACCATTAGTGTAGGCCTGTCTTGTCTGAGTTTTGTAGAATACATCTCTACGGGTGTTGGTCGTATTGTATGTACCAGCTGTCTTAAATGTTAATTTCTTAGTGATTTTTGCAGTAAGAGACAAATTGGCACTCCACATTTCAGAGCGCTTGTTGTCTGTCGTATTTTCAGCTTGTAGGATGGGGTTCACCTGTGCTAGACTTTCGCCTGTTTCCAACATAGCCGGGTCGATGGCACTAGCCAGTAGTTCTTCATTGGTTTTAGCCAGACCTCCTGTAGGACGTGATCTTAATATCTGTCCTAACATATTGAAACGTCCTCCATCACCGGAAGTTCCGGCACCTTCTTTCAATGTATTGGAATAATTGATAGTAGCATCGGCTGTAATATACTTATTAATCTTCTGATTGATACGAACTTTACCGGTTGTTTTAGTAAAACCGCTATTTCTGAAAATACCGTTTTCTTTGTAATGAGAGAAAGAAGCAGAGTATTTGGTACCGTCATTACCTCCTGTTACGGAAATGTTATGATCTTGCGACCAAGTAGGACTGAAAGTTTCTCCTTGCCAATCTACAGATTCTACTCCAATATAGTCGTCCAAAGTACGATATTTGTAATACTCCCCTGTTTCGGGATTGATTTCGTTGCGGTAATAACCGGGGATAAACTTGGTATCTAGTTCTCCCTGTAGTTTTACAAATTCATAGGCGTTGAGCAAGTCTAATTGTTTGGTGATTTTACGATAAGTAGCAGAACCATTGTAGCTGACTACTGGTCTACCTACCTTACCTGATTTAGTGGTTACCATCACTACACCATTAGCTGCGCGCGCACCGTAAATAGCTGATGAAGAAGCATCTTTTAGAATTTGAATAGATTCAATATCAGAGTTTGCCAAGTAGTCAATGTTGTCAACTTGGAAACCGTCAACAATGTAAAGGGGAGTAGCGTCACCGTTTAATGTTCCTACACCACGAATCTTAATATCAAATCCTGCGCCTGGAGTTCCGTCAGTTTGGGTAATTTGTACACCGGCCACTTGACCTCCTAAAGCTGCCATAACAGAACTGCTTTTAAATTCTTCTATATCCTTGGCGGCAACAGAAGCTACAGAACCAGTCAAGTCACTTTTTTTCATAGAACCATAACCCACTACAATAACTTCATCAAGCACTGCATTGTCCGGTTCCATTTTAATGTTTAACTTTTTGTCTGTTTGCGCAATTTTCACTTCTTGATTTTTATAACCAATATAGCTGAATACCAGTGTTGAACCTTTTTTGGGCTTGGATAGTAAAGTTACCATCAAAATCAGTTGTCGTTCCGGTTTGACTTCCTTTTACCATGACGGTAGCACCAATCATAGGCATGTCTGTTTCGTCTACTATCCACACCTTTGACGTTTTGTGCCGAAACACAGATTGTAGCTATGAGAGCTAATGAGGGTGAACCATCCCTCTTTTGCTTATTGCTTTTGTAGATATATTGTACATAATTGTAATGTCTTTTAATTTAGAAATTTTCATCAAACCATATCAATAATGGGAATGCTTTGGGACAATTCTTATCAGAGCTTAATTTGCCTGAATCTCCATCTGTTCTATAGTCATTTGACCAGTCATAATACCATTGGCAAATTGTCCGTTTTCTTCTCCATACGCAGGATCACCAAACCATTTATTGGGATTAATGGTGACAGCCCATCCTTTGGTCGGGTCGACATAACCTAATGCATCTGATAACTTCTTATTAATTTTATTAGAAATTCCATCATAATAGGACATAGGTGCTCTTGCTCCATAATTGGGTGCTGTTGATCCGTAATAATTACGCCATACTTGGTTCATAAATACTGTTGCATCTACTTTATCTCCAGTAGTGATTGCTCCCGATTTATGTGTTTTAGGCCCTTCCAGATTTTGATAACGGAATGAACGACGATAATCCATTACAAATTGTGAAACATCTGTTACTCCGACTAACGTAGGTTCTACAGAAATTCCTCCCTTTCTTGGATTTACTTTGAATACAAATGGAGTATATTCTATTCTAATAGGATTTGTACTAGGATTAAAGTCAAAAGCAACGAATGTTTTGAAAGTTCTTGCAAGATCACCTTCTCCGGCTGTGGCTTCTACTATTAGATAAGCGATAGGAGCATCAGCTTCTTTTGAAATTATCCGGGGAGAATCGAACTACACCTGTTGCTTCATCTATCATAGGATATCCTGTTTGATTAGGATCGTCTAAATTGAATTTAGTGGCTATCTTCCATTTGAAAACAATACCTTTATCATCTAAATTCGTTTCTGGAGTTAAAACCAAACTACCCAATTCTGCTGCACTTCTAATACGATATTGTGAAGCTTCTGTTGCCTTATCCAATCCGAGGTTATTACCGTAATATACATACACTATATTATTAGGATTTGGAGTAACTGTTAATAAGAAAGTTGTGATAGTCGGATTTCCCTTACTGTTATCTGCTTGTACCTTAACTTCATATCTGCCTTCTGGTATACTATTCCCTTTTTTTGCAGTGATCTTACCATTACTCGGATTGATAGTCAATTGTCCTTCAAACTTTTGGTCAAGGTCTACGAATGAATAGGTGACATAGTTTCCTTGCATTCCTTCTTTGGGTTGAGCTGATATAGGCGCGTATTGTGCTATCTCTAAAGCTGCGTATTCAAATCCTGATATAGGAGTGATTTCATCAACTACTTGAATTGTGAATTTAGTTGGCATTTCTACACCTTCAGGAGCGAATTTGTTGGAAACTTTTATAGTGATTTCATAGTTTCCGGCTTCTGTGATACCATGTCCTTTGGCGATTGATATAGCTCCGGTTGTTTCATTGATAGTCACTTTTCCTTCTGCTATTTCCGGAATAATGTTAGCTATACTGAACTTAGCTTCCTCTGTTGAACCTTCAATGACAGGCATAGGGCTGATATATTCTGTTTGTCCGTTCGTTTCAGACTCTTTCTCCATGATACCTTTATTGGTAGCGTTATACGTTACATCTATTGGTTTGGAAGTCAGATTGAATGTGATAGCATCAGCAAATATACCTTCTCCTGCTAAAGTAGTCAGTTTTAATGATACTTTGTGCAAACCCGGTTTCATCTTCTTTATAGCCTCTTCATCTGGATTAATAGAAATAACTCCACTTTGAGAAATCTTGAAGAATTCTTTCTCCGGACCATCTGCTATTGCATAACCGCCGCTGGGGATTGTGACGTGTTCACCTTCTGTTATTACTTTTGCAGTAGCTTTCGATTCTCCAATTTCTTCAAAGTCGATTTCAATATAATCAGGTTCTACTTTAATTCCATCGGGAACGCTGGGCAACATTTTTACTTGTATGGCATCTTTGAATTCATGGTAGTTGCCATTGCTATTACATCCTACAGAGATGGAATATAATCCCACCGGTAGATTATCAGAGTTAACAATTCGAACACTACCATCCTTGCTGTCAATGATAAATGATTCGGATGTGTATGGTTCACCATTAAAAGTGATTCCGGTGATAACGAAATCTGTCGGTTCACCTCCTGTATATGTAGGCTTTTCAATCACTGCATTCATTGATGGACCTATATCAGTGAGGCTGTAATAATAGATGGCAAAGCCAGTTGTGTTGGTAGTCTCTGTATCCGTGCATGAGAAGCCTGTAAGAGTCAGGACTACTATAGATAAGATTGCCAGGAATCTAGAGGTTAGTTTTTTTAAATTCATAGTGTTATGATATTAGTTATTATTTTCTGGTATTGTATAGCTTAACTCATAAGGAGTACCATTTACCGTGACTTTGATAGCAACAGCTTTTCCTGTGTAACCTCCATCGGTAAATTCAGCATTAATTGTGGTACCTGTTGGATTGGAGGTTGGATATATGACAGTAATGGCACGAGTTGCAGTTTCTGCTTTTCCTTTTCTAAGCGTGATAAGGTATCTTAAACGATCTTTATATGATACTACGCCATGATCATTTGATATGTTACTAGCTTTTGCAGTCAATGCAGTTTTAGTATCCACATTTTCAGAATATGTACGAATGACAATGTTATTGCCATCTTTAAAAACAGTGTGCGCTCCTAATATGTTATTTGCTTGATCGTTGTCAACAACAACATTTCCGTCTTTGGTTCCTTCGCAAAGATTGAAGTTTAGATTGTATTTTTGTCCCTTTTCCGGACCATATAGTTCATCTACGAGAACAAAGAATCCATTATCAATGTCATTGTGGTTAACATGGAATACTGATCGTCTATGATTTAATACATCAGATTTCGGTGTTTCTTTTTGTATGTAGGCGGCGTTTTCAGTAACAATATAATTCGTGTTACCATCTGTTCCCTTGTAAATGAACTTTCCTAACATTTGGTCAATGTTGTTTTCAAATATAGTGATAGTATTGTGCCAAGCTGTTTGCTCATATACATTTCGCTGCGAATCACCACTATATGCATATACACCTGCATCAGGGAAGAAGTTACGTCCTTTATGGAATAAGCTGAATGTGTTATTATCCGCTTGACAATGCCATTTCTTTTTAGGATTATAGTTGTTCTTTAAAATGAACATGGACACTTTACTAGGGTCTTGATCCCATCCATTACGTAGCATGTAATAACCGGAATATTCGTATGCTTTTAATGTATAAGTTGGTTTTTTTACCTTCTTTACCTTGGGTAGCCATCCATTTCATACCTTCGTTGTCCGGAAACATCTGTGCATAGCGTGTGAAATTCTTTATCAACATACTCTTTTGCATACGTCCTGAACGAGTGTCGTTAAAATTTTCTACAGAGTAGTTCGGATAACTAAGTCCATCACAAATTCTGTTTGCTTTACGTAAGGACGGCATATAATCGGCTGAAAAATAATGTGCTTTATTATTCTCTTTTGCCACTTCGTAGGCGTTATAGAAGTCTGAAATAGCACCTACATGATAACTCGGGTCAAGCTCGTTTTGTATACCGTCGGGATTGAACTGTTCTTTTATTTGTTCGTTTAATTTGCGGGTACCTTCTTCCACCCATTCTTCTGCTTTCTTTAGTTCCGGGAATAAAACACCAGCTAAAGTAAGTGAATATAACTGTGTTACTAATATATTACCTTCCGGTTTATAGAGTTTGCGGATGCTCTCCACTTGATCTACATACTGAGTGAGAAAGATGGATAACCATTCAGGAGTGAAATTGGCAGAATGTATATAATAGGTCATTAAATCTGCTTGTGAGCTAACTCGCTCTGCGATTTGTAATCCGGACCATGGAAAATATTCATCCTTAATAACTTCCGGACATGGATAATTTTTCATCCAATCGGTGAAAACTTCTTTCCAAGACAGTATGTATTTCTCGTCTTTAGTCATGTAATACGCTTTAGCTTGAGGTACCATCCACTGATGACGATGACGCTGATATTTGAACTCATTATCTGTTATGCCGTCAACCTTTAAGTCCCAATTTATTGTTCCATCACTGTTTTTGAAAGAATAGTAAATATCTTTCGACTCGTCTCTAACTCCATCGGTTTCTCCTCTAGTTTCAGGGAAGTTCCTTACATAAAAGCGATAGTCCAGAGCTTGATTTGCAATGTTTAGTTCCACTGCTGATGCTGTAGTTCCTAAAAGAGTTACATTCGGGTTTACTACATCTGTACGCATGCGATAATAATCTAGTAATGCATTAGCAGCTAATTGATAGTTTCCTGCTTCATAGTACTGTTTTACTTTTTCTAGACCTTTATAATC
>ENA-OQAB01001462-OQAB01001462.1-human-gut-metagenome-genome-assembly--contig:-NODE-1462-length-11182-cov-3.738942_pt1 | contig 11182 bp, 13 predicted proteins | sample MGYA00242490_ERZ504517 | MGnify/ENA primary metagenome ERZ504517 (study PRJEB26092, sample SAMD00036298) | human gut metagenome | host: Homo sapiens | study: EMG produced TPA metagenomics assembly of... | reverse complement strand
TCCTTTTTTTTGAAAAAAATATGGAACAATGAAAATAACTGTAAATTGCTGTGAAAGTTACAGAGGGGAACGGCTGGTTGTTTCCTTTTCAATCAGGGCAGCAGGAACCATGCTTTCATATGGAATATAATTGTCCAGAGACTGGATTGCAATCTGTGCCATCAGGGATATATTCTGATCGACAGAGGTGATGGGCAGGATTGCATTGTTGGAGCCGGGAGAATTGTCATACCCGATCAGCTCAACTGTTTCCGGAATCGAGATTCCCTTTTTGATACATTGGCGTTCAAAGAGCCCTGCAATGTCATCATTGGAACAGAACACGCCCAGTTTTTTTGCCGGCATATTTTGTGGTAATATGAGTAACCAGATCTTCCATTGCTTTTGTGGCAGAGGGCATATAAGGATCTGTAAGATCAGTCTGGATAAAACGCTCATAGGGAAGATTTCTGACCTCATATTCAAATCCCAGGATACGCTTAAAGGAAGGCCAGTCTTCCCTGAAATCATTATTAATATGGATAAAAACTTCACAGCCATTGCGGATCAGCAAATCGGCTGCCAGCTTTCCGCCTGTAAAATTATCATTGTTAATCTGCTTAAAGTTTCCTCCGGCTCTTTCAATTGAAATTACCGGTACAGGAAGAGCTTCGATCTCCTGGGGAGAAAGAAGATGGCTTAATAAAATAAGACTTTTGATCCGGTAGGAGATCAGGTTCTGGATCAGATGCATTTCTTCCTCTTTGGAGTTATTAGAGGTGTAGATAATAAAACTGTAGCCTTTTTCTTTACCGTATTTTACAAGCTGATTAAGAAGTTCTGTGTAAAAGCTTAAATGAAGGTGAGGAAAAATAACGCCTACCAGATTGGACTGACCGGTGACAAGAATACGGGCAAGATTATTCTGGCTGTAATTAAGATCTTTGATCGCTTCTTTAATTTTATTTTGTGTTTCCGGTGAAAGAAGCTCCGGATGGTTAAAATACCTGGAAACAGTAGTAAGGGAAACACCGCTTTTTTGTGCAATATCTGTAATTTTGACTTTATTCATAATAAAACCTCACATTATTAAAATATCGAATGTCATGAAGCTGGAAATATTTTCTTGATAGTATGATTATAACATAATTACATGAAAAATAAAAGAAAAAACGCTGATATAATATGAAAATATTTTCATAACAAAGAAGAAAAAGAATTGATATAGCTTATTAAAATGACAAATATATCGGTAAAACTATACAAAATATACAATATAATATTGTGCACACTGACATAAATGAAAATATATTATGAAAACGTTTGACATAAAAAGACAGATGAACTATAATGAGTCCATCAAAAGGAATGAAAAGTATAAGCGAAAAGGAGGAATTTTAACATGAAAAAAAGAGCTTTAAGTCTGGTGATGGCGGCAGCAGTTGCAGGAACTATGCTTACAGGATGTGGAAGCACTGAAGGAGAAAAAACAGCAGATAAAAAAGACAGTATCACTGTATTAGTAGAGAGCGGATCTCCGGCAGAGGCCCTTGCAAAGGAAACTGCAGCAGATTTTAAAGAGGAAACAGGCTGTGAGGTTATTGTAGATGCAGTTGCCTATACAGGAATGTATGATAAATTGTCTACAGAGATCAAGGCAAAACAGGCAGCCCATGATGTAGCGTGTATGGATGTAGTATGGCTGGCAGCTTTTGCAGATGCTATTGAACCGCTTAAAGATGCAGATAGCAGCGATTTCCTTCCAACTCTCGAAGAAAGCGGAACTATTGATGGAAACCTTCTTGGATATCCCATGTGGGTAAATTCTAAGATTCTGATTTACAGAAAGGATCTGATTCCAGAGGACAAAGTACCGAAAACCTGGGAAGAATATCAGTCTCTTGCAGAAGAATTAAAACAGATGATATGTATGGAACTACAGTATTTGGAAGCGGTTCAGATGCAGTATGTTCTTTCCTGGATTTCGCATGTCAGGCCGGAGCAGAGGGGCTTGTATTTGATAAAGATGGTAATGTAAACATCACTGACCAGGCTTATGCAGATGCGCTGCAGTTTATGGTGGATACTGCAGGGGCAGATTATACTCCGTCAGATTCTCTTTCCACAGCAGCCACAGAGTCTCAGGAGCTTTTTACAAATGGAAAAACGGCAATGCAGTTAAACTGGAGCCATCAGTATCCGGCAGCTGTTGAAGCACTGGGAGCGGACAAGGTAGGATGTGCGCCGATGATAGCCGGAAAAGCAGGAATCGGAGCAACCACAGGTCCATGGTATGAGTGTGTGATGAAAAATTCTGAGAACAAGGAAATGGCACAGAAATATGTTGAATTTATGTATGATCATAATGCAGATTACATGGATCTTACCCTGAAGATTGCGGGAAGAACTTCTGTTTATGAGGAAGCCGGAAAAACAGAAGGAAATGAGCATACAACTGCAGTTCTCGAAACTCTGGGAGCAGAACAGACACAGGCAAGACCTATGGTGACAACCTGGGCCCAGATTGAGGAAGTTCTTACTGGTGTTGTAGAATCCTGTCTGGGAGGCGCAGATATACAGGAGACTCTGGAAGCTGCCAGGACAGAAATTGAAGCAATCGGAATGTAACAGGGGAGACTTTCCCTGTACGAAAAGGTGGTAAAGGGTATGAAATTAATTTCAAAGAAAACCTTATTATTATTTTTCCTGCCAGGCGCGATATTTATGGGTGCGTTTCTGATCTATCCAATTATAACCATGGTGGCAGACAGCTTTTTTGATATTGGGCTGACAGGAGACAGGACATTTGTAGGGCTTGATAATTATATCCGGGCATTTACAGCAGGAGGATTCTTAAAACAGTTAAAGAATACATTGCTGTACATTGTGATTGCAGTTGGTGTGGAGACGCTTCTGGGACTGCTGTTCGCTTTGTTTTTTGAAATGGATTATAAGGGAAGCAAGATTATTCGTTCCTTTATGATGGCTCCTCTTATGATTGCGCCTTTAGTTGCAGGACTTACCTGGAAATTAATGATGAGCTCCAGCTTTGGAATAGTAAACGAGCTTCTGGTGCGGATCGGAATTTTATCCAGCAGCAGCGACATTTTATGGCTTGCAGACGAAAAATGGTCGCTGATTGCCTGCTGTATTGCAGATATATGGCTGACAACTCCTTTTATGATGCTGATGATACTGGCTGGTCTGCAGGGACTTGATTCCAGTATGACAGAAGCAGCAAAAATTGATGGCGCAAATCTTCTGCAGCAGATTTTTTATATCAAACTCCCTGTGATTAAACCAGTTTTGCTGACTGCTTTGTCTGTAAGAATCATAGATGCTGCCAGAACCTTTGATATTATCTGGGCTATGACAGAGGGAGGTCCTAACAGTTCTTCGGAAACGATCAGTATTATGATCTATAAAACTTTGACAAGGTACAATGATATTGGCTATGCAAGCGCTATGGCAGTTGTATTCATTGTTGTTTTGGTTGTATTTACCCTGGTCTTTATGCAGAGCTTATGGAATCCAAAGAAAAAGAACAGCTAATCAGTGTAATAGGAGGCGAAAATAGTGAAGAGAAAAGGAGAAACAGGAAAAAAGCTTGGAATCGCTCTGTCAGTGATTCTTACAGTGGGCTGGCTCTTTCCATATATTTATGTGATTTGCTGTGCATTTAAGCCGGGGTCAGAGGTGATTGCAGTTCCGCCGAAATTTTTCCCCAAGGTCTTTTCAATTGAAAACTTTTCCGGACTGTTGGAAAGAATGGATGCGATGAAGTTTTTGTTCAACAGTCTGACAGTTGCTCTTATCAGCACAATCATTGCCCTGATCCTTGGTTCTCTTGCGGCTTATGCTATTCAGAGATCAGGCGCAAAGCTGTCAGTTCTGTTAATCGTTTTGGTGCTGTGTCTGAAAATGATTCCTACGTCTAGCATTGTAGTGCCGATTTATGAACTGATCTGTAATCTTGGGCTTTATGACACAAAAATTGCACTGATCATTGTATATGCAGCCATTAACATGCCATTTGTTATGTGGACTATGCTGAGCTTTTATGAAGGAGTTCCCACTACGCTGGACGAAGCAGCGTATATGGATGGCGCCAACAGTTTGCAGACTTTTTGGAGAGTGATTCTTCCAATTTGCAAGCCGGGACTGGCAACAGCATTTATTTTCACTCTGTTTCTTGCATGGAATGATTTTCTGGTTGCTCTTCTTCTGACCAGCACAAATGCCAAAACATTTACTGTAGGCCTGGCAGGATTTTTATCAGCATATAATCTTGATTTAGGACCTATGTGTGCAGGAGCATTTCTATTCAGTTTCCCGGTTATGATCATTTCGCTGGCTGCTCAGAAATATATTGTGCAGGGAATGACTGCCGGTGCAGTAAAAGGATAAGGACAGGAGCAGGTTATGGAAAGAAATTTAATGCAGTTAAATATCCAGAGAGCTCAGGAAGAAATAGACAGAAAAAAAGAGCTTGTCAGCAAAGGAAGCATGAGACAGGAGTATCATTTTATGCCTCAGGCAGGATGGATGAATGATCCGAACGGACTGATCTGTTTCAGGGGAAAGTATCATTTTTCTATCAGTGTAATCCTTATGGTGCATTTTGGGACTGTATGTACTGGGGACATGCGGTCAGTGAAGATCTGGTTCACTGGGAATATCTTCCCCTGGCTCTTGCTCCAAGTGAGTCATATGATGATTATCCTAAGGGCGGATGCTTTTCCGGAAGCGCCATTGTCTGTGAAGATAAGCTGTTCCTGATGTATACAGGGACGGCAAATAATGGAAATGGAGTAGAACAGACTCAGTGCATTGCATACAGTACAGATGGAATCCATTTCGAAAAATATGGGGGAAATCCTGTTTTGAGAGCTCCCAAAGAGATTAAGGCAGACTGTTTCCGGGATCCAAAGGTATGGAAACACGGCGGCACGTACTATATGGTGTGCGGCGCAAGTCGGGATAACAAGGGCCTTGCCCTGCTTTACCGATCAAAAGATATGCTTCACTGGTCATTTTTTAATGTACTTGCAGAAAGTCGTGGAGAGTGGGGATTTATGTGGGAATGCCCGGACTTTTTTCAGGCAGGAGATCAGTATGTTCTGACATTCTCCCCTATGGGAGCAGGAGATCATACCTCTGTGTATATGGTTGGAGACTTTGACTATGAAACTGGAAAATTTGATTATTATATAAGTAAGGAAATTGACTGGGGTCTGGATTACTATGCTCCACAATCTTTTGAAACAATGGATGGCAGAAGAATTATGGTTGCCTGGGCGAATGAATGGGAATGGATGCCGTTATGGAAGGACTGGGGACCGTCATACAGAGAGGGATGGAGTGGATTTTTTAATCTTCCAAGGGATGTAAGAAAGAAACCAGATGGCTTACTTCAGTTTGTTCCTGTAAAAGAGCTGGAAAATCTGCGTGTGAATCCAATAAAAAAAGAAAAATTTGTGCTTGAAGAGCAGGAAACAGAAATTAAAGCCGGTGATGGAATCTGTTATGAAATAAAGTTTAATCTGGATTTGCAGGAAACCACGGCAGATCAGGTAGAGATAAAGCTGCGCTGTGGAGACGGAAAAAATACAGTCTGCCTTTTTGACCTGAAAAAGGGGGAAATGAGTGTGGACAGAAATTTTGGAGACGGATGGAGCAAAGGGATTTCTAGAAGTATATTAAACCTGAAAGAAAAAATGAACTGGATGTTCATGTTTTTGTGGATCGCAGTTCGGTTGAAATTTTTGCAGATCAGTACAGTAATAATCATTCCAATAATGTATTTGCATCAGATGAACAGAATCAGATCTTCATGAGTGCGTATGGTGGGAAAGCAGTGATATCCGGTCTGGAAACATATGGATTAAAATTGTCTTAGATTAGATGAGGAGTATGGAACAGGAGGTTTTAAGAATGTTCGATAAAAATTATTATGATGTGACAAATTGGGATACAGGAAATCCATATGAAGATATTGGGGAAGTTCTTAATAGTATTATAGCAGATATCAAGAGGAGACAGTCTGATTCTGATTATTGTGAAGGAGGAAAACCGGGAGCAGTAATCTTTATTCCATCAGGGGATTATCATCTTCGCACTCAGGTGGTCATTGATCTCAGCTATTTAAAGATTATGGGAACAGGCCATGGGTTTGTATCTTCCAGTATCCGTTATAATCTTCCGGAAAAGGAGTGGAAGGATCTGCATGAGATCTGGCCGGGCGGAAGCCGTATTCTCGTAGACTTAGATGTAAATCCAGAGGATGATGAGAAAGATGGAGCAGCATTTTATGTGAAGCGTGAAGGAAATCCCCGGATCAGCTCTGTGGAATTTGAAAATTTCTGTATTGACGGTCTGCATTTTGTGGATGATGGAACTGATATTGACAATGTGGAAAATACATATGTAAATGGAAAAACAGGAATTTATGTTGGAAGCGCCCAGGACTCGTTCAGGATTACCGGTATGGGATTTGTGTATCTGGAACATGGAATTACAGTTTATCATGCAGATGCATTATCCATTCATGATAATTTTATTGCGGAATGTGGCAACTGCATTGAGCTTCGAGGCTGGGGACAGGCCTCAAAGATTACGGATAATCTTATGGGAGCCGGATATAAGGGGTATTCGATATTTGCACAGAATTTTGGAGGCCTTTTGATTAATGCCAACAATATTTTTCCCCGTGGAACCAGCAGTGTCACCTTTAAAGATGTGGCGAAATCTACAATCACAGGAAACAGATTTCATGGTTTTTATCCTGGAATGCTGGTGTTTGAAGGAGCATGTTCGGAAAATATGATTTCTTCTAATCATTTTCTCCGGGATAATGAGCCGTGGACACCGCTGATCGGTGTGGATAATGGTCTGGATGATCAGTTTGGTATTCTCAGAATCAGCGGCAGTAATAATTCCATTATTGCTAATCACATTTCGGAAACAGTGTCTTTGGAGTCGATAAAACCGGCGGACAAAAGACCGGTTATCATACGGCTGATTTCCGGAAACGGTAACTACATTGCTTCTAATCATATTGTTGCAATGGCAGAATTGGATGCGGAAGCATCGGAGGCATGTTTTGCAGCACAGGTAAATGCCCTTACAGGCAGAGACAGACGCAGAAAGCTTGATGTAGTGCATGTTCTTGTGGAAGAAAAGTCAGAGGAAAATATTGTTCTTGATTCTGGAAGTGAAAAACAGGTAATTCTGGACCGAAAAAGAAATGCTTTCAGAGCTACTCCGGAATTAGAGGCTATGTAATTCCTGTCAACCTTACAAAAATGTCACATACAGAGAGAAACTGTAAGCCAAAGTTATGGCATACGGTTTCTCTTTTCTGTATACTGAGGTTACAAAATAAAACTGCGCGCTGCACACAGGAAATGTCAGATATGGAAGTGAAAGGGGCGCGTATGACGGGAGGAAACAGAATCATGGCTTTACTGGAAGTAACAAATGTAAAGAAAATATACAGTACGCGATTTGGAGGAAATCAGGTTCAGGCGCTTGCCAACGTGACTTTTTCTGTAGAAAGCGGAGAATTTGTGGCGATCATGGGAGAATCCGGATCCGGAAAAACAACGCTTCTGAATATCCTGGCGTCTCTGGATCGTCCTACAGAGGGAGAAGTGCTTCTTGATGGAAAAAGCATTGTCCATTTAACGGAAAAGGAGATTTCCGCTTTCCGGAGAAATAATCTGGGATTTGTATTCCAGGATTTTAACCTTCTGGATACGTTCAGCCTCAGAGACAATATTTATCTTCCACTGGTGCTGGCAGGGGAGGATTACCGTGAAATGGAGCAGAAGATCCGGCCTGTTGCAAAGGCTCTTCGCATTACAGAGATCCTGGAGAAATATCCCTATGAGGTTTCCGGCGGACAGAAGCAGAGGGCGGCAGTAGCGAGGGCTCTGATCACAGATCCAAGGATTATTCTGGCAGACGAACCTACAGGAGCCCTGGATTCCAGAGCAGCAGCTTCTCTTTTGTCCATGTTTGGGGAGATCAATGATGCAGGACAGACCATTCTTATGGTAACACACAGCGCCCAGGCCGCAAGTCATGCCTCCAGAGTTCTTTTTATTAAAGACGGAGAAGTGTTCCATCAGATTTACAGAGGAACGAAATCACGTCAGGAAATGTATCAGATGATCTCAGATACGCTGACAGTTCTGATGACAGGCGGTGAGGCTTATGCGTAAAGGGATGTTTCTGAGACTTGCGCTTACCAATATTAAGAAAAACAGGGGAACCTATATTCCGTATATGCTTTCCTGTATGGGATGTATTGCAGTCCTTTATATCATGATGTTTATTGTCACCAGCCCGGACACTGTAAATATGAGAGGCGGCAGGGATGTGGCAGCCATTGTGAGCATGGGAGTCTTTATTCTCGGCGTTTTTTCAGTGATCTTTCTTCTGTTCTGCAACAGCTTTCTGATGAAAAGAAGGCAGAAGGAGCTGGGACTTTACAATGTACTTGGTATGGGAAAAAAGGCACATCAGTCATCTGATGCTTGTGGAAACAGTGTTCACAGGTATTGCGAGCCTGGCAGGAGGACTGGCGGCAGGAATCCTTGGAAGTAAGCTGGCGCCTTTTGCTTCTTCTGAAAATCCTTCGTATTCCCGCAAAGTTTGGATTTTATATTTCCTGGAAAGGAATCAAGGTCTGTGCGGTATCCTATGGAGTGATTCTTGTACTGACACTTTTTAATAATCTGAGGCGGGTGCATTTCAGCCGGCCGGTAGAACTGCTGTCCGGAGGCAATGCAGGAGAGCGGGAACCCAAAAAGCAAGCTTTTATGGCCATTGCGGGATTTGGCTGTCTGGGAACCGGATATTATCTGGCAGTTACCACAGAATCGATTATTGATGCGCTGGGAGTCATTTTTTATAGCAGTCCTTCTTGTTATGGCAGGAACATATCTGGTATTTACTTCAGGCAGTATTGTGATTTTGAAGCTGCTGCGCAGGAGAAAAAAGTTTTATTATAAGCTTCAGAATTTTACCAGTGTCTCGGGAATGCTCTATCGGATGAAACAGAATGCGGTAGGTCTTGCAAGCATCTGTATTCTGAGTACAGGAGTGCTTCTGATGCTGTCTACTACGGTAAGCCTGAATATGGGAATCGAGGATACTATCCGTTCTCAGTACCCTTGTGACGTAAATGTGGATTTCCACGGACATTCTCCGGAAGAAGCGTATATGGCGCAGGAGTTTATAAGAACGGAACTGGAAGAAAAAAATATTCCGGTAGAAAGTGTGGAGTCTCAGATTTATCTTTCTCTCATAGGCGTTATGGAAGGAAACCGGTTAAATATGGACCCGGAAGCAGGACGGTCGCAGACACAGAACCTTGTAACTGTGGTGATTATTCCGGACAGCTTCAGTGAACAGGTGACAGGAGAAAAGCAGGATGTGCCTGAAGGCAGTCTTCTGGCTTACGGAACAGAAGAAAACAGCATTATTCTGGAGAACCAGGAATTTAAAATATCCGGCAGACTGAAAAAGCGCCCGGAGATCTCAGGTCAGCTGAGTATGGATTTTGTAAAAACTCTGTACTTTGTAGCAGATGAAAAAACCTTTGAAAAAATCAATCAGTTGCAGAATGAAGCGAAGGGCGGCGGATATTCCATTACATCCAGCATTGGAGTTCAGGTGCCGGGAGATGATGCGGCAGCCATTAAGTGCAGGCAGATGCTGAATGACAGTATTCAGAAGTTTAAAGAGCAGGGATATTTTGCTCAGGAACAGGATTATGTTTCCAGTCGTTCTTATGCAGAGGAAGGAGAAAACTTTTACGGGCTGAATGGAGGACTGCTGTTTGTGGGAATCCTTCTGGGCGGAGTGTTCCTTATGGGAACAGCGCTGATCATTTACTACAAGCAGATTTCTGAGGGGTATGAGGATAAGGCGCGTTTTGAGATCATGAGAAAAGTGGGAATGAGCCGCAGAGAAGTAAAAGCCTCGATTCACAGACAGATTCTTATGGTATTTTTCCTCCGCTGATTACGGCATGTGTCCATATTGGAATGGCATTTCCTTTGATGAAAAGGCTGCTTCTTTTGGTGGGCATGTCAAATACCAGGCTGTTTCTTATATGTACGGCAGTAACAGTGATTATATTTGCAGCAGTCTATGGCGTGATCTATGCAGTGACAGCAAGATCCTATTACAGGATTTTGGAAAAAGCAGAGTAAAGGAAAGATGGAAAAAGCGAGCAGATATGAGAGAATTCATATCTGCTCGTTTTCATGGGCTCCGGTAAATAGCGCAGGCTGCATGATGACGGCAGGTTTTGTGGGCGCAGTTCATAACATCCAGTTTCCTGCCGCTTTCGGTGGGAATATATTCGCAGGTGACAGTCTGCATGCTGTTGCAGGTACGGACAAAAACCGGAGAGATTGATTTCAATGATTTCCTCATTCCATGGAAAACCTCCTTAAAGTGTATACCTGTAAAAAAGGGTGAATAAAATTTCATTTATCAGTATACACGTTTCTGGCGTGTACCGCAACGGAAAAAGAACGCTTTCGGAAGGAGCGTTTTATAAAGAATATTGCATTTTTATACATTGTATAATTTTAATACAGGGCAAAATGTCATGGCGGAAGGCGATTTGGAATATATTCTGATCGGATTACCGGGAACGGAAGGAGCAGCAATATCTGACTTCTGTTATCATGGTTATAAACAGAAGATTTGTGAAAAAATACGCAAAAACACATTATGCAGACAAAAAATTTCTGTTTACAATTCCATCCGGAAAAATGTATAATCATACATAAATGAGGAGTGGAGATACAATGGAACAGAACACAAATAAACAACAGTTCATGCAGGGACTCCGGGATGGGGTTCCTGTTTCTTTGGGATATTTTGGCAGTTCCTTTACCTTTGGAATGATGGCAGTTGCGGGAGGAATGTCTGTATGGCAGGCAACCCTTCTTTCTCTGACCAATATTACCTCGGCAGGCCAGTTTGCAGGTCTGGAGATTATTATTGCCTGCGGTTCTCTGTGGGAAATGGCTCTTACGCAGCTTGTGATCAATCTGAGATACAGTCTGATGTCTTTTTCTGTTTCTCAGAAGCTGCAGAAAAATATACCGTCAGGGCACAGATTTCTTGTGGCTTTTGGTATGACGGATGAGATCTTTGGACTCAGTATAAGCCGAAGTGG
>ENA-OQAB01001459-OQAB01001459.1-human-gut-metagenome-genome-assembly--contig:-NODE-1459-length-11185-cov-3.412281_pt1 | contig 11185 bp, 17 predicted proteins | sample MGYA00242490_ERZ504517 | MGnify/ENA primary metagenome ERZ504517 (study PRJEB26092, sample SAMD00036298) | human gut metagenome | host: Homo sapiens | study: EMG produced TPA metagenomics assembly of... | reverse complement strand
AAAGATCCGCAATCATGTAGACATTTTCCCCGTCTGTTGCCATTGCCGGATCGATAAACGCTGTTGATGCATTGTTCCAAACATTGCCGTTATCCCCTAAATAGTTTGCAAATGTGTAATTCCAGTTGTCTCCTTTGTCCTTGGAAATAAGATACAATTGTATCCAATCCCCCTCCATCTGCGTAAGTTGTCCATCTGGCATCACATCCTGCTACGACCGTTCCATCATTCAAAGATACCAAACAAGGAATACGGAATTTATCACTTCCCCCTGTTCCACTCCAAAACGGTTGCTCTTTTGTTGTTCCATTCGCAGGTCTTGTCTCTGATTTCGCCATGGCTATTCCCGAAAAATCTGCTGAATGTCAAAGTCGCAGCGAGCAACAACGCTAAAACTCTTCTTCTCTTTTTCATATTCTTTCCTCCCAAATTTACTTTAAGCACAATACGAGCAAACAAGTTTGTATAAAATCAACAATTATCTTCTTGTTTCATACTTATTTTCTATTATAATCATCACACTAATATTTGTCTACAAGAAAAGAAACAAAAAAATTACCCTGTACAAATGTTTTATTTCACATCTACAGGATATTTTATACAACTCCACTGATCAAATCTCTTCTTTCAGTCTTTCTTCCAATAATTGCTCCAATTCCTCATAACTCTCTACCCGATTAATCTCGTCTCGCAGTTTTGCTGAGTTTGGAAGTCCACTTGTATACCACGATACATGTTTTCTCATCTCGCGGATTCCGAGATATTCTCCCTTATATTGCATCTGAAGTTGTGCATGACGAATCATCATCTTCTTAATCGCTTCCACACTCGGACGTAACGGCATCTTTCCGGTTCGCTCATATTCCAAAAGTTCTGAAAAAATCCACGGATTTCCCTGTGCTCCCCTTCCGATCATCACGCCATCACAGCCTGTCTCTTTTTTGAATCGCAATTGCACTTTCTCCTGAGACAACGTCTCCATTTCCGATAACCGGAATGGATACCGCCTCTTTCACCTGACGGATAATATCCCAGTCTGCTTTTCCGGAATAATACTGTTCTCTCGTTCTTCCATGAACCGCCACCGCTTTTCCTCCGGCATCCTCAATAATTTTCGCAATCTCTACCGCGTTGATGCAAGTATCATCAAATCCCTTTCGGATTTTCACTGTGACCGGCTTTTGAATTGCCCCTTGCCCGTCTTTTCTGACAATCTCATACACCAGTTTCGGATTTTTCATCAATGCAGAACCTTCTCCATTCTTTACAATCTTCGGAACCGGACACCCCATATTGATATCCAGTATGGAAAATGGAAGTTCCTCTATTCGTTTTGCAATCTCACTGATCACATCCGGATCAGATCCAAATAACTGGAGAGATACCGGCAATTCTTCCGGATGAATCTCCAACAATGCCTTTGTATTCTTATTGTTATACTGTATCGCCTTCGCGCTTACCATCTCCATGCACAAAAGTCCCGCTCCCTGCTCTTTGCACAGCAAACGAAAAGGCAGGTCTGTCACCCCTGCCATCGGTGCTAAAATATATGGATTTTCTAATTCTACCGTTCCAATTTTTAACGTTTTCATTCTAATTTAACCCTTTGTTTTTTTCGTAAATAATGCGTAACCCTTCCAGCGTTAATTCCGGATCATAGATATCCACAACATCTGTCTCAGATACAATAATATTCCCCAGTCCGCCTGTGGCTACAACCTTTGCGTCTGCAAATCCAGCTTTTTTGATTTTGTTGACAATATATTCTGTCTGTCCGATATAGCCGAACACAAGCCCCCCCTGCATACTGGATACAGTCTCTTTTGCAAGAATAGACTCCGGCTTCTTTATCTCAATCTCCGGCAGCATAGATGCTCCGCCCCACAATGCTCTAGCCGATGTACGGATTCCCGGAGAAATCACACCACCTTCAAAGACTCCCTTTTCACTTACCACGTCATAGGTCGTCGCAGTTCCAAAATCAATGACTATGACCGGACCGCCATATTTTTCATAAGCAGCAACCGCATCTACAATTCGATCAGGTCCCGTATCCTTCGGGTTTTCTGTGTTTATCTGAAGTCCGGTCTCCAAATTTGGCGATACGATGAGTGGCTTTATATGGAAATACTTAATGATCGCGCTCCCAAGGGAGTGCATAATGTCCGGCACAACCGACGACACGATCACCGCATCAATCTCTTCGATATCAAATCCTCTGTGTTCCAGTAATGTACAGAGCTTGATTCCATATTCATCCGAAGTTCTTGGTTGTTTCGCCGTCATGCGAAATGTCGCCTCTAATTTTTCTTTTTCAAATACCCCAAGAGTGATATTTGTATTTCCCACATCAATTACCAGCAGCATTATACTTCCTCCCCTAAAAAGAAGACTCTATAGTACAACTGCAAAGACTCCAGCAGTTCTTTTTTGTTCTCTGAAGTTCTTTAATCTTCAGATGACTTCCGATTTCATCAAAAAGCAGATCATTGTCCTCTGTCGTAACCTCAAACATAAGCTCTCCATCTTCTTCAAATACCAATGTCAGAATCCCTCCGACGTCCTCCGTGTACAATACACACATGATCTTCAGTTCATCTTTGATGCTGTCTGGAAGTGCCTCAAAATCCGGATTCAGATAAAACTTTCTATCATATGAATTCGCACCACACAGTACAATTTTTTCTTCGTACATACATTCCTCCTAAATATACCCGTAGATTCCGCGCACAGAGACTTCTCCCGCAAAAACCGTCTCCTCTTCGCCATCTTCTTTTCTCACAAGCAGTTCACCTGTCTCGTTGATGCCCAATGCATAGGCGTTATATTCGCCTCCAGGCTCCAGAACTCTCACTTCTTTTTCTTTGCTTACCAGAAGACGATTGTAATCCTCCTGCAAAAATTTTAAATTCTGTTCTTTTACAAACCGCTCATAGTTTTCTTCAAACTTTTTCATGATACATGCAATCAATGCAGAACGTTTTATCGGGCTTTCCTTTTCCACACGCAATGAGGTCGCCTTTTCACAAAGTTCTTCCGGAAAAGACTGCATATTCACATTGATTCCGACTCCGATTACAACGTAGTTGATATAATCAACCTCTGCACTCATCTCCGTTAGAATTCCACATATTTTCTTCGTTCCAATCACAAGATCATTCGGCCATTTAATCCCAACTTCAAGTCCTTCCTGCTCTCGGATCGCCATCGCCGCACTATACGCCATCACCAATGTCAGCATGGGCGCTTTCGATGGCTCCATCGTCGGTCTTAAAAGCAGAGACATATAGATATTTTCACCCAGCGGAGATTCCCAAGCTCTTCCACGCCTTCCTTTTCCGGAATTTTGACGGTCAGCGACCGCTAATGTGCCATGCTCTTTTCCCTGTTCCGCCAGATGTTTGATCCTTGTATTCGTCGAGTCTGTCTCTTCATAATAAATGACATGCCTTCCTATACACTCTGTCTGCATCAGGCTTTCTATCTCCTCTTGTGAAAGCACGTCCGGACATTCCACAATTCGATATCCTCTGTTTCTTACGGCCTCAATCTGATACCCTTCATTCTCCAGCTGCTTGATTACTTTCCACACTGCCGTTCTCGATACCTGAAGCCGTTCACACAACTGCTGACCCGACACATATTCTTTACTTTCCCGAAGCATTTTCAAAATCTCTGCTTTCACAACTCGTCCTCTTTCTCTGCTTATTCTCCAAGTGTTGCGACCATAACCGCCTTGATTGTATGAAGACGGTTCTCCGCTTCATCAAATACTACTGATGCCTTTCCTTCAAATACATCTTCCGTCACCTCTTTGCCTTTCACCGCCGGAAGACAGTGCATGAAGATTGTTCCCTCTTTGCCGGTCTTGTCCATCAGTTCCTGATTGATCTGATAAGGACTTAAAAGCGCAATTCGCTCAGCCGCTTTATCTTCCTCACCCATAGAGCACCATACATCCGTATACAACACATCCGCGCCCTCAACTGCATCGATGGAATCTGTCACACAGACTGAGGAACCGGCTTCTTTTGCGTACCCTTCACACAAAGTAACCAGTTCTTCTCCCGGCCACAGTTTTTTTGGCGCAATGATAACAAAATCAACACCTACTTTCGAACATCCGATCATAAGGCTGTTCGCCATATTGTTTCTCCCATCTCCAAGATATACGAATTTCAGCCCTTTTACATATCCAAAATGTTCTTTCATCGTCAAAAGGTCTGCAAGAATCTGTGTTGGATGATACTCATCTGTCAAACCATTCCACACCGGAACTCCACTGTATTTTGCAAGTGCTTCCACATGCTCATGTTTGAAGCCGCGGAATTCAATCCCGTCAAACATACGCCCGAGAACACGAGCTGTATCCTGAATGCTCTCCTTGTGTCCCAACTGAATATCATGCTCTGATAAATAAGTCGGAATACCGCCCTCATCACACGCACCCACGGTAAATGCACACCGAGTTTACTTGTAGACGGTTTTTTCAAAAATCAATGCAATGTTCTTTCCCTTTCAGAGAATTTCCGGTAATTCCCCTTTTTCTTTGCTTTCAGATCTGCTGCCAGATCAACCAGATACATAATCTCATCTGGAGTAAAGTCTTTCAGTGTCAAAAAATTACGTCCTTTTAAATTCATTTTACTATCCTTTCTGATTTCCATGAACACATGTACAAATCTTGGTAAATTAATCTGATCTCTGAGGCGCTCATATCTTCGATATACTGCCTCTTCTAATGCCTGTACCGTATAAATCTGATACTTTGGCACATGAAGTAATTTTGCACTCGCCTCAAGCATTGCCATATAGAGTGTTTCATCGGAGAATCCATGAGACAATTTCAGCACAAACGCAATCTCTGCCTTCTCAATCTCACTCAAACCACTTAATATTTTTTCATAATACCACTCTTTTCGTGTTTGTTCAATATAGTAAATCGTTCCGGCAAGTCCATAAATCATCCGTTTCGCATCGTAATAGCCGATTTTTAGATTCTGTCTGCTGCGTTTTCCGTAAAATTCAATGATGCTTCCAAGTTTCACTCGCGGCGCAATCTCATACATCGTCGTATCCTCTGACAGCTTAACCCGCGGTTCTCTTCCCGGACCATAGATACGAATCTGTATCAGGTTCTTATATCCTCTTTTCACAAGTGAGCCTGTCGGCACATTGTTGATGACTCCGCCATCCACATACGTTCTTCCGTGCAGTTTTTCATTCTTAAATCCAATCAGGTATGCACTTGCAAGCAGAAAATCCTCCAAAAGACCTTCCGGAATATCATGAATACTAAGATCCAGCTCCTTCATATCCGATATGGAAAACGTAAGCAGACAAAATTCCATTCCAGACTCCCTTATCTTCTTCTCATCCACCATCTCATGGATCAGATTCTTAAGCGGAGTGATATCAATCCCACCGTCTGACAGTCTCTTTTTCATCTCTGAAATCACTTCACCGAGTGTATTTTCTTTTGTTGAACAACCGTTCCATCCATGCGTCATCTACGTCCATCACACGCGAAAATGTCATCTCACTCCAGATTTTTTCCGCCTGCTTTACATCTCCCATGCAGATCAATGCTCCATTTAATGCGCCAACCGAGGTTCCGGCTACTGCATTCACTTTCACACCTGCCTCCACAAGCGCCTTCCACGCACCAATCTGATAAGCTCCCCTTGCACCTCCGCCATCTAAAATCAGTCCATACTCTTTCGTCAAGTCTATCTTCGCTTTCACGTTTTCTTCCCTCCTGATACCACAAAAGGGGCATGCTCTCGCACACCCCTCAACATCTAACCGTCTTTTTCCGCTCCGACCTCTACCAAGGATTTCACAAGTCCTGCAACTCCCTGAATCTCAGATGGAATAATAATCTTCGTCGCCTTGCCGTCAGCCGCCTTTGCAAATGCTTCCAGACTCTTCATCGTAAGAACCGCCTCATCGGCACCAGCCTCTTTCAGGAAACGGATACCATCGGCATTCGCCTGCTGCACTTTTAAGATTGCCTCAGCTTCACCTTCAGCTTCTCTGATCATCTTTTCTTTTTCAGCTTCCGCACGGAGAATTGCTGCCTGTTTTTCTGCCTCTGCATCAAGGATTGCAGATTCTTTATTACCTTCTGCTACAAGAATTGTAGATTTCTTTTCTCCTTCTGCACGAAGAATCGCTTCACGTCTTTCACGTTCTGCCTTCATCTGTTTCTCCATCGCATCCTGAATCGCTGCAGGCGGAATAATATTTTTCAATTCCACACGATTAACCTTGATTCCCCAAGGATCTGTGGCCACATCAAGAGATGCTCTCATCTTTGTGTTGATTGTCTCTCTGGATGTCAATGTCTGGTCTAATTCCAAATCACCGATAATATTACGCAGTGTAGTCGCTGTCAGATTCTCAATCGCCATGATCGGATTGGCAACTCCGTAACAGAACATCTTTGGATCTGTAATCTGATAAAATACAACCGTGTCAATCCGCATTGTTACGTTATCTTTTGTGATAACCGGCTGTGGTGCAAAATCTACAACCTGTTCTTTGAGATCCACACGTCTTGCCACTCTTTCGATAATCGGGATCTTAAAATGCAAGCCAACTGCCCATGTCGCCTGATATGCTCCCAGTCTCTCCACAACAAGAGCCTGCGCCTGCGGTACAATCTTTACACATGATATCAAAAGACCTACTATAATGACTATGATAGCCACTAACACAACACTTGTAATAATACTTCCTACACTCCCTGCATCCATAATTTTACGCCTCCTTTAGTCTTACAATCAGTTTCACTCCTTGTATCCCTTCGATAGATACAACCGCGTCCTTCTCAATCACTTCGTGCGGTTCATCCGTCTTTGCAGACCACTCCTGTCCGTTTACTTCCACTCTTCCGACATTATGAAGTGTATCTACTGTCTCAATGACAACCGCCTTCTGTCCGATCAGGCTCTCTGCGTTCGTAAGCTTTCGTTCCTGATTAAAATATTTTATTGCGATTGGTCTTGTCAGGACGAGCAGTAAGATAGAAGATACGAGGAATGCCACAATCTGTACCGGTAAGCTAAATCCTACTATCGCCAAAATAAAGGCAACAATGGAACCTCCGGCAAACCATATCGTGGTCAGTCCAAGCGTAGCAATCTCAATCACTACAAGCACTACGAACAAAATAAGCCAGAAAATTGTTTGCATTACGAATCGCCTCTTTCCTTATTATTTCCATTAGTGTTTCTATTTTTTTATCTTACTATACTTTCCCTAATATTACAACTAAATTCAGCGTCCATAAGATTACAATATCATTACAGAGTCATTAACAAAAATCACAGAAAAACACTCTTAATTGGCTACATACATCTGTCGATACGGATTTTTTGCTGTCCGGTGTTACGACAGTAAACGGTGCCTCTAAAACTGTTTCGATATCATATCCGAACAAGTCGCAATATTCTGACACATACGCCCGTAACTCCTCCATATCTTGTGCCTCTGCCCTCTTTGCCGTCACCTGCTCCGGGAACGTTACATCTTTACAGTCCGAGCGCAAAAACATTTTTCCCCCATGCATTCCTGTGCATGGGAAAAATCCGACAATCTTCTCTTGCTCTGTTTCCAGACCAAGGACAACGATCACTCCGCCAGCCTGATATTCTCCGAGAAAACTTCCCGCTGTACCTCCGATAACCATAACCGGAACTTTCTCCTTGTATGCCTTCATATGAATGCCGGCACGATATCCGGCATTGTTCTTTACAAAAATCCTGCCGCCCCGCATTGCATATCCTGCCGCGTCACCGATATTTCCATGTATGACTATTTTCCCTTCATTCATAGTATCTCCGACTGCATCCTGGGCATTTCCGTAAACAGTGATCTCTCCGCCATTTAAATACGCGCCTAAGGCATTCCCCGGAACCCCTTCAATTGTGACGGCATGTCCCGACATTGCAGATGCGATAAAACGCTGTCCACAGCAATTTTCTATCGTCACATCCTCGTCTGCAAAACGCAGCTTCTCATTCAAAGTTTTATAGTCCATTTCCTTTGCATTTATCAACATAATTGCTATCACACCTCCGTTTTCTACTCTCCTGCATGAAAAATACCGAGAATCTCAAGCTCTTTTTCTGTCATACCAATGCCACGCAGCATCAGACGGTTGCCGCGAAGGACTTCAATAGAATTAATGCCCATGCCTCCCATCAACTCCTTAATCTCATGATTCCAAGCATGCATCAAGTTGACAAGACGGGCGCTTCCTTCATTTGGATTGAGGCGCTTCACCAGCTCTGGACGCTGTGTCGCAATTCCCCAATTACATTTCCCAGTCTGGCAAGTACGGCAAAGATGACACCCCATCGCAAGCAGTGCCGCCGTGGCAACATAACAGGCATCTGCACCTAAGGCGACTGCCTTGACAACATCCGATGCACTTCGTATTGAGCCGCCAACTACAAGGGATACGTTATTTCGAATCCCCTCGTCTCGAAGTCTCTGATCGACAGCTGCAAGTGCAAGCTCGATTGGAATTCCCACATTGTCACGGATTCTTGTCGGCGCTGCGCCTGTCCCTCCACGGAATCCATCTATCACAATAATATCTGCCCCGCTCCGTGCAATTCCGCTTGCTATCGCCGCAATATTATGTACTGCTGCCACTTTGACAATAACCGGTTTTTATATTCTGTCGCCTCTTTCACAGAAAAGACAAGCTGCCGCAGATCTTTCGATAGAGTAAATATCATGGATGCGGAGCCGGCGAGATTTGCGTCAGAGCCTTCTGGAATCATACGGGTTCGAGAGACGTCTCCAACAATCTTCGTCCCAGGCAAATGCCCTCCGATTCCCGGTTTTGCACCCTGTCCCATCTTAATTTCAATCGCAGCTCCGGCATTTAGATATTCCTCATGTACGCCAAAACGTCCGGAAGCTACCTGCACGATCGTGTTCTCTCCATAGCAATAAAAATCTTCGTGAAGCCCACCCTCACCGGTGTTATAAAAATCCCCAGTTCAGAAGCCGCGCGTGCAAGTGATTCATGTGCATTGTAGCTAATCGAACCATAACTCATCGCCGAGAACATAATCGGCATAGAAAGCTCTAACTGTGGCGGAAGCTCACAACGGATTTTTCCATTATCGTCTCTTACGATTTTCTGATCCTTTTTTCCCAGAAATACTTTCGTCTCCATCGGCTCGCGTAGTGGATCGATCGGCGGATTGGTCACCTGAGATGCATTAATCAGTATCTTATCCCAATATACCGGCAGTGGATTTGGATTCCCCATAGAGAAAGCAGCACTCCTCCGCTTTCAGCCTGTTTGAAAATTTCCTTGATCGTATCATTTTTCCAATTAGCATTTTCCCGAAATGTCGCATCACTTTTCACAATTTTCAACGCCCTTGTCGGACATAGCACAACACATCTCTGACAATTGACACATTTTGTCTCATCAGCAACCATAATTCCGTGCTCCGCATCAAAATGATGCACTTCATTTGCACACTGCTTTTCGCACAGACGACAATTTATACAGCGATTATCATTCCGGATTACTTCAAATTCCGGATATACGAATTTATAACTCATTTACATGCACCGTCCTTTACTCGAATGATCACAGGTTCTCCGCCTGCAGGAGCCCAGATATTTTCCGCATGCGGCTCCATCGTCCGTATCGCCGCTTCCTCGCTGGCGATAAACACCTTGTCTTCTTTTTCACCTACCACCATAGACCGGAGTTTCAGTCGGTCATTCAATGCCATAAGACCTCCTTCAAACCCAAGAACAATAGAAAATGGTCCTGTGATCAAAAGACTGGAAAACAAGGTGCGCAGATAAATATGTTTCTCCTTGTCCTCCAAATCTGTCTTCCTTTCAATCGTGCTCCAAAACGGAGCTGCCACAACGCTCGCTGCCTCCTCAAGCGTCAATCCCTGCACACGCACCAGATAATCCATAATATATGTGATAACCTCTGTATCCGTTTGCAGCGTACATTTATAACCAAACATCTCTATAAACCGACGATTCGCATCATAGGAAGAAATCTCTCCGTTATGAACAATGGACCAGTCAAGCAAAGTGAACGGATGTGCACCGCCCCACCAGCCCGGTGTATTGGTTGGATACCTGCCGTGCGCGCTCCATGAATAGCCTTCGTACTTTTCCAATTTGTAAAATTTTCCCACGTCCTCCGGGTATCCGACCGCCTTGAACGTCCCCATATTCTTTCCACTTGAAAAGACATAGGCGCCATTTGAGCTCTGTGTTGATCTTCATAACTATCCGTGCCACAAATCTTTTCATCAAGCTGCATAGATGCCAGCACAGATTTGAGCGGTGCGACAAATATCTCCAAATAATCGGTTCATCCGTAATCTCCGGAATCTTGACGTGTCGGAATAATCTCTGATTGTACGATTTCAAAATACTCTTTCAAAAAATACTTCACAATCTTTCTTGTTGTACGGCTGTCAAAAAACATATGCAGTGCATAAAAACTCTTTGTATTCCGGATAGATTCCATAAGCGGCAAAACCTCCTCCAAGTCCATTGGAACGATCGTGCATCGGCTTCATCGCATTTGTGATCATCTCACCGGACATGCGTTTCCCTTCTTTTGAAATAACAGCTGCAATTGCACATCCGGATGGGATACGTACCTGACCTTCTAATTTCATACCATTGTTCTCCTTCCTGTGTGTAATAGTGTAAATATAAGATTTTAAGCAAACGAAAAGACGTCCATTCCGATCACTCCGGAACGAACGCCTTTGCTCATTTATCTGTGTTATACTCTTTTTCCACTTGCTTGTCAAGCTGATTTTTTTCAAAAAAAGATTGACAAATGCTTTTTTCAGGTGTATAGTGCAATTCGTAAAGACAAAGGCGTTTTTGAGTGAAAGAACTCAGAGACGCTTTTTTGTTTTTCAATCTTAATTAAATCCTACTTGTTTGATAAGGGCAAAGGCGTCTTAAATGTGAAAAACATTGAGGACGCCTTTCCTGTTATTTAATGTAAACTCATCAATGATTTAAGAGAACACAAAATGGAGGACATGCTATGAAAACGGTAACAGATTATTTTGGAGATTTGGTATTTGATGACAGAGTTATGAAAGCAACCCTTTCCGCAAAAGTTTATTCTTCTCTCAGAAAGACTATAGACGAAGGATGT
>ENA-OQAB01001458-OQAB01001458.1-human-gut-metagenome-genome-assembly--contig:-NODE-1458-length-11201-cov-2.504876_pt1 | contig 11201 bp, 13 predicted proteins | sample MGYA00242490_ERZ504517 | MGnify/ENA primary metagenome ERZ504517 (study PRJEB26092, sample SAMD00036298) | human gut metagenome | host: Homo sapiens | study: EMG produced TPA metagenomics assembly of... | reverse complement strand
CCATCAGCGTTTCAGGATAGCCAAGAACTATATGGAGAGCACAACCAGCACGCCTTCGTAGCGAAGAGGATGCTGAAGGCCTTTATGGGGGGCTATATGAGCGATAATTCAATATCCCGGTAGCCAATCTCACCAGGAAATGTCCGCGAGGAGCTCCACAAGCGCGGGGCTGCGCCGGAAGACACCCAGCTCTTCTCGGAACTCATCACCCGCTGCGACGAAGCCCAATATTCGCCGGTGGCTTCGGCCCGTATGAGCGACGTATATCGGGACGGCCTCGAACTGATTTCCCGCATCGAATCGATCATCAAACGCTAAAAGCCATGAAACGATATATTCTCTTTCTCCTCGCCACGCTGTTGAGCGCGGCAGTTTCGGGGCAGACTGCCGCCCGAACCGATTCGCTGGCTCAACACCCACAATCGGAGCAAACCGCCTCGGCAGCTTACGCATCCGATCCCGACAAGTTGTGGGATCAGGCCAACACGGCTTACATCAACAACGACTTTCCTACGGCAATTTCGCTTTACGAAACGATTCTGTCGAGCGGCAGGCAATCGGGCAAACTCTACTATAACCTGGCAAACGCCTATTTCAAGGAGCAGGAAATCGGTCGGGCGATCCTCAACTACAACCGGGCGCTGAGGCTCAATCCCGGGAACGAAGACATACGCTACAACCTGCAAGTCGCTGAGAAAATGACCAAAGACCACATCGACGCCGTCCCCGAATTTTTCGTCAAAACCTGGTTGTCGAATCTGCGCAACCTTTTGAGCAGCACGACATGGGCCGTCCTCTCGCTGGTCTTCCTGGCGGCAATGCTCGGCTCGGCGCTTTTCTACCTGCTCTCCCGTCGTCTGGTACGACGCAAGATAGGATTCTACGGCACCGCGACAGCCTTTCTGCTGCTGGTACTGACCCTCTGCTTCGCAGCCATCGACCGCCGGGAGGCGATCGACCGCACATCGGCCGTCGTACTGCGGGATGCCGTCGCCGTCAAAAGCTCTCCCGATCAGAACTCGACCGATCTCTTCATTCTGCACGAAGGCACCAAAGTAGAAATTTCGGACCGTCTGAACGGCTGGTGCGAAATCACCATCGCCGACGGCAAAAAGGGCTGGATGGAGTGCTCGACGTTCGAAACCATCTAAAACCGGATCCGCCCCTGCGAATCCAAAAATTTCCAAGAACGTGTCCAGACTGCTTCAAGACGTGACCGGAGAACTGTCGAAACTCCCAGGCATCGGACGCCGCACGGCGTTGCGCCTGGCGATCCACCTGCTGCGCATGGAACCCGATTCGGTAAGCGACATGACACGCAGCATCGACCGATTCCGCCGCGACATCAAATACTGCAAATTGTGCAACAACCTCTCGGATGAAGAAATCTGTCCGATCTGCGCCGACCGGGAGCGCGACCATACGACCGTCTGTGTCGTAGAACAGGTCGCCGACGTACTCTCGATCGAAAATACCCGCCAGTACCGTGGACTCTATCACGTATTGGGCGGTGTAATCTCTCCGATGCAGGGCATCGCCCCTTCGGACCTGAAGATCGACCTGCTGATCGAGCGGATCGCCCAGGGAACGATCCGGGAAGTGATCCTCGCCATCTCGACCTCGGTCGAAGGCGAAACAACCCTGTTCTATCTGCTCAACCGGCTGCGCCAGTACCCGCAGGTGAAAGTCACGTCGATCGCCCGGGGGATCGGCTTCGGCGACGAACTGGAATACGTAGATGAACTGACGATTACTCACGCACTGATGAACCGGCGGGAAATCGAATAGGAAACTCGCGCCCGGAAAATCCGAACCTCCGCCAAATACAAAGCAACCGCGAATATCCGAAACGAATATTCGCGGTTGTTTTTCCACCTGGCCGACATTTCACCGCTGATCGACGAAATGAAGCTTATCGGTATCGAATCCCTGTTTTTCGACCTGGTCCAGAATCCGGACCAGCACCTGCGTAGATAATCGAGGTCGGCGAGCGAGAATCCATAAATATTTGGCCGATCGGCCGCTTAAGACGACCCACTGCCGCTCGGCAGCGGAATCGCATGCCGGCATCGTATAGTCGCTATAAAAAAACCAAAAAGACGAAACCCGCAGGCATTCGTAATCGGCAGACAACCGACCTTTTGCACTCGAAATCCGGTCCCGGCCCGTTCTGCCGTCCTTGCCCCGATAGACGATTCGCATTTTACTTTCCGACAATAATCGGTAAACCACCCGGGATCCGACCGTCCCCTCCTGAAACGGATGATCGAAACGAGCGATCTCGTACCACTCGCCGACATACAAATCGGGATTCGCCCACGGTCCACTGCCGACAGCGGCAACGACCGGTCCCCGACCATACGCGGCGCCCGCCACAAGCAACATCGCCGCAAACAGCATATATTCGATTTTCACCCTGGTCATAACGAGGGTGTATCGCATATTCTATACCGGATTACGTCTATTGCAAAGATTCCGCAAACTTTTCAGCGTGCGGTAAATTCCCTCGGCATCATAACCGCACTGGGCATACAGTTGCGCGGGCGTTCCATGTTCGACAAAACGATCCGGAATGCCCAGGCTCACGACCTTCGGCAGATAGCCGTGCTCGCAGAAGAACGCGACGACAGCTTCTCCCACGCCGCCGCGCAAGGCTCCGTCCTCGACGGTCACCACACAACGGAACTTACGTCCGACCTCGTGCAGCAGCTCCTGGTCGAGCGGCTTGGCGAAACGCAGGTCGTAATGGGCCACCCGAATCCCGTCCGCCTCCATACGCGCAATGGCCTCGGAAGCAAAATTGCCGACCGTACCGATCGTAAGGACCGCAATCCGCTCCCCTTCCTTCAGGCAACGCCCCCGCCCGATTTCCATCGCAGCGAACGGCTCATCGCGCCAGGCGACGCCCGCTCCGTTACCGCGCGGATAGCGGATGGCGAAGGGCCGACCGGCCTCGAGCGCCGTAAACATCATGTTCCGAAGTTCCAGCTCGTTCATCGGCGCAGCCACCGTCAGATTGGGAACCGTACCGAAATAGGCCAGATCGAAAGCGCCGTGATGCGTCGCTCCGTCCTCACCCACCAGACCGCCCCGGTCAAGACACATGACCACCGGAAGGCGCTGGATCGCCACGTCATGAATCACATTGTCATAAGCCCGCTGCATGAAACTCGAATAGATGTTGCAGAAAGGCACCATGCCCGCAGCCGCCAGTCCGGCGGAGAAAGTCACGGCATGTCCTTCGGCGATACCGACGCTCGAAACAACGCTCCGGCATCTCTTCATCAGAATATTCATCGAGCTGCCCGACGGCATGGCGGGCGTATCCCCACCGATCCGCTCGTCGGCACGGGCCAGTTCGAGCAGCGTCTGGCCGAAAACATCCTGGTATCGGGCCACTTCGGTCTTGCTGACGATCCGCTCGCCCGTTTCCGGGTTGAATTTGCCCGGAGCGTGCCATACCGGCTTATTGCACTCGGCGGGCTTATAACCCTTTCCCTTTACGGTCATCACATGCAGCAACTTGGGTCCCTCGATACGTTGCAAGGCAGTCAGCACCCGCACCAGTTCCGGCAAATTGTGTCCGTCGATCGGGCCGAAATAGCGGAAATTCAAACTTTCGAACAGGTTGCTGTTCTTCAACAGTCCCTGCTTGACGGCATTGCCCGCTTTCTGACAAAACCGCAAAACAGCCGGCGTATGGGACAAAATCCGCCACAGGCGGCGTTTGATAGCGTTATAGCGCCTCGATGTCGAAATCTTGACCAGGTAGTTCTTCAAGGCCCCGGTAGCCTGGTCGATGGCCATGTTGTTATCGTTGAGAATGACCAGCAGGTTGGTCTGCTTGCTCGCACCGGCGTTGTTCAGCCCCTCGAACGCCAGACCGCCCGTCATCGAACCGTCGCCGATCACGGCCACCACCTGCCGCTGCTCGCCCTTGAGTTCCGCAGCTTTGGCCATACCGAACGCCGCCGAAATCGACACGGAGGCATGTCCGCCGCCGAAAGCATCGTAAGGACTCTCGGACATACGCGGGAAGCCGCTGATACCGCCCAGCTTGCGATTGGTCCGAAACGCCTCGCGGCGCCCGGTAATGATTTTATGGGCATAGGTCTGATGCCCCACGTCCCACACGATTTTATCGTCAGGAGTATTGAATACGTAGTGCAGAGCGACGGCAAGCTCCACCGCTCCCAGGCTCGAAGCCAGGTGTCCCGGATTGGACGAACATTGTTCGATGATGTACTGACGCAGTTCGTCGCAATACTGACGCAAGTCAGAGCCCGACAACTTCTTCAAGTCATCGGGCGAATCAATCCGATCGAGCCATTTATATTCCGAATGCATCATGGATAGGCAAAGATAGCATTAAAAAACGACATTTTTTCGAAATTTTTCCTATCTTCGCATTATCAAATTCCGCTCCGCTTATGAAATACAACAGAATACTCCTGAAACTCAGCGGTGAATCCCTGCAAGGGACTCAAAAATACGGTCTTTCGACCGACGTGCTCCACAGCTATGCGGAGCAAATCAAAGCCGTCGTCGGAACGGGAGTTCAGGTAGGCATCGTCATCGGCGGCGGCAACATCTTCCGGGGACTTCAGGGCGCCCGCAAGGGGTTCGACCGCGTGAAAGGCGACCAGATGGGGATGCTGGCCACGATTATCAACTCGCTGGCCCTGCAGTCGGCCCTCGAGGACAACGGCGTGAAAGCGAAAGTCCTCACCTCGATCCGGATGGAACCCATCGGAGAGTATTACTCGAAAGCCAAGGCGCTCGAATACCTCGAAGCCGGATACGTAGTCATCATCGGCGGCGGCACGTCGAACCCCTATTTCTCGACCGACTCGGCATCGGCGCTGCGCGGCATCGAGCTCGAAGCCGACGTCATGCTCAAGGGTACGCGCGTAGACGGCGTCTATACGGCCGATCCGGAGAAAGACCCTGCTGCGGAGAAGTTCGACGAAATCACCTTCGATGAAGTTTATCGTCGCAACCTGAAGGTTATGGATATGACCGCCTTCACGCTTTGCCGCGAAAACGGCCTCCGGGTCATCGTCTTCGACATGGACACTCCGGGCAACCTGGAAAAGGTGCTCACCGGAGAGAAGATCGGCACACTGGTCAAACTCTGAAAACCTATTATATCGCTATGACCGAACGTAAAAACCCAATAACAAACGTCTTATCCTGATGATCGTCCTGCTCGCGGTCGTCATCGCCCTGATGTGGCTGCTGCCCGACGGATCGCAGCCCGCAGCCCCCGCAACGAACGCTCCGAAGACCGAACAGACCAAGAATACGAACGATGCGCCCGACGACATCGAGGCTACGACCCTTGTTAAAGCCGGGACACAGGCACCCGATTTCCGGGTGGAAATGTTCGACGGCACGACCTTCACCCTGGGCAGTCTGCGCGGCAAAGTGGTGCTTCTGAATTTCTGGGCGACCTGGTGCGGTCCCTGCCGCGAGGAATTGAGCCGCGTACAGAAGGACATCATCGACCGCTTCAAGGGGAACGAAGACTTCGTTTTCCTGCCCGTATCGCGCGGCGAAACCCGCGAAACGGTCGCCGCTTTCCGGGAAAAGATGGGTTATACGTTCCCGATGGGACTCGACCCCGAACAGAAAATTTACAGACTTTACGCCTCCAACTACATTCCGCGTAATTTCCTGATCGGCAAAGACGGCAAAGTTATTTCCGCGACCATCGGTTACGAGGCCCCCGAATTCGACGAACTCAATTCTGCTGATCGAGCGACAACTCAACTCCGCCAACTAAACAAATACGACATATGGATACCAAAACCATTCTTTCCGAAGCTTCCGACCGCATGCAGAAAACGATCGAGCACCTCGAAGAAGAGCTGCTCAACATCCGGGCAGGCAAGGCGAGCCCGACCGTGCTGAACGGAGTTTTCGTAGATTATTACGGATCTCAAACCCCGATTTCAGGCGTGGCAAGCGTCACGGTACCCGATGCCAAGACCATTCTGATCCAGCCCTGGGACAAAAACCTGATCCGCGCGATCGAAAAGGCGATCATCGACTCCAACATCGGGCTGACCCCCTCGAACAACGGGGAGCAGATCCGACTGTCGATCCCGCCCCTGACGGAAGAGCGGCGCAAAGAGCTGGTCAAGCAGGTACGCCAGGAGGCGGAAACCGCCCGCATCAGCTTGCGCAACGCACGCCGGGACGCTGTCGAAGCCTTCAAGAAGGCCCAGAAGGAAGGCATGTCCGAAGACGAGGCGAAAGACGGTGAAACCCAGGCGCAGAAGCTGCTCGACAAGTTCACCAAATCGCTGGACGCGATACTCGACAACAAGGAAAAAGAGATCATGACCGTATAGATACGCTTTCTCCGAGAAACCGAACACCCCGACGCATAAACGCCGGGGTGTATCTTTCATCAGAGGGGGGATTTTTATATCAGGTACCCCACCCACTCAAGAAAACTCGCCCGTCATACCTCTGCGATTCGAAAAAATCACCACGCACAAAAAACGCTTCCTCGACCTGCTCCTGCTGGCCGACGAACAGGAATCCATGATCGACCGCTACCTGGAACGGGGCGAAATGTTCGTAGCCCGTGACGACGGACAGGTCGTCGCCGAATGCGTCGTCACGGACGAAGCCGACAGAATCGGAGAGATCAAGAATCTGGCTGTACCCCTCCAGTATCAACGGAAAGGATACGGACGACAAACGCTCGAATTTCTGGAGGCGTACTACCGGGGGCGTTACCGGACGCTTCTCGTCGGCACCGGGGATGTTCCCCGCACACTCCGTTTTTACGAACGATGCGGATACGTTCGCTCGCACTTGATCCCCGGCTTCTTCACCGATCATTACGACCACCCCATCATCGAGGACGGCAGACAACTGGTAGATATGGTCTATCTGAAGAAGTCCTTGTAACCCGGCACACAGCTCCGCCAGCACAAAAATCGTCCGCAACGGACAATCCCGCCCGATCGGCTATTTTTTACCGGAATCGTCTGAAATTCCGCCTTTTTTTAATACCTTCGCGGCAAGACAACTATGAAACTCATTCTTAAAATATCGCTCGCATGCCTGCTCGCAACAGGCTGCGCATCGAAAATTTCCGCCCAAACCTACGTCAAACTCAACGGACTCTATGCGCTCGTGGGCGTAGTCAATCCCGCCGTCGAATTCACGCTCTCCCCCAAATCGACCTTCCAGACCGAAATAGTCGTTTCTCCGTGGAAGTCGATAAACAACCATCACGCCCTCTTTTGTATCTTCATGGGCGAATACCGCCGTTATTTCAAGGAGCACAACCGAGGCTGGTACCTCGGAGCCAATATCGGCATGCAGGCTTTCGACCTCTCGAAACCCTACATCGAAAACTGGAAGCTCAAATTCGAAAACCGATACAGCAAAGGCTACGGATTCATGATCGGCCTCTGCGTCGGCTACGAACATATCTTCCGCGAACGCTGGGTGCTCGACGCCTACCTCGGCTGGTCGTGGATGAGCAGCTTTTACAACGGCTATTCCATGGACGGGAAGATAGACATGGATCCCGGCCATCAGGTCGAACCCCAATACCCCGATCCGTTCAACGGTTCGTCGGAGTGGTATCCCAACAAGATCGGATTGTCGATCGGATACCGTATTTTCAATCCACACAAGAAAAAATAGTTCGGCAACAACTCGTCCTGCCTCCGCGCTCCCCAACCGATTCGAATCACCCGCCGCACGAACATCGCTTCCGTATCGTCATTTTTCAACCGTATTCCGTAACTTTTTCCCGGTAAATTTTGGCGGGCGGGGGAATTACTTATATTTGCAGCGGAAACTCATTCGCCCGGGAATACATCCACTTTTCCCCAAGAACGTTTCCGAACAAATATAAACCCCAAGCAAATATCCCTAAACAATGCAAAAAATTCCTTTTCACGCTGTTCGCCCTGGTATTGGCATCCGGTATCGCCGCCCAAATTCCCGAACCCGATTTCATTGGCGAAGTATTGGCGATTCATTCGGACGGCACGGCTGAAAAATTGGAAAAACACAATGTCAAAATGCGCACCGGAGCCGGAGTGTATATAGCAGGTCTGGCCGTCAATAAGTCGAAAACTAAAATTCTCGTCGCAGGTAGTCAAGCCAACGTACGCTTCGCAGCCGACGAACCGGTCAATCTGATTGTCCGCGCCGTAGACAACAAAACCGACCCGATGTCGATCGTACGGGTATTCGCCATGAAGAACAACCGAAAACAACGCTCGGCAGTCATCTCGGCCGTAGGTTCGTTCAACGTCACATCCAACGATATGGAGTACCTGCCCTTTACCGCAGAAAAATACGGAGAAAACTCCTATTACCTGACTTTCGGAGATGCCCCTGCCGGTGAATACGGCATCATCGTCAACCAACCCCAACAATGTCGATGAAAAAATGATCATCGTATCGGCTTTCGGAATCGATCCGGAAAAAATGCCTGCTGCATCCGGTTCCGAAACGGCAGAGGACACAGAGTAAAACATCCGGCAAATACGGCCCTGGAAACGACATTACGATATCGCACTCCACGACAGCCTACAACAAAAGAACCCCCGCCGCAAGCATTGGTCTTGCGGCGGGGATTCTTCCATTAAACGGGGATTACTTGCGGTAAACCTTGGTATAGCCGTAAATCGCCTCGTCACCGAGCTCTTCCTCGATCCGGAGCAACTGGTTATACTTGGCCATACGGTCGGAACGCGACATCGAGCCGGTCTTGATCTGACCCGCATTGGTCGCTACGGCGATGTCGGCGATCGTCGAATCCTCGGTTTCGCCCGAACGGTGCGAAGTAACCGACGTATATCCGGCACGATGCGCCATCTCGATAGCGTCGAGCGTTTCGGTCAGCGTACCGATCTGATTCACCTTAATCAGGATCGAGTTCGCGCATCCCATCTCGATACCCTTGCGCAGGAAATCCACGTTGGTTACGAACAGGTCGTCGCCGACCAACTGACACTTGTCGCCCAGCTCGGCCGTCAGCATCTGCCAACCCGTCCAGTCGTTCTCGGACATACCGTCCTCGATCGAATCGATCGGATATTTGGCGACCAAGCTCTTGAGGTACTCGACCTGCTCTTTCGAAGAGCGCTTTGCACCGTTCGCACCCTCGAACTTCGTATAGTCGTAAACACCGTCCGCATAAAACTCCGAAGAGGCGCAGTCCATAGCGATCGACACGTCGCCGCCCTCGCTCTTGCGGCCCGGCTTGTAACCGGCAGCCTTGATCGCTTCGAGGATCGACTCGATCGCATCCTCCGTACCCTTCAGCGCGGGTGCGAAACCTCCTTCGTCGCCTACGGCCGTCGAGAGGCCCCGGTTGTGCAACACCTTCTTCAGGCTGTGGAACACCTCGGCACCCATGCGAAGACCTTCGCGGAACGAGGGAGCGCCCACCGGACGGATCATGAACTCCTGGAAAGCGATCGGAGCGTCCGAATGCGAACCGCCGTTGATGATGTTCATCATCGGCACGGGCAGCGTCTTGGCATTCACACCGCCGATGTAGCGGTAGAGCGGCAGACCGAAATAGTCGGCGGCAGCGCGGGCTACGGCCAGCGAAACACCCAGGATGGCGTTGGCGCCCAGCTTCGATTTGGTCGGCGTACCGTCCAGCGCGATCATCGTCTTGTCGATGCCCACCTGATCCGTTACGCTCATACCGACGATCGCCGGAGCGATGATGTTATTCACGTTCTCCACCGCCTTCTCGACGCCTTTGCCCGAATAACGGCTCTTGTCGCCGTCACGCAGTTCAAGGGCTTCGTGCTCTCCCGTCGAAGCACCGCTCGGCACGGCTGCACGGCCGAATGCACCCGATACGGTTCTTACTTCGACCTCGATGGTCGGGTTACCTCTCGAATCGAGGATTTCTCTTGCATGGATCTCTACAATCTGCATAGCTGTAATTTTTTGAATTTTATAAAAAACAATTTCGTTTTCAACGGTCGTTTCACAGGTGCGGCATCTGCCTGCAACCTCGGTTGTCTGCCGGATCGCACCCACCGGACGCACGAAAAGTCGCAACGAGGCGGATCCGAATTCCGAACTGCCGCAGCGCAATCTGTCGAACCGTGCAAAGATAACGATTTTTACAGACAAACTGTTATTCGAATAACATTATTTCTCCCTTCGAAGTCGGTTATAAGAAACGGCAAATCCGACGCCAAAAACTTATTTTATCAACGAAAAACCTTTTTATTACCGATATTTCTTATCTTCGGTATAGAAAACTAACCCTAACTTCGATCGTATGAAAAAACTTCTACTCTGTTTGCTGGCGATAACGGCAGCCATCTCCACCGCATGGGCACAAACGCCCAAAAAGGAATATTTTCGGCCTTCGGGTCGGTATGGATATGAGCAAAATCAGCATCCTGGATACCGGTTCCGGAGAGAAATACCTGTCGGAATTACGCACTTCATTCAACATCGGCCTGACGGACCAGGTCCGGCTTTTGAACGACAAGCCTTTCTATTTCCAGTTCGGCCTGATGCTGCACAACAAGGGAGGAAAAGTCCAAGCTACCGACGGCGGCTCGGACATTGAGCTCTCCCTGAACGCAATGTACCTGGAACTTCCCGTCATGCTCAACTACCACATCCGGCTCGCCCCGAAAGTCGCTGTCATTCCTTTCGCCGGATTCTACGGATCGCTGGGTGTGGACGGCAAACAGTCCTTTGACGACTTGGGACTTGAAATCCAACAGAATTTGTTCGGCAAAAATAAAATGTTTCAACGCGGAGACTTCGGCGGGCGGATAGGCATCGGATTAAGCATCCACTCCGTCTATATCGGCGCCTCTTACGGCGGCGGTTTCCTCAACATCGCCCAGGAAGACGACACCTCCAAATTCCGCAACCGCAGTTGGTCCCTCTCCGTCGGCTACGATTTTTAACCCGTCTGTCTTTTTATTTCATTACCGAAAGTCCGTATCGGGACCTCGCCCCGGTGTTCCGAAACAGACATAAAACGGCCCTGAAGAAAACTTCAGGGCCGTTTCTTATCGTTTCACGGAAAGCGGCAGGTCCGCGCCTCCGGCATAGAACATCACCAGATCAACCGGCACCGTCCCCTGGTTTTCACCATAGTGGAACGTATTCACCAGCTCGACGATACCGCTGCCCGCCGAAAAAGTCTTCGACAGACCGTTTTCCGCAACAAC
>ENA-OQAB01001457-OQAB01001457.1-human-gut-metagenome-genome-assembly--contig:-NODE-1457-length-11209-cov-1.942610_pt1 | contig 11209 bp, 11 predicted proteins | sample MGYA00242490_ERZ504517 | MGnify/ENA primary metagenome ERZ504517 (study PRJEB26092, sample SAMD00036298) | human gut metagenome | host: Homo sapiens | study: EMG produced TPA metagenomics assembly of... | reverse complement strand
CGGGTGATCGTCGGTGACAGATGTGTCTAACAGCCCCTGAAAGAGCTCCTCATCCTCCAAAAGAAGATAGCGTTTTCCTCATCATAGGTCTGCAGCATGGCATACAGAACATCGCGGAGCTGCCGTGCCGGTTCATCCTGCAGACTGTCGTATTCGACCCTGCTGATTTTAGCTCCCCGGATATGCAGTGCGATAAATGCAATTTCCACATCGGGTATATCGATATCAAATTCCAGCTCCAGAACATGTGCCATCTGCTGTGCCTGCTGATAGCTGGCATCCTCCTGCACCATGGCTACAACATCACCGCCATCCTTCAGCTCCTCGTTTTTCAGGATGCGTTCGATAGCAATCACCAGATGCATAATCAGACCGATATAGGATGCCTGTGCATAGCGGTCCAGATTCAGCTCATGCTGATTTGTTTGAAACACGTCCAGAATCCGCTTCAGAATATCCTGATTCAGCATATTCAGAATACCTGCGTCTTGATGGAGAAATATCTCGGTAAGCAGTGTCTGGGAATCCAGAAAATTCACACTTTCATAGCTTTCCTTGCTCTGTAAATCCTCCTGCAGAAGCTGTGTCATCGCTTTTCGCAGGACAGCCTCCTCCCCCTGAACACCCACACCGACGCCCGGCTTGCGAATCAGAGACAGATCATGCTGTCGAAACCACGGCTCTATACTGTCCAGATCATTGGATATGGTAGCTTCACTCACCTGAAACAATGCGCCGTAATGCAAAAGCTTTTGAACCTCATCACTTCGCAGCAGCTCGAATATCAAAAGGTGCTGGCGTTCCTCCTTATTCAGATACTGAATCTGCTCGGTATTCAGCTCCTGACGAAGCGCCTCCTTATCCTCATACGAGCCCTCCATATGAATCCCCATACCGGCCTTCGATACCAGACGGACATGATATTCCTTTAATTCATCATCGATATGCCGAAGCTCCCGAAAGATGGTTCTTGAGCTTGTTTTCAGCCGTTTGGCAAGCTCCTCCACCTTGACATACCCGTCTGTTTCTATGATTATTTGTAATATTTTCTTTAACCGTGACGAATAGATCATGCCCTTCGGATAGCTCATAGCAATCAATTCCTTTCTTATAACGGATATACTTGTCAGTGATATACCGGTGTTATATTATTTTGTAAGCTGTGCTACGATTTCATCGTACTCCTTCCCGCCCATGAAATTGGTGATTGGGAAGATCAAAGCGTTTGGACAACGGGTTTCAGCCCGCTCCACCAGGGATTTATGCGTAACAATAACCTGGGTATCCTTTGGAACATCATCCAGCGCGAAATGCTCAACCGTTACCTTCATTCCCGCCGCATTGAGCTTCTTTGTCAGGGTTGTTGCCCCCATGGCACTGCTTCCCATTCCGGCATCACATGCAAATACGATTTTGCTTACAGTACCCGCAGGCTTTGCACCCTTGGCTTCACTTTTCATGGAGCTGACGGCGGCACTTGCTTCTTCCAGGGCATTGTCGTCTGTGTTTTATTACTGAATTTCAGGATGAAGGCTGCAATCACAAAGGATACGGCAGCTGCAACGATTACACTCAGAATCACACCGATATAGCTGTCCTTCGCACACATTCCCAAAATTGCGATGATGCTTCCCGGAGATGCGGCAGATACCAGACCGGAGTTGAAGATACTGTTGATAAAGACACCGGACATACCGCCTGCCATCACCGCCAGAACAGTCAGCGGATTCATCAGTACATAGGGGAAGTAAATTTCATGTATACCGCCAAGGAAATGAATGATGACTGCACTTGGCGCACTGCTTCTTGCAGCTCCCTTTCCAAAGAAGCTATAAGCAAGCAGCAGTCCCAAACCAGGACCTGGGTTAGCTTCAATCAGGAAGAAAATCGATTTTCCTGCTTCCGCAACCTGGTCCATTCCCAGTGGTGTGAAGACACCGTGATTGATTGCATTATTGAGGAATAAAATCTTCGCAGGCTCCACAAACAGAGACGTCAGCGGCAGAAGACTGCGTTTCACCAGGAAGTCAACACAGATTACCAGAACATCCTTGATACCGACACAAAGCGGTTCGATTGCAAGGCATCCGAAGACAGCAAGCAGTGCACCAAGAATTCCTGCCGAGAAGTTATTGACCAGCATTTCAAAGCCTGCCGGTATTTTCCCTGCAAACAGACCATCCACCTTCTTCATGAGCCAGCCGCCCAATGGACCGGCAATCATGGCACCGATAAACATCGGATCCTCTGTTCCCGCCAGAATACCGATGGCAGCGGCAGCTCCTACCACACCGCCCCGCACATCATAAACCATTTTACCTCCGGTATAGGCAATCAGTGTCGGCAGCAGGAAGCGCTGCATTGGCACAACCATCTGTGCCAGTGTTTCATTCGGCATCCAGCCGGTTGGAATAAACAAAGCAGTGATAAATCCCCAGGCGATGAATACTGCGATGTTCGGCATGACCATTCCACTCAGGAAGCGGCCAAACCTCTGTACGTTTTCTTTCATAAATAGTTCCCTTCTTTCTGTAAACCTTTCCTCTTTACACTTACAGTATAAAAGGGGGAGAGGGGAAAAACAACGAAATGAAATTCATGTTTGGCACACCCTTGTATGACAATTTTTAACATTTTAAAATAAGCCTGTATTTACCGTGTTTTCATGAATTTTATTATAGTTATTATACTATGAAAACGCTATCCTGAATAGTATTGACAAGATAAACATGTTCCAACTTTATCACTTATTTACTACTGTCTGCAGTTCTTATATATACTTAAAACAACTAGATTTCTCCTAGATTGTAAAAAGACGCATTCCGCGTCTTTTCCAGATATGTAAGTTATCTTATATCATGCAATCGGTTCACTGTATACCCCAAGCTCTTCTCCGCTCTCCTGTGCTATCTGCACATCCAGCTTCTTCATTTCATGATGAATAAAGAAGAAAATGATGACAGCACTCGTGATATCCGCAATCGGTCCGGCATACAGGATACCGTCCAGCCCGAAATGCAGCGGCAGAAGGAGAATCAGCGGTATCAGCAGTACGAGCTGTCGCAGAGAAGACAGTATGCTTGCCTTCATCGGCTGTCCGGTCGCCTGGAAATAGGAGGTGGAGGTTACCTGAAAGCCTGCGCAGAATACTCCCAGATCAAAGATACGCATCGCCTTGATTGCGAATTCTGTAAAATTGGCATCTGCACTACCAAACAGCATCAGAATGATATGCGGAATCAGCATAAACATCGCCCAGCCTACCGTTGTGACAGCTGTTGCGATATTGCTTGCGAGCCGATAGCATCGCTTGATACGCTTCGGCTGATTCGCTCCTCTGTTAAAGCCCAAAATCGGCTGTGCACCGATACCGATACCGATACAGATGGATACGATGATCATGGATATCTTCATGACGATGCCCATTGCGGAAAGTGCAACATCCCCAGTGACGCTTGTCTGATTTCCATAATATACCAGCGAATTATTCATGGCAATCTGCAGAATTGTCGAGGACAGCTGTGTGATACAGCTGGAGATTCCCAGAGAAAACGCCATTTTACAAATGGTTGGGTTCAACCGCGTATGTGTCAGACGCAGGCGCATATTTCCCTTTCGCGTAAAATAATACAGCAGGATTATTGTTGCGATAATCTGTGAGGTGATGGTCGCAATCGCAGCTCCCTGCACACCCCAGTGAAATACAAATATATAAATCGGGTCCAGAACACAGTTTAACAATGCCCCTGCGACCATGCTGTACATGGCAACATTCGGACTGCCATCACAACGCGCCATATTGCTGAGACCGATACCGAGCAGATTAAAAACCGTACCAAGCAGTATGATGCTCGCATAATCCTTCGCATACCCCATATTCTTCGGCGTTGCACCGAAAATTGTCAGAATCGGATCCAGAAAAACCAAACCGATCACGGTCAGTACAATCCCGATTCCCACCAGCAGAATAAATACATTTCCCAGTGTATTCTCCGCTTCCTCTTCCTTCTTTTCCCCCAGCTTGATTGCCGCATAGGCACTTCCGCCTGCCCCCAGCATGGTTCCTACCGCCAGTATAATCGTAACAATAGGAAATGCAACCGTTGTAGCCGCATTCCCCAGATAGCCTACTCCCTGTCCGATGAATATCTGATCCACGATATTATATACTGCATTCACCAGCATAGAAATCACAGACGGGATGGCAAATTTCATCAGCAGTCTGCCAATCGGCTGATATCCCAGCGGATTCTTTGTTCTTATTTCCTTCATGGTCTGTTCCATAATTCTGCACTCCCTTTCATCGTTTTATGTACGCTGCTGCATTTCCTGCAATTTCATCCAGCAGCCTTTCTGCCTGTTCCTTTTCATCCGCCTGCAGGGTACGGCAAAGGATTGCATTCCATTCCAGAAGCATACCTTGTATCACCGGTACCAGCTGCTCTCCCTGCCCTGTCAGGTACAGCTGCACGCTTCTTCGGTCACTGCTTCTTGTTTCCCGCCGCAGATAGCCGAGCTCCTCCAGCTTCTTTACGGCTCTGGCACAGGTTCCCTTATCGAAGCTTCCGGTTTCCGCCAGCTCAAACTGACTGATTCCCGGCTGTTCATAAATTCGCATCAGAAAAAACTGCTGGCCGCAGCCAATTTGATACGGCGCCAGCGTTTCATCGAAAAAGGCCTGTGAGCTGCGATATACGATGGAAGCATTTTTACTGATATGTGCCATTGTCCTACCTCTCATAAAAAACAACTACCTTAGTATAGCAGACAATAGTTGCGCATGCAACTATTTATATAAAATATTACCAATCCGATAAGCAGGGCTTTTCCACAAGCTGACACATGCCGAAAAAGAAAAAACCGCATGGCTTCATGCGGCTGATGCTGTCTGCTGTTCTCTTGCGATGACCTTGCGAATAAGCTTCAGAATATATCGCCCCGTCGCTACATCCTCATGATATGGTGAAAGATTGGGACGTATGATGTCCCTGGAAACATACCCGTATACCCTGGTATCATCCTTCAGCTTCACTTCAATGCAAACCCGAAGCTCCTGATTTTCACTTGCCAGGATCCCATTGATTGTAAACAGATTGGCAAGCTGAGATACCGAGCTTTTCTTGTAATACTGATTTTTCAATGAACAGCTGCTGATTTCCCGGTAGGGTATGACCTTCTCCTCATCCATCAGAAAACGTAACTGCTTATGCTCCTTATCAAATTGAATAACATCGCGAACAGTTTTACTGGGAGTAAATTTCGGATTCATCGCCTTCTCCTTTCCGGGTTTCCCCTTCTTACACCCTCATTATATTACTATTCTTATTTTTCTTCAATATCTTATTCAACATTTTGAAATTCTATTCAGCGCTTAGGTATCGCCTTAACCTGTTCATGTATAAGCAAAAAAAGAACAGACAAGCGCATAGACACTGAAGCACGATAAAATCACAGCCTGTCGGGTATGTCCGTGGCTGTGACTTCTTATCATAGATACTGTTTCATCCTCCCCTGCCGATCATTCACCGACAAACGGTAAAGGCCACTCTCCTATCCTCAGCTTTCGCTGTCCACACGGTCGAGTTCCTTATGTAAAAGCTGCAAAATATACGGATGACTTTCCTCATTTAAGGTCAGAAGGAACGCCATGTAGCGGCATTTCTGATACTGCTCACGCTCCATTACAAAGGTGTAGCCCATCCTGCACCTTGGATTGCAGTCATTTGGATCCAGCAGCCGTTTACATACTGAGGCCTTACGGATTTCCGTTTTCATTCTTCTTGGAAAATGCATTTAAAAAGCTCCTGAAACTCAGCGATATGATCTGCGAAAAACTCGAAGCTTTATACCTGATTTACGTTGAACAAAGGTAGCCAGTGTTCTTTTCGTATCCTTACGTATATAGGAAACAACAAAACCGCTTTTTGGCTGTCTTCATCTCAAGCCTGCATCCCCGCTTCATCAATTCTGAATGAATTTCCGAAACATGGCTCTGATAGCGGGGATCCACACGATCCACAAATAGATCAAATTCTCCACACATATATACTTCCTCCATTCGCCGCGTGCGGGCATGTTATCATGGATGCCATTTTAAATCGTCTTACCAATTTTGAAATACGCACCTCTGTTTCTCCATCCCACACAGCTTCATGCCTGCATACATCGTATCAGAAGCATGCTTTTCTGTCCTCTCTTTTTACGTTCATGAACTGCGAGCTGCTGATAACCATACCGATATCCGGATGCTGCCGATAGGGCAAAGCATCACCATAAGCAAAACATCAGGGAAGCAGAAGTGATAGGAAACCGTTCTCCCTTTGCAGGTAACTGCACCGACAGCACACTGTATATTATGAAGTACTCTCTGCACGCTCCAAGGCAGAATGAATCATCCGTTTTCGCAATATTCCAAAAGCTGAAAGGCAACGTGTACGATCCGGATTCTTTCTTACGTTAGCGGGTTTACGAAAAGGAGAATTCAATTCCGATTGATACATACAATCGTATGGAATCCTCCATGTTTTGATTATACCCGCATTTGAGCATGAATCACTGCCTTTCGGTTACCGGCCTGTTTATGCTTTCTATGCTACGCCTTTGCACGGCACTTCTTCAGTAAACTTACAATTTCCCGAGCTGTACGCATGTCCTCATGATACTGCAGGGTACCTTTATCCACGATGTCCTCAGATACATGTACAAAAACAGACTGTCCCATCCGCACCTTCATACGAATACCTACGCGCACAAACTGCCTCCCTTCCGCATAGGTGGGAAACACCAGATTATGCGCAAGGGTCTTTTTTCAGATTATGATGATACTCGCAGGATATACCGATCGTCTCCAAGTCCTTGTAATAGTATACCTGATCTCCCTCATCTAGCAGGAATCTCAGCTTTTTGTTGGTTTTATCAAACTCAACCACATCTTTCATCCGCTTACTGACAATAAATTCAGACATATGACCACATCCTATCATCTTCATTATATAGTATTCAAGGGCCTGTCAATGCTTTTCCTGTTACTTCTTGTTATCCTGTAATGTTTATGCTGTTCCTGTTACTTCTGTGTATTTTATATCTTGCGTATGATAGCTTCCCCTGTATATCGGTAAAGCTATTGTATGTTACAGTAAGTTTTCTAAACCGCTTTCTTTCATTACCTTTCGGCGTTTGTTCCTGCTTTTCCTTCGCCGCTTGTCATGATTTTTTACACTGACATAATTTCACGAACATGCGTACAAGATATCAACCTGCCGGAAAGCCGCAGCAGCTCCTGCGTAAAAACTGCTAGTCCTCTTCCATGATATCAACGATTTCACCGCGCAGAAGCTTGTTCATATTGCGGATAGCACACATTTTCCCGCACATGGTGCAGGTATCCTCACGCTCCGGTGCAGACTGGGCACGGTATGCTCTGGCCTTATCCGGATCCATTGCTAAAGCGAACATACGTTCCCAATCCAGATTACCGCGTGCTACAGCCATTTGATGGTCCCAATCCATAGCTCCCTTTACTCCCTTGGCGATATCCGCCGCGTGTGCAGCAATTTTACTTGCAATGATTCCTTCCTTAACATCATCGACATCAGGAAGAGACAAGTGCTCTGCCGGTGTCACATAGCATAAAAAGCTGGCTCCGTAGGCTGCCGCCATTGCACCGCCGATCGCCGCAGTGATATGATCATAGCCCGGTGCGACATCGGTAACAATTGGACCGAGCACATAAAACGGTGCCCCCTTGCAGATTGTTTTTCTGCAGCTCCATATTCGCCTGAATCTGATGAAGCGGCATATGTCCCGGTCCCTCGATAATGACCTGCACATCCTGTGCCCATGCACGCTGCGTCAGTTCTCCCAGCGTAACAAGCTCCTCCATCTGTGCAATATCCCCGGCATCCTCCAAAGCAGCCAGGGCGGCAGGCATCTCCGAGCGAAAGCGTGACATCGTGCTCTCTGCATATCCTTAAAACTTCATCAAAATACTCATAAAACGGATTTTCATTCCCGGTGATTTCCATCCAGGCAAACATGATGGAGCCACCGCGGGATACGATGTTCGTAATTCGCTTCTGTTGTTTGAAGCGCTGTGCAGTCTGCCTGTTGATTCCACAGTGAATTGTCATAAAATCAACACCGTCCTCTGCATGCATACGAAAGACATCCAGCCATTCCTGTGCAGTGATATCCCTCAATGCCTTATGGTAATATACCAGGGCATCATATATCGGCACGGTACCAAGAATTGCCGGGCATTCCGCAACCAGCTTTCTACGGAATGTCTGCGTATCGCCAAAGGAGCTTAAATCCATAATGGCCTCAGCTCCCATTTGCACGGCATGCCGTACCTTTTCCATCTCCATGTCCAAATCAAGACAATCTCTGCTCGTCCCCAGATTCACATTGATTTTTGTCTTCAGCATGCTTCCGATTCCATAGGATTTCCGGCATGTATGATGTCTGTTTGCCGGGATCACCACCTGTCCGGCAGCGACCAACCGGCAAACCTCTGCCTCCTCCATCTGTTCATAGGCAGCGACAGCCTTCATTTCCTCAGTGATGATATGCTGTCTGGCAGCATCCATTTGTGTAGTGTACATTGTGTTATCCTCCTATATGTAAAAAAAGCTGTACGCCCGCTACGGTGTCAGCTTCTATGATTTTTTCCGGATGATAACAGCATAAGCTTCCGTCCTGCTGTGCTTCCCTATAAAATCCCTACGCCGGCATTACCCGTATCAGGTTCCTTGGGTCCCGGATGATCTCCGATCTCAGCCATACGTAGGCCATCCCCATTTTTGATATCGAAATCATTACAACCACAAATGACGGGGCTGTCAATGCTAATTCTGCAATGGCTTTGCTTTGTGTATGCGATCATTTTCCAGAAAACAACAGATCGACGCAGCGGGAGGCATTCCCCGTTTGCATTGCCATACCATGAACAGCCTGTATAATCCGTGTTAGCCCAGTGCTTCCATAAATTGTTCGGTTTCCAGCACCTGCAGCTCCCCCTGTGCAACATACAAAACAGAATCAACACCTCCTGTATAACAGCCGGTCATGGGATCACAGCCAGAATACAGCCTGGAAAGTCCCTTCAGAATACGGCGTATGACAGGACTTGTCAGCGGAGACAGATTCCGTGTCGGCTCATCCAGCAGAAGGACATTTGCAGCCCTGCTTAATGAACCGCAGCAGATACAGCTTCGCCTTTTGCCTTCACTCAGCTGATATACGGAATGCTCCATCTCCTCTCTGGTGAACTTCATCCGTCCGAGCAATTCCCGCGCTCTTGTTATATCGTCCCTGTCACAGGCTTCCAGCAAAAATGTCACCGGTGTGTCCTTTGCTGAAAATGCTTCTGCATAATTCTGCGGCATATAGCCGAGACGAATATCCGTATGAGATTTCAATACTTTATGAATTTCCTTCATCAACAGACTTTTTTCCACATCCGTTTTCACCGGCTATCACCGTCTTCTGTCTACCATAAAGTGTTATGTGAATATCCTGCAGAAGCGTACTTACGTCTGTTTTCAATTCCTCCAAATGAAACTCAAGGATACGTCGGCTTTTTGGAAAGCCTTCACACTGGAAGAAAACATCGATCGCCTCCTCCACGCTGTCCACATGCGCATAGCCCTCCTTCTCCAGCCTGCGATCCTGTGCCTTCAGATTTCTCATTTTTGTCTTTAGGGCAGCCGCATAAAACGGACTGCGCACCGTATCGTTCTGCGCATCATGCACCGCATTCATAAAGTCATTCAGCTTCTCTTTTTTCCTGCGGTATTCCCGCCTCTGTGCGGATGCCTCCTGTGCTTCCTTTTTTAGCCGGCTGCACCTCTGCTTCACATATTCCTCATAATTTCCGTGAAAAATTGTATGACGGCATTGGTTTTTCTTATTCAGCTGCTCCAGATGCAGAATTACAGTTGCACACCTGCTCAGCAAAATTTCATCATGCGATATGAACAATACAGGAATATGCAAATTTTTCAAAAAATCCTCCAGCCACTGTAAAGTTTGAATATCAAGATCATTGGTTGGCTCATCCAGCAGAAGCAGCTTTGGCTTACGCAGCATTAGCTTCAACAGCTGCAGCTTCACCTTCTCTCCACCGCTTAATGTTCCTATCCTCTGTTCTCCATACAAAAGTTCATTTTTTAAACCCAGCTGTGCGCACAGTGTTTCACAGCCCTGCAGATCATTGTATCGTTCCGGCTGGATTTCATCTTCACTTTTTTCCTTCAATAAATAATCAAAAAGAAAAGCATCCTCCCATTGACTGGAAAGCTGCTGTTCAAAATATCCGATTTCTTTATAATCTGTATCAATTTCACCACTCACAGTTGCATAGTCTTCAATTAGATTTCGGTTATAAACCGCCTTTAGCAGTGTGGATTTTCCATTCCCTTCCTCGCCGATAATTCCTACCTTATCGTCATTTCCCAGGGAATAATTTAAATCGTTAATCAGTGTGTGATGTTTACTATCACGGATAGTAAGGTGCTTTAGAATAAGCATGAGCATCGCCTCCTTTTAAGCAGGCTGTAAGCAGATAATTGACACATACGAAAAAAAGTTTATTTTAAACAGTTCGTTTGCTGGGTCTCTTATCTATTTGCTCATCTTCTCACTCTCCATTCCTCTCTATTCTACTATCGTATGAATTTACTGTCAAGCCCAAAAGTGATTTTCTCAGGACTAAATGAAAAAGTGTTTTGATTCTGTAACCCATATGATAGAAATGCCTTAGACTCTGAAAAAAAACATATAGATCATATGGTATGAACGCATTAAGGGATAAGGCCTTATGACACGGAAAGAAAAAGAGATTTCTTCAGCTGATTTCCCGGCTGTTCAAAATCCCGTTATTCTTCTTCAAAAAGATATCTGGTTTCAGGTATGTTATATTATTAAGCTATGCGCCTTTTTTCCCATTCTGCTTTTGTGACATACAGGATATGCTCTGTAAGTGTCTGCTGAATCAGTGGCCATTCCCTTACCTCACTGCGTAAATAATGGAAGCCGCATTTCTCCTGTACACGTCTGGAATTATGATTTACCGTCGAAATATCCGCACCATAATGTTTTTAACTGACAGTCCTCAAATCCAAAGCGCATAAGCTCCTTCACCGCTTCCGGTATCAGCCCCTGACCCAGTACGGTTCTCCGATCCAATAGCCGATTTCTCCTTCATCAT
>ENA-OQAB01001456-OQAB01001456.1-human-gut-metagenome-genome-assembly--contig:-NODE-1456-length-11214-cov-6.126635_pt1 | contig 11214 bp, 11 predicted proteins | sample MGYA00242490_ERZ504517 | MGnify/ENA primary metagenome ERZ504517 (study PRJEB26092, sample SAMD00036298) | human gut metagenome | host: Homo sapiens | study: EMG produced TPA metagenomics assembly of... | reverse complement strand
TTGCAGGATGCTTCTGTATGGGACGATCCTGCAAAATGGTCTGACACTTGCCAATATTCCGGTAGGAATGAGAAATATTATTATTGGTATTATTGTTGTTGCCTGCGATTTTGATGGATATTATTCGCAGAAGGAAGTACTAAGTAAACAAAATGTTGAAAAACAGATAAAAACTGAATTTGAAATAGAAATAATAAAAAAACAAAATGGAGGTTAGATGAAAAGAATTATTAGCTATTTGGTAAGCACAGCAATGGCGGTATCATTGGCAGCATGTGGAGACAGTTCTGAAAATGCGTCTCGGAAGGGGGGCAGGCCGCAGAAGAAAAAAGCAGGGTCAGAAGGCGTTTCGGCAAAAGTTGCCGTTATTACCATGGATCAGGTAAATGTTTATTGGTCTTATATTGCGGAAGGCGCAAAGACCCAGGCGGAGACCTACAATGCAGAAGGAAATAATATTGAAGTAGAATGGCTTGCACCGGAGACTGCAGACAATACACTTCAAATTCAGCAAATTGAGTCAGCTATTGCCAATGGCGTAGATTATATTGCGATTGCATGTATTGATACTACTGCACAGAACATGGCTCTTCAGGAAGCAATTGATGCGGGCATTAAAATTATTTATGTAGACTCCCCGGCAGAACTGGAAGCAGAGGTTGCCTTTGCAACAGACAACTATCAGTGCGGTGTGGATGCGGGTGAGTATATGATAAAGGCCCTGCAGGATAAGGGGGTTGAGAGCGGCCTGATTGGTATTATTGATGGCCAGGCTGGATCCAATACCTGTACCAGCCGCTATGAAGGATTTGCATCTGTATTTGAGGGCACGGATTATGAGGTTAGCGAGCGTATGTTCTGCGAAGGTGATGTAGCAAAGGCACAGGAATTCTCAAATGCCCTGATCAATAATGGAGCAGTTGGACTTTACGGCACCGACAATAATGCTACCAACGGATTTGGGAGCTAGCGATTGGGGATGCAAAAAATAATGGCATTGAAATTTTGGGAATGGGATGGGATACATCGGATAAGAACATTACCTATATTGAGAACGGTTCTCTACTCGCATTCATGGCTCAGAATCCGGACTTGATGGGTGCGTATGCAATTGATACAGTTGTATCTCTGGAAAAAGGAGAAGCGATTTCTGAGACCTCTGTGAATACGGGCGCTACCGTAGTTACCATTGACAATGTAGAGGATTATAAATAAATCGTGTAACAGGTACATACAATAATAGGTTCAGAATAAATTATGTTTTAAAATTTCAAATCAGTTATTTCGGAAGCTATCCTTAAGGGTTTTGGGATAGCTTCCAGTTAATAAGGTAAGAAAACAGGGATAAAAGCATTGGAAAGGCAGGTAAATATGAATAAAGTTGCGTTGATTACCGGGGATCAAATGGCATTGGAAAAGGAATTGCATATAATTTAGCAGAGAAAGGCTATGACATTGCTTTCACTTATGCATCAAATCTGAAGGCGGCAGAGGAAGTTAAGGCTGAATTGAATGCGAAGGGAGTCAGAGTCGAATTTAGCCAGGCAGATTTAAGAGAAGCAGGGGAAGCGCAGAAGGTGGTGGACTGGGCACATGCAAAAATGGGCAGAATCGATGTCATGATTATTAATGCGGGTCTGGATGGAAGACATAGTGTGCTGACTGCCACACAGAGGGATTACGATGATTTCTTTCATATGAATCTCCGTGCCTCCATGATGCTTTGCGGGGCGGCAGCACGCTACATGATTAAAGACAAGATTAAGGGAAACATGATCTTCATTACCTCTTCCAGAGGAGAGCGCGCATATGCGGATGATTTTATCTATGGCATGACGAAAGCAGCGCTTAGAAGAGCATGTGAATCTATTGCCATTGATCTCTCGCCGTATGGAATTCGTGCAAACTGTGTAGCTCCGGGAGCAACCTGGACACACGCGGGCGCGGCGCATGAAACTCTGATGAACGGCGGGGTGCCTATGGGCCGCATTGGGACTCCCGAAGATACAGCAGATTTAGTAGCCTATTTAGTTTCAGATAAAGCATTTATGATTGATGGAACTCAAATCCGTATAGACGGCGGACTGATTCTTTCGGGATTGCCGGAAGGATGGGCAGAGGCAAAATTCCTGGATCCGGAATGGACCAAGAGAAATTACAATAAGTTTATGGAAGAGTATTTTCCGGAGATATAAATAGTGGGAGTAAGGCAGCCATTCCGTGAAGGATGGCTGCTATTTTTTATGTTTCATCCATTTTAATAATATTGTTATAAAACGGGCGCATATCCTTATTGAAAAATCTTCTCTTTTTCCTTACTATGTGACATAAGCATAAAACGAATACAAAATACCAATAGAAATTGCACATTATAACAATGTAATATCTGTGGATGGGAGGGATATAACAAAAAAATATATAAAAAAGTTGTAAATTTTTTTCTCTTTCCTCTTTCATTTTTGGTAAATATATATTAAAATACAATACAGGTATAAGGTTTTATAGTTAAAACGGAAAATAAACACTATAGGATGAGAAGGGATTAAAATCAGATGATATCGAATCAGGTGCTTCAGAATACTCTTGAAGGGTTAAAAGAGATTTCCAGAACAGAATTTTGTGTACTAGACACAGAAGGTAAAGTGCTTGCAAGTACTTTTGCAGATTTTTCCATTGCAACACAGGATGTACAGGCTTTCGTAGAATCACAGGCCGACAGCCAGCTTGTAAAGGGGTTCCAGTATTTTAAAGTCTGTGATGACTATCAGTTGGAATATATACTGGTTGCCCATGGCGACGATGAAGATACTTATATGGTCGGCAAGCTCGCCGCTTTTCAGATCCAGAATCTGATCGTAGCGTACAAAGAACGCTTTGACAAAGACAGCTTTATCAAGAACCTTCTTCTTGACAATCTGCTCCTTGTTGACATTTATAATCGTGCGAAGAAACTGCACATTGAGGCAGATGTCCGCCGCGTAGTCATGATCCTTGAAATGCCACAGGAGAAAGACCACAGCTCAATGGAGAGTGTGAAGAGTCTTTTCGGCGGTAAGAGTAAAGATTTTATCACAGCAGTAGATGAGAAGAGTATTATCGTAGTCAAGGAACTTGAAGATGGTGAGAATTATCCTGAGATGGATCAGCTTGCACATACTATCCTTGATACTCTTGGAATGGGGAATGACGGTAAGACACATATGGCATACGGTACTATCGTCAATGAACTGAAAGAAGTATCACGCTCTTATAAAGAAGCCCGCATGGCTCTTGATGTAGGTAAGATTTTCTTCGGAGATAAAGAAGTGATCGCATACAGCTCTCTGGGAATCGGACGACTGATCTACCAGCTCCCGATCCCGCTCTGTAAGATGTTTATCAAAGAAATCTTCGGCGGCAAATCCCCGGATGACTTTGACGAAGAGACTCTGGTCACAATTGATAAGTTCTTTGAAAACAGTCTTAATGTTTCAGAGACATCCAGACAGCTTTACATCCACAGAAACACTCTGGTCTACCGCCTCGATAAACTCCAGAAGAGTACAGGCCTTGATCTCCGCGTTTTTGAAGATGCCATTACATTCAAGATCGCACTCATGGTAGTACGTTACATGAAATATATGGAAACACTGGAATATTGATGTATTATAATAGAAGGAAAATTTTCAATGCCTGCCACAGCTTTAATTGCTGCCGCAGGCATTTTGACCTTTACAAATCCAGCCTTGCAGTGTATAGTTAGAAATCGAGATTGCAATTGATAAGGTATGCAATATCCCGAGACATGCAAGTCAAAATTTTGTTGCCGCAGGCAATTTGTAATGAATGTTGGCTACGTTACTGTGAATATTCTATGAATCCTCAAAAATCTCTTGCAATCCCCAAAAACATACATTACAATAATGTTACAAATTCATTAATCCATTGGAGGAGAAATTTATGATAGATCTTACAGATGTAAGCAAATCCTATGGTCCCGGACTTCCGGCAGTGAACCATGCGAACTTACATATAGATAAAGGTGAATTCGTCTTTGTAGTAGGAAACAGCGGTTCAGGAAAAACAACCCTGATCAAACTTCTTATGAAAGAACTGGATTCCACATCCGGCCAGATCATCGTAAGCGGTGAACGTCTGGAAGGAATGAAACACAGAAGAGTAGCCAAATATCGCCGTAAGCTGGGCGTAGTATTTCAGGACTTCCGTCTTCTGAAAGACAGAAATGTATATGAGAACGTAGCGTTTGCCCAGAGAGTAGTCAACCGTCCCACAAGAGTAATCCGCAAACGTGTCCCGGAGGTGCTTCAGGAAGTTGGACTTGCTGTCAAATACAAATCCTTCCCGGATGAACTTTCCGGTGGAGAACAGCAGAGAGTTGCATTGGCAAGGGCGCTGGTCAACCGTCCGGATATCCTTCTGGCAGACGAGCCTACAGGAAACCTGGATCCGAAGACTTCCGAAGAAATCATGAAGCTTCTGGAACAGATCAACGACAGAGGAACCACAGTCCTTGTTGTAACACACAACAAAGAGATCGTAAATGCAATGAAGAAACGTGTAGTTACTATGCATGAAGGTTCCATAATAAGTGACGAGAAAGAGGGAGAATATCATGAGGCCTAGCACAATATGGTATACCCTGAAACAGGGTATCAAGAACATTAAGAGAAACTGGATGTTTTCCCTGGCATCTATCATTACCATGGCTGCCTGTATTTTTTTGTTTGGCATTTTCTTTTCTATCGTGAATAACGTAAACAATGTTGCTCATAAAGTAGAGCAGGAAGTCCCGATCACAGTATTCTTTGATGAAGGAACAACGAACAAACAGATCAAGGCAATCGGTAAGAAAATTAAGGAACGCCCGGAAGTAGAGAAAATTGAATTCACATCCGCTGATGAGGCATGGGGAGAATTTAAAGAGATATATTTCCAGGGATCTGAAGCGGCAGACGGATTTAAAGATGACAATCCGCTTGCAAACCAGGCAAACTACAGTGTATACATGAACGATATCACGAAACAGTCAGAGCTGGTTTCTTATATAGAAGGGCTGAAACATGTACGTCTGGTAAATCAGTCCGAGGAAGCAGCCAAGACACTGGGAAATGTCAATAAACTGGTTTCCTATGTTTCCATTGCAATCATAGCATTATTACTTATCATTTCTATTTTCCTGATCAGCAATACAGTATCTGTCGGTATTGCAGTTCGTAAGGAAGAAATCGGAATCATGAAGTACATAGGAGCGACCGATGCATTTGTAAGAGCTCCATTCCTTCTGGAAGGCATTGTGCTGGGAGTTATCGGTGCTGCTATACCGTTGGTCGGACTTTATTTCTGCTATAATGCAGCGGTATCCTATATTCTGAACAAATTTAATGTGCTGACCGGTGTGGTTGATTTTATCCCGGTATGGCAGATTTACCAGACATTGCTTCCTATAGGACTGGCACTTGGAATCGGAATCGGACTGATCGGAAGTTTCTTTACAACAAGAAAGCATTTAAGAGTATAATAAAAAGCAGATAAGCATGAAGCTGCCGGAACAATGATATCATATCATAAACCGGCGGCTTTTTTACAGGAGTGCAGACATGAAAAATAAAGAATTTTGGAAAGGTGCAGTAGCAGGAGCACTGGTTGTGACATGCATCGGTACAGGTGCCTTTGCGGGAACAGGTCTTGCAGCAAAAGGAACAGCTCTTGGTGATCGCAAGTGTACATCAAAGCTGGCATATCTTGAAGAGCTGATCGACAGATACTATCTGGGAGATAAGGATGAAGAAAAGCTTCAGGAAGGGCTTTATGCAGGTCTTCTCTATGGACTGGATGATCCTTATTCCAGATATTATACAGCAGAGGAATACGATTCTGAGAATTCTTCCAATGAGGGAAGCTATGTGGGAATCGGCATTCTTATGGAGAAGAACAAAGAAGGTGGAGTAAAGATTGTTGAATGCTATGAGGGCGGTCCCGGAGAAAAAGCAGGACTGGAGGAAGGGGACATCATCAGTGCCATTGACGGGGAAGATATCACAGAGGATGAAGTATCTGATGTTGCAGACATTGTCCGCAATTCAGATAAAGACAGTGTGGTGCTTACTGTTCACAGAGAAGGTGAAGAAGATGCCATGGAAATCACAGTCCCTGTTACAGATGTGGAATTACCGTCTGTTTTCCATGAAATGCTGGATTCTAAAATCGGCTACATCCGCATTACACAGTTTACAGGCGTTACCGGCGAACAGTATCAGGAGGCTTTTGATGACCTGCAAAAACAGGGAATGGAGAAAATGATCGTGGATCTCCGCGATAATCCGGGTGGACTTCTTGATTCTGTCTGTGATGTCCTGCGGAAAATCCTTCCGGAAGGACTGATCGTTTACACCGAAGATAAGGACGGAAACAGAGAAGAGGAAAAATGTGATGGCAAAAACGAACTCCGGATTCCGCTTGCAGTCCTGGTAAATGAAAGCAGCGCCAGTGCATCAGAGATTTTTGCCGGTGCAGTGCAGGATTATGGTATTGGAACGATTGTCGGAACAACCACTTACGGAAAAGGCGTGGTACAGTCCATCCGCCAGCTCTCAGACGGAAGTGCCATTAAACTGACTGTTGCCAACTACTACACTCCAAAAGGAAACAACATCAACAAAACAGGAATCAAACCTGATATAGAGGTTTCTCTGGATACCAGCCTGCTGAATAAGAATAAAGACGAGATCACCCATGATGAGGATAATCAGCTGCAGGAAGCGGTTAAGGCAGTTGAGAAGGAAAAGTAGTTGTTTGGCTGATAGTTTGATGTTATACTGTATATATCTGTATTTATAATAGAAGCATTTTTATTATAGATGAAAAGCCCATTACTGAGCAGGCAGCGGATTTTGCTTCGTAACTGAAAAAATAGTCAAGCGGATATTCGCAATTGAAGCAGGGGACTTACTTGATTCGGTTAAACAGTTAATGGGCAGAAAGTGAAAAATATCAGAAAAAGAGGGCGACAACATGAGCGAATATGTGATCACCACCGACAACAATTCAGATCTTCCGGAGAAATATCTCAAAGACCATGGAGTAGGCTGCATGTATCTCAGTTATTCCATGGATGGAAAAAATTATACGCATGGAAATTTCCTTCCGGAGCATGAATTTTATGAGGCAATGAGAAACGGTTCCATGCCAACCACAGCACAGGTAAATCCTGAAAATGCAAAAGCACTGCTGGAGCCTTACCTGAAAGAAGGAAAAGATATTCTTCATATTGCATTTTCCTCTGCTTTAAGCGGTACATACAATAGCAGCCGTATCGCAGCAGAGGAACTGATGGAGGAATATCCGGACCGCAAGATCATCGTGGTAGATTCTCTTGGCGCTTCCCTTGGTCAGGGGCTTCTGGTTTACCTTGCACAGGAGAAGAAAGAGCAGGGAGAAGATCTGGAGACAGTTGCGAAATGGGCAGAAGAGAACAGGCTTCATATGGTACACCTTTTTACAGTCAACGATTTAAATCACCTATACCGCGGAGGCCGCATTTCCAGAACTACTGCAGTAGTAGGAAGCATGCTGAATATTAAACCGGTCCTTCATGTAGACAACGACGGAAAACTCACTGCCATCGGAAAAGTCCGCGGCCGTAAAAAATCCCTTCAGGAGCTGGTAAAGCTTATGGATGAGAAAATCGGCAGCTATCATGACACCTGCCATACCATCTTTATCAGTCATGGCGACTGCGAAGAAGATGCAAATTATGTGGCAGAGAAAGTAAAAGAAAAATACCAGATCAACACGATTATCATGAATCAGGTAGGAGCCACCATCGGCGCTCACTCAGGTCCGGGAACAATGGCGTTGTTCTTTGTGGGAGATGAAAGATAAATTAGCCTTTTGTAAAATGGTTTCATGGTATCATTATCCTGCGGGAAGATAAATGATACTGTGGAACCACTTTTGATATTACAGGAGAATTTTATGAAATTATTAAAAAAAGCATTCGCATTCACATTTATATTTATGCTGAGCGTTTCGGGGCTGACAGGATATCAGGTAAACGCCTCAGAGGAGCAAAAACATCTGGATATCCTCTTCACCCATGATTTGCATTCTCATTTGAACAGCTTTCAAACGATTGTAGACGGGACACAGCAGGAGACCGGAGGGTTTGCCCGGCTGAAAACATTGATCAATGAGCACGAGAAAGAGAATACAGATACACTCATATTGGATGGCGGAGACTTCTCTATGGGAACTCTGATACAGACTGTATATGACACTGAGGCCGCCGAACTGCGGATGCTTGGATATCTGGGCTGTGATGTGACAACTCTGGGAAATCATGAATTTGATTACGGCTCCGATGGTCTGGCAGATATGCTGAACGCCGCAGTCAGTTCAGGCGAAAACCTTCCCAGGATGGTTGTGTGTAATGTGGACTGGGATGCAATGAAAAAAGCCGGTCTCAGTGAAGGACAGAAACAGATTTATGAAGCATTTCAGACATATGGAGTAAAAGACTATACGGTAATTCAAAAAGGTGATGTAAAGATTGCAGTACTGGGTGTTTTCGGCAAGGATTCTCTGGATTGCGCTCCTACCTGCGAGCTTCTTTTCAAAGACCCGTCAGAAGCAGCCAGAGAAACAGTAGAGGAAATAAAAAAGAACGAAGATGTAGACATGATCGCCTGTGTATCACACAGCGGAACATGGGAGGACGAAAAAGTATCAGAGGACGAAATCCTTGCAAAGAATGTTCCGGACATTGATCTGATCGTCAGCGGACATACCCACACACAGTTGGCAGAACCAATCCTGCAGGGAGATACCTGCATCGTATCCTGTGGAGAATATGGGAAAAACCTGGGAACACTTTCCATGACTCAGAAAGAGAATGGACGGTGGGAAACGGATATCTATGAACTTGTTCCGGTTACGGATAAAATCAAGGCAGATGAGGCCACACAGAAGAAAATAGATGAATTGTCAGATACTGTTGACACCAATTATCTTTCCAATTTTGGTTACACCAGAGAGGAAATTCTGGCAGAGAATGATATTGAATTCAACAGCCTCAGTGAGATGGAAACAAAGCATGAGGAGTTAAATCTGGGAGATATCATATCAGATGCTTATGTATATGCAGTAGAGAATACAGGAGACTCTGACGGAGAAAAAGTAGATGTTGCAATCGTACCTGCCGGAACTGTAAGAGATACTTATACAAAAGGCAATATAACAGTGGAGCAGGTATATAATTCCTTCTCGCTGGGAACAGGAAAGGACGGACTTGCAGGTTATCCTCTGATCAGTGCATATTTAACGGGAAAAGAACTGAAAACAGTGGCAGAGGTAGATGCCTCAATTTCAGATTTTATGACAATAGCCAGATTATATTGCAGTGGAATGAATTTCACCTATAATCCCCACCGCATGATCTTAAATAAAGTAACAGACTGTTATCTGACAGGCAAGGACGGGGAAAGGGAAGAAATACAGGACGATAAATTATATCATGTTGTCACCGACCTGTACACAGGCCGTATGCTTGGCTCTGTTCTGGACAAATCCTATGGTCTGATATCCATCGTCCCCAAAGATAAAAACGGCAATCCCATAGAGAATCTGGAAGATTATGCAGTCATGGATGGAAAAAAAGAACTGAAAGCCTGGGCTGCAATTGCAGAATACATGCAATCCTTTGAAGACACAGACAAAGACGGAATTGCAAATGTGCCGGAATATTATGATACAACACACGAAAGAAAAGTTGCCGACAACAGCAAAAACATCATAAATCTGATAAAACATCCGAATAAATTTGCAATAGCGATTGTGGGAATCTGTATTGTGGCTGTTGGGGTGATTCTGCTGTTGATCTTTGGGGTTGTAAAGATTATCAGAAGAAGGAGATAGTATTTTACTATAAACATTGCATGATCAGTTGCTCTATCAGGATGGTAAAGGGCGGATATGTGAAAAGCTATTTTATAGTGCAGACTATACAAGGATTTTGGACAGGGATTCTATTTGACAGATATTGAAGAACAGGCACAAAAGATGGCAATAAGAGTAGCCAGAATTTATAGAAAAACGCCAACTGTAAATGTTTATGAGATAGATGATAATATGGCATTGATATAGGGTTTGGTATATAATAGTAATTGTTTACTGAATGAGCAAAAAAATAACGAAAAGAGGAAGGTACATAATGAAAGTATTAATGCTCAACGGCAGCCCGAGAACAAAAGGAAATACATTTATTGCATTAGAAGAAATGAAAAAAGTATTCGAAGTAGAAGGTGTAGAAGCGGAAATTGTACAGGTAGGCAATAAAGATGTAAGAGGATGCATTGCCTGTAGACGTTGTGTGGAATTTGGCAAATGTGTTTTTGATGATGTGGTGAATGAACTGGCACCGAAATTTGAAGAAGCGGATGGAATTGTGGTTGCCAGTCCGGTATATTTTGCTTCAGCGAATGCTACACTGATTGCCACCCTTGACAGACTGTTTTTCAGCACATCTTTTGATAAAACAATGAAAGTGGGCGCAAGCGTGGTCTGTGCAAGACGTGGAGGCTGTTCAGCGACTTTTGATGAGCTGAACAAGTATTTTACCATATCAAACATGCCGATTGCGGCCAGCCAGTACTGGAATTGCATACATGGACGCGAACTGGGAGAAGCTGACAGGGATGAAGAAGGAAAGCAGACCATGCGTGTACTCGCCAGAAATATGACTTTTCTGATGAAGAGTATCGAACTTGGTAAAAAGCAGTTTGGACTTCCGGAGAAGGAAGAACGTGTATTTACTCATTTTATCAGATAGAGCTTCCTGAGTGCTTTTAACAACCGTAGCAAGAATTCCCTCACCTCTATAGGGACGCCACTGAAAAACTGTTTTTGTATACTATATATAGTATCTTAAAGTTGATTGATGTACTTTATTTTGCGCTAATTTATACGCAAAAAGGACTTTTTCAGTGGCCTTCTATAGGTGATGGGATGAATTGCACATTCGAGCATGTCTGCTCAAATTCATAAAAAATCGCAAAAACACTTGTTCTGATACAATAAATATATTATAATAGAAAAAGAACAATATGCTCTTGAAATTTGGACGGTCGAAATAAGCAATAAGTGAGTGTACATAATGAGTTTAGATAATAATTCTCATTCAGTGTTTTTGTTTGATTCTGGTTATGAAATATAGCAGAA
>ENA-OQAB01001455-OQAB01001455.1-human-gut-metagenome-genome-assembly--contig:-NODE-1455-length-11215-cov-4.796717_pt1 | contig 11215 bp, 10 predicted proteins | sample MGYA00242490_ERZ504517 | MGnify/ENA primary metagenome ERZ504517 (study PRJEB26092, sample SAMD00036298) | human gut metagenome | host: Homo sapiens | study: EMG produced TPA metagenomics assembly of... | reverse complement strand
TTCGCGCCAGAATCCTCTGGGCATCTTTAAAAGAATAAAAAAAGAAATGGACGAGAGCGAGAAAAACTCACTCACGTCCATTCGCGGTGGATGATTTAGTTGGCACCCCAACATTTGACAAAGAGCCCTTCTTTTGGTATACTACATAGTAACGTACAGGTTACGGACTTTTTTTAGGGATAACGACTGTGCGTCCTTTTGGGCGCCCGAGTTATCTCTTTTTTTATAGGAGGATTTACCATGGAAATTCGTCACTATCGCTGGAATGATGGAAAAACGCTGACTGTCGGAGAAAGAACGCTGATTATGGGGGTCTTAAATTATACGCCTGATTCTTTTTCGGATGGAGGGAAGTGGAATGATATCGATGCGGCCTTACGCCATATGGAAGACATGGTTGCCGATGGGGCCGATATTATCGATATCGGGGCTGAATCGTTCCGTCCGGGCTTTACGCCGATTTCGGCGGCTGAAGAAATTGAACGATTGGAACGAATACTGCCCCGCCTCGTCGATGCTTGTCCGGTTCCCATTTCTGTCGATACGTATAAGGCCGAAACGGCAGACTATGCCATGAGCACGGGAGCCCATATCATGAACGATATTTGGGGCCTGCAGTATGGGCCGGAACCGGGAAAAATGGCCGCTGTTGCTGCAAAACACGGCGTCCCCGTCGTTGTCATGCACAACCAGAACAGCACGGAATACGGCGACATCATCGGCGATATGAAGCGCTTCTTTATTCGTTCATCCATTATTGCTGACCGGGCCGGGATGCGTCAAGACCAAATCATTACCGATCCGGGCATCGGTTTTGGCAAGACTTTTGAGCAGAACGTCTATGTCATGAAGCATCTGCGCGAATTGACGACCCTGCCGTATCCCATGCTGCTGGGGACGAGCCGCAAGGGCTTTATCGGAAAGATCCTCGACCTTCCCGTAACGGAGCGGATGGAAGGGACGGGGGCGACATGTGTGGCCGGAGTCCTTTCAGGATGCACTATCATGCGTGTTCATGATGTAAAACCTATTGTTCGTATGTGCCGCATGGCCGATGCCTTAGTGGATAATCTTTGATAAAAATAGTGTTATTTATGCATAGATGATGACCTGCTTCTTGACCACTGTCCATTCTGGAAGTATAATAGCCCAAATACTGCGGACGCCAAAAGCGGTGCCGCAAGGGGGAGATGGTTCTATGAAGTGTGAAAGTTTACGAGGCCTCGTCGTTTGCCGGGATTTTTTGAAGGATCCTGTCATCAAGGCCTTGATGGATGTTCAGGAAGATACGGATCAAGGGGCTTCGTTTTCACGGCGAGCCGGTGCAGCCGCCTTATTGGAAGCGGCTGAACGGTTGGGGCTTCAGGGCAATGTGCTGCGCCAGTATTTTTTATACCTTTTTTCTGAGGGACGTACGGTAGCTGCCGATGTTATGGAACGGGTCGGTACCGCAGGTACGGGACTGACTCGGGCTTTGGCTTTCGATATGAAACTGATATTTCCGTACTTACAGCGTCAACCTTCTGACTTCTTTGATATCGACTTTTTAGATGATTATGAGCCGGCTTCCGCCACCAACGACGCCTGCATCCGGTCCTTAGAGAAAGCTTTTCAAGGGGCGGATACGCCGGAAAAAGCCACGGCCGTCCTGCTCGATTACTATGCCGCTTTCGGCCGCGGGAAACTTGCTCGTTTCATGGCCTTTCGGTTGTCTGATGACGGCCATCTCATCGGGATTGAAAATTTCCCGCACCTCGATTGGAATGATCTCATTGGCTATGCTGCTCAGAAGGAAAACTCATGGCCAATACAGCGGCTTTTGTCAGCGGGAAAGAGGCGAATAACGTTCTCCTTACGGGATCTCGCGGTACGGGCAAGTCGACGGCAGTCAAAGCCTTGGTCTCACGATATCATGAACAGGGATTGCGCCTGGTTCAGCTTCAGCGTGACCAGCTTCAGGGACTACAACCTCTGATGGAAAAGTTGGGCGCTATCGGCAGCAAGCGTTTCATCTTGTTTCTCGATGACCTGTCTTTTGATGAAAATGAAGCGTCTTATAAGTACCTGAAATCGGCCATGGATGGTGGTGTTACGCCACAACCTAAAAATGTGGTTATTTATGCAACTTCCAATCGCCGCCATCTGCTCAAGGAGACCTGGCATGACCGCAATGATGAATGGGAAGAAGTCTACCGTGACGATAACACCAATGAAGCCATTTCTTTATCAGACCGTTTCGGCCTCATCCTTCATTATGCAGCGCCGACGCAGGATGAATACCTGGAAATCATTGGCCATGAATTGAAAAAAGCCGGCATTGATCTCGCTCCGGAAAAGCTGCGAATCGAAGGGCTGCACTGGGAGATGGAACATTCCGGCCGCAACGGGCGGATTGCCCAGCAATTTGTGAAATGGTACCTCAATAATCGGGACTCCTAAAAATATTAGGAAGTCAAGCGTTTAACTAAAGAATTTCAAATTAATTTCAAAAAAATCATTGACAAACGAGGCTGCATTTTGTAGAATGTGTTCAAGCTTTTCAAACGAGCCGAACTGATAAGGGCTCGCAAAAGCATATGGTAAAATCTGATGACGGGAAAGAGTAGGTCCTTCGGATACTTTCAGAGAGTCGGCGGGTGGTGCGAGCCGATAGTGAAGATCGATTGAAAATCATCCCTGAAGAGGAGTGCTGAAGTATACTAAGCACTGACGACTTTTCCACGTTATAGGAAACGCGTATGTTGGTACGTTGTAGAGAGCCTGGCGCAGCAATGAGCCGGGAATCAGGGTGGTATCGCGGAATAAAAACTCCGTCCCTCATAGGGATAGGAGTTTTTTTGTTACCTCTTTCGACGCATCTCTAAATTCCAACGAGAATAAATTATTTTATACTCAAAGGAGCGATGTTATTATGGCAAAGGTTTTTTATGATCAAGATGTAAATTGGGATGTCATGAGAGGTAAGAAGGTAGCTGTCGTCGGTTATGGCAGCCAGGGTCATGCCCATGCCTTGAATTTGAAAGAAAGCGGCGTAGACGTCGTCGTCGGTTTGTACGAAGGCAGTAAATCTGTCGAAAAAGCAAAAAAAGCCGGCCTTGAAGTCAAGACCGTTGCCGAAGCCGTTAAAGAAGCGGATGTTACCATGGTCCTCATTCCGGACGAAAAACAGGCGGATGTCTATGCTTCTGAAATCGCTCCGAATTTAAAATCCGGCAGTGCCCTTGCTTTTGCTCACGGCTTTAACGTTCACTTCAAACAGATCGTACCGCCGGCTGACGTCGATGTCTTCATGGTAGCTCCGAAAGGCCCGGGTCACCTCGTTCGCCGTACCTTTGTAGAAGGCGGCGGCGTTCCGGACGTATTCGCTGTTGAACAGGATGCGACGGGAACTTGTTTTGATCTCGCCTTGGCTTACGCTCGCGGTATCGGCGGAACGCGTGCCGGCGTTATCCAGACGACGTTCCAGGAAGAAACGGAAACCGACCTCTTTGGTGAACAGGCCGTTCTCTGCGGCGGTATCTGCCAGCTCATCACCAACGGTTTTGAAACCCTTTGTGAAGCAGGTTATCAGCCGGAAATCGCTTACTTTGAAACCTTCCATGAAATGAAATTGATCGTCGACCTCATGTATGAAGGCGGCATGGCCAAGATGCGTAAATCCATCAGCGATACGGCTGAATATGGCGATTATACGGCCGGCCCCCGCGTCGTAACCCAGGCTTCGAAGCAGGCCATGAAAGAAGTTCTCGATGACATCCAGTCCGGTGCCTTTGCCAAAGATTGGCTCCTCGAAAACAAGGCCGGCGGCCGGGCTCACTTCTTAGCTATGCGCCGCCAGCACGCGGAACATCCCCTCGAACAGGTCGGTGAAAAGCTCCGCGCCATGATGCCCTGGCTCCACAGCAACGATCAGAACGACTAATTTCTTCATGGTCCATAGACCATGCTCTTAATGACATGATAACGAGGTGAATAGAATGAACATGACCGGCGCACAAGCTGTCCTTGAATGCTTAAAGCGAGAAGGTGTAGATGTCGTATTCGGCTATCCTGGCGGAGCCGTCCTAACCTTATACGACGAATTATATAAAGCGCAGTTCCCTCATATTTTGACGGGACATGAACAGGGAGCTGTTCACGCTGCCGACGGTTATGCTCGAGTGACGGGGCGCACCGGAGTCTGCTTTGCAACTTCCGGCCCGGGAGTCTGCAACATGGTGACCGGCATTGCGACGGCCAATATGGATTCTATTCCCTTGGTTATCATCAGCGGTCAGGTCGCGACGCCACTCATCGGCCGTGACTCCTTTCAAGAAGCTGACATTTCCGGCATCACGACGCCCATTACCAAACACAATTATCTCGTAAAGGACGTCAAAGAATTGCCGCGGGTCTTGAAAGAGGCTTTCTACATCGCTTCGACAGGTCGGCCGGGACCGGTCCTGGTCGACATTGCTAAAGATGTCTTCGACACGTCCTTTGAATTTGAATATCCAAAGGATGTTTACCTTAGAGGTTACAGCGGCAATCAGGAAGGCTGCCAAGACGATGTGGTCCGTGCCGTTAAGTCCCTGGCTAAGGCAAAACGGCCGGTCCTCCTCACCGGCGGTGGTGTCATCTTATCGGAAATGGCAGAAACTCTGCGCACTATCGTGCAGCAGCTCGGAATACCGGTCGTAACGACGCTCATGGGGAAGGGCAGTATCCCTGATGATTGGGATTGCCACTTGGGAATGGTCGGCATGCATGGCTCTTACGCCGCCAATATGGCCGTTACCCAGTGTGATTTGCTCCTTGCCGTCGGTGTCCGCTTTGATGACCGCGTTACCGGCGACGCTGCGAATTTTGCGCCGCAGGCAACCATCGTCCACTTCGATATCGATAAGGTTGAAATCAATAAGATCGTCCATGCCGATATCAGTGTCAACGCCGATCTTCGCTGGTCTCTGCCGCGGCTCTGCGAAGTACTGAAACCTTATGGTCAGTCCCTTTATGAAAGATATGAAGGGTGGCGGCACGTCGTTTTGTCCATGAAGAAGGCCCATCCCTTTGCGACCCGTCATCTGGAGGGAACCATCTCTCCGCAGGCGATTTTTAATGCCGTTCAGGCTGCGACCGATGAGGATACGATCATCGTTACCGACGTCGGCCAGCATCAAATGTGGTCGGCTCAGTTCTTCAACCTGAATAAACCGCGGCACTTCGTTACCTCCGGGGGACTGGGGACGATGGGGTACGGCCTTCCGGCGGCCATGGGTGCTAAAATCGGCTGTCCCGGATCTACGGTCGTCCTCTTTACCGGCGACGGCAGCATCATGATGAACTGTCAGGAATTTGCCACACTCCATAAGTACGGTGTCGACGTCAAAGTCGTCGTTCTCCACAACAACGTCTTGGGCATGGTCAATCAGTGGCAGCGCATGTTTTACAGTGGTCACTGCTCGCAGTCGGTCATTGCCGACAATCCGGATTTGACGGCTCTCTCAAGAGCCATGGGTGTTCCCGGCTCCGGTGTCCGCAGTCCGGAAAAATTGGATGATGCCGTATCCTGGTTATTCCAAACGGAGGGGCCGGCCCTGCTCGATGTATTCATTCCGCCTGATGAAAATGTGTATCCCATGGTTCCCGGCGGAAAACGATTGGATCAAATGGTATTGGGAGGTGAAGGCCAGTGACGAAACAGCACCTGGCACTACTTTGCGACAATAAGCCCGGCGTACTGACACACGTCGCCGGCCTCATCAGCCGCAGAGCCATTAATATTGAATGTATTAACGCCGGGTACACGGAGGAATCCGATGTGACCCGCATCAATATCGTCGTGTCCGTCGAAAACCGATGGGAACTCGACCAAGCCGTTAATCAACTGGCAAAACTCATCGACGTCATCAAGGTTGTAAACCTTGATGACGCCCCCTTTGTCAGTTATGAACTGGCCATGATCAAGATACGGAGTCTGACGCCCGAAATCCGGGAAGAATTGACCAATATTGCGAATTTGTTCAAGGCTAAGATTGTCGATGTCCAGCGACATTCGCTGACCATGCGCATTACAGGCCGGGAAGATCGTATTGAAGCCTTGCTTGAAATGCTGAAAGACTATGAAATCATTGAGATTTCCCGGACGGGCCAGATTTCTCTCTCTCGAGGGGGAAACGGCCGTGAAGGATATGTAATAGATATGCTGCTGCCAGTACGGCATAAAGAGAGGATGGATATTATGCGCAGTGATGTTGTAAAAAAAGGGGTTACCCGAACGGCCCATCGGAGTTTGTTCCATGCCATGGGCTATAGTGATGAGGATTTGAAGAAGCCTTTGATCGGCATCTGTAATGCCTTCAATGAAATTATTCCGGGCCACGTCCACTTAGGCGAAATTGCCCAGGCCGTTAAACTTGGGGTAGCCGCTGCCGGCGGTACGCCTATCGAATTTCCGTCTATCGGCGTCTGTGACGGCATCGCCATGGGTCATCGTGGCATGAGTTTTTCCCTTTCGAGCCGCGAGTTGATCTGTGACTCCATCGAAGCCGTAGCGACGGCCCATGCTTTCGACGGCTTAGTCCTCATCCCGAACTGCGATAAAATCGTGCCGGCCATGCTCATGGCTGCGGGCAGACTCAACATCCCGACTGTCGTCGTCAGCGGCGGTCCCATGCTGGCCGGTCGCTATAAGGGCCGCAATATCAGTGTCAGCACGATGTTTGAAGCTGCCGGTAAGGTCGAATCCGGCCAGATGACGGCTGAAGAAATGCATGAAATGGAATTTCACGCCTGCCCGGGCTGTGGTTCCTGCTCCGGCTTATTTACGGCCAACACCATGAACTGCATGACCGAAGTCTTGGGCATGGGCCTTCCCGGAAACGGCACGATCCCCGCTGCTTATACGGGCCTTCGCCGCATGCTGGCCAAAAAAGCCGGTGAAGTCGTCTTGGACCTCGTCCGCCGTGACGTGAAGCCTCGGGATATCATGACTCTCGAAGCTTTTGAAAACGCCATTGCCGTCGACATGGCTATCGGCGGTTCTACCAACACGGCCCTGCATCTGCCGGCCATTGCCCATGAAGCGGGGGTACAGCTGTCCCTCGACGAGTTCGATGCCATCAGCCGCAAGGCAGCCTATATCTGCAAGATGAGCCCCGGCGGGACCTACCATATGCAGGATCTCGACGAAGCCGGCGGTATCTGCGCCGTCATGAAGGAAGTCTCGAAGTTGGGCTTGATTCACACCGACGCCAAGACCATTACCGGCACCGTAGGCGACCGCATTAAAGATGCGGAAGTCCTCAATCGGGATGTCATCCACTCCGTCGACAATGCCTATATGAATAAAGGGGGCATTGCTGTCCTTAAAGGGAATTTAGCGCCCTTGGGATCGGTTATCAAAGAAAGTGCCGTCGATGAAGACCTCTTGGTCTATAAGGGAACAGCCAAGTGCTACGATGCTGAAGAAGACGCTATCGAAGCCATCATCCGCGGCGACATCAAAGAAGGGCACGTCGTCGTCATCCGCTACGAAGGGCCGAAAGGCGGGCCCGGCATGCGCGAAATGCTCAACCCGACAGCCGTTATTACCGGCATGGGGCTGAAAGTCGCACTCTTGACCGACGGCCGCTTCAGCGGTGCCAGCCGCGGTGCCTGCATCGGCCACATTTCACCGGAAGCGATGGAAGGCGGTCCCTTGGCCTTAGTTCACGACGGCGATACGATTTCTATCGACATCCCGAATCGTAAACTGGAACTGGAAGTCAGCGATGAAGAACTCGCTAAACGCCGAGCTGCTTGGAAGCAGCCGGAACCGAAGGTCAAGACGGGCTACCTGTCACGGTATGCTAAGCTTGTTACGTCGGCCAATACCGGCGCCGTCATGCAGTAAGGGTTAAACATATCTCCTGCTTCCGTATCCTTCGCCTATGCTGCGCAGGGAATGGGGAACAGGAGATTTATTTTATCTGAATATACATTGATATGAAAAGGGGCTTATTATGAAACAGGTTTGTGCTCTCATCGGCAAGTTTTTTGGCGTCATCGCCATCATCTTTCTCATCATCGGCCTTACGATGCCGACGAGTTTTTCTTGGGTTTTAGGCCATGTCGGCGGCATTTCCGTCTTGTCGGTTCTCTTGGGCATTATCATGTTTGGTATGGGCATGACCATGAGTGCCAGCGATTTCGTCCTCGTTTTGAAGCAGCCTAAGGACGTATTTTTCGGCGTCTGCGCCCAGTATTTCGTCATGCCGTTTTTGGCCTTCGTCCTGGCGACCGTATTTCGTCTCGATCCGGCTCTGACGGCAGGCGTCGTCCTCGTCGGGACTTGCCCGGGTGGTACGTCGTCCAATGTCATCACCTTCATGAGTAAGGGCGACGTTCCCTTATCGGTCACCATTACCAGTATTTCGACCTTATTGTCTCCGGTCTTGACGCCTCTCTTGACGTATCTGATCATCGGTCAGCGTATTTCCTTTAATCCTGTCAGCATGTTCTTATCCATCGTACAGATCGTCATCGTTCCTATCGCCTTGGGGCTCTTAGTCAAGCGCTTTCTGCCGAAGCTTGCCGGAGCCGCTCTCGACTATCTTCCGGCCGTGTCGGCCATGGCTATTTCCTTCCTCATCGCCGGCATCATCGGTGCCAGCCGCGACTCTATTCTCAACAGTTCGGGCCTTATCTTGTTAGTCGTCATTTTGCATAATTGCCTCGGCTATGCCCTGGGATTCTTTATCGGCCACCTCTGCGGCATGAGCTGGAAAAAGATGGTTGCCGTATCCATCGAAGTCGGCATGCAGAATTCGGGCTTGGCCACGGGGCTTGCCAAAACCCATTTTGCCGCCCTGCCCATGGCAGGGGTTCCCGGCGCGATTTTCAGCGCTTGGCACAATATTTCAGGCGCAGGCCTTGCGTATCTCTATGTCAACTACCTGAATAAACGTTTTGATGATAATTATGAAGCAGATGACAGGCAGACGGCAGGTGCTTCGCTGTCGCCGGCTCATAAGTAATGGCGTAAACGTATTTTGTTTTATAAAAAGGTGTTGCTTGATGTTCGGCAGCACCTTTTTTTGCTATAATGAACGTAGTCTAAAAGTCAGGAGGCAAGTTTATGATCGGTGTTATTGTCAACGCAGTGACCTCATCCTTGGCGGCAGTTATTGGGGTCGGATTAAAAAATCGGATATCTGAGCGATTTACGACTCCCGTTCTGTGGGTCATCGCCCTGGGACTGGCGGCTATGGGGATTCAAGGGGCCGTCCAAAGTCAGAATATGCTCCTCGTCTTGGCCAGTATGATTATCGGTACGGTCCTCGGGACGGCCATCAGGATTGAAGACCGCATGAATCAATTTGGAGAATTCCTTAAAAAGCATTTGAGCCGCGGCGACGATTCTAAATTCGTCAAAGGCTTTGTGACCTTGTCCATGATGGAGACCATCGGTGCCATGGCTATTATCGGACCCATTCAGGCAGCTTTGGGGAGTAACGACTTGCTCTATTTTAAAAGCGCTATCGACGCCGTATCGTCTTTTATTTTCGGCGCCTTATACGGACTTGGCGTCGTTCCCGTGGGGATTGTACTTTTTGTTTATGAGACGATATTCTATGTCTTAGCGACCTTCTTGCTGCCGCTGATGACACCCGATGTCGTCCGCGAACTCAATGCCGTCGGCTGCCTCATGATTTTGGCCATTGCCCTCAATATGCTTCAACTGACGAAATTTAAGGTCGCTGACTTTTTGCCGGCCTTATTCATACCCATCATATACTACAGCTTTTTGATATAATCCTTTGTGGGCAGAGATCTGAAATCAGGTTTCTGCTCTTTTATCGAATGGAGGGAATATTTTATGAATTTGCAGGACATCATTGATAAACTTCGCCAAGACGAACGAAACAAAGACTATACGGAACGGGGGATTGACCCCATCTTTCAGATTCATGAAGAGGCCAAGATTTTGATCATCGGCCAGGCTCCGGGGCGAAAGGTTGAAGAGTCGGGCATTCCTTTTCATGACAAATCAGGGGAAACCCTGATGGAATGGATGGGAATCGATGCCTCTGTTTTCTATTCGCCGGCCATTTCCATCATGCCCATGGACTTCTACTACCCCGGCAAGGCGAAAACGGGCGATAAACCGCCGCGCAAATTCATTGCTGCCGAATACCATCCCGATATTTTATCTCTCATGCCCGACCTGTCCCTGACCTTACTGATTGGGAAATACGCCATGGATTACTATTTAAAAGGGCGGAAGGGGCGCAACCTGACCGAGACGGTAAGAAACTTCGAAGCCTATTTGCCGACTTACTTTCCCCTCGTCCATCCCAGCCCGCTGAATTTCCGCTGGCAGGCATCAAACCCCTGGTTTAAAGCTGACGTCGTGCCGGTTTTACAGCAAAAAGTGGCGGATATTTTGGCATAAATAATTATTTATCCTAAGTTGAACGTTATAATAAACGGGATTACATTTTGTAAAACTTAACTTAATGATAAAACATGGAAATATACTTAACAATCTATTGACGACTGATGCCAATGGCTGTATAATTACAACAACAAATACAGAACAGTGTTGAATGGAAGAAGTAATGTCGGGAACGCCATGACAGAGACCTGCTGAAAGCTGAGAGGCAGGATGGAATACGGACATGAAAAATCATCCAGGAGCTGCTGCCCGAACGCAGATTTGCCAGTAGACGCAGCCGGCAGGCAACCGTTATCCAGCCAGGCATTGGAAGGGAATATCCGGAGATGCTGGAAAAGTGGTCGTTATGACAATAAGAGTGGTACCGCAGAGTGAAGGCTTTGTCTCTTTTTTTAGAGGCAAAGCCTTTTTTTTGGCTCCATCAAAACCGTTTGCGTATTTGTATACTATTTAATGTAATGTGAAAGGATGTGCCTTACTATGATGGATTTCATCGGAAAATTAAGCGGTTTTGTTGGGAAGAATTTGACCTATATCGTCCTCGTCGTCGTTGTAGCAGCTTACTTTATGCCCAGTGCCTTTTTTATGGGCCGTGCCGCATACGGTCCTCCTCTTGGGGATCATCATGTTCGGCATGGGGATGACCCTTCATGCCAGCGACTTTAAATTGATTGTTCAGCGGCCAAAGGAAGTCCTCGTCGGGTGTGCCGCTCATTATACGATCATGCCCCTCTTGGCGTATGGCCTGGTCCTGGCCTTTGAAATGCCGCCGGAAATGGCTGTCGGCATGATCCTCCT
>ENA-OQAB01001452-OQAB01001452.1-human-gut-metagenome-genome-assembly--contig:-NODE-1452-length-11225-cov-2.428996_pt1 | contig 11225 bp, 8 predicted proteins | sample MGYA00242490_ERZ504517 | MGnify/ENA primary metagenome ERZ504517 (study PRJEB26092, sample SAMD00036298) | human gut metagenome | host: Homo sapiens | study: EMG produced TPA metagenomics assembly of... | reverse complement strand
ATATAAAGATTCATTCTCCTTACCGGATTCAGGCTGCGTACCCGTAAAATAGATATTATAGATAGCGGCACCGTCAGTCTTCAACAAATCAGAAGCTTTTGCCCAAGTATCACCCGTTGTTTGAGCCAAAGTAAGCTTAGCTTCATCTTTTTTAGTAGTGATATAGGTCTTCAAGCCACCAGCGGTCAAGGAGTAAGCGCCGACGTAAACATTCAGATTTGAACCATGGTTCTCATCCGTATCCTTCGTAACCTTAACACCCTTCATCTGGACCGTATACTGCCCACCTTTATTAGCCAAATCCTTTTCTGAAACACTATAGATAGCATTCACGAAAGCGATCTTACCATCTTTCTTAACATTGGTTGAGTTCAACTTCTCGCCTTTTACGGTAGTGAAGCCGAAGCCCTCACCTTGAGTAGCATCCAAGCTAGTGATACCGAAAATAGCGTTCGGATTCAATACGATGAAAGTAGCGGCTTTCAAGTTATCCTTAGTTTTGCCATCACTTTTAGCCAGCTTCAAACCGGCATCGTTGGCGACTACGAAACATACACCGGAAACCGATTCCACACCTAATTCCAATTGCTCATTAACCGTAGCAGCGTCGATAGCGAACATCTGCTCCCCAAACGGATTCACGTCCGGCTCTGAAGCGGCTTTCGGGAATTTGAAGGAGAATCCTTTACCGGAAAAGGTTCTGTTTAAGTCGTCCGCTGTCGTTTCTTTAGAAGCTTTAAGCATTTTAGCGACTTTGGAAGAGGAGGACATATCGTATGCCAAAGGCTTGTTTCCAAGCTTAATCACACCTTCGGCAAACGTAAACCAGCAATAGCCCTTCTTTACCGCATCCGCATCAGGAGTGCCCACAACGTCACCACTTGTCGTACCATATATCACCTTACCCGCGGCATTCAACAGTTGAAAATAGTCCGTACCATTTTCCGTCTTCTTACCACTTACCGTAAACACTTCCGCACCAGCTTCGTCAACCGTAGTGAAACCGTAACCTACATTCTTTACTTCCTCTGATTTTAAAAAGCTTGTAACAGCTTTAGTATCCTCATTAGGATCAGCTCCCAGATACACCTTTTCCCCATTCGTCACTTTATCAAGTGCTTCATAGGTTTTCGCAGGTGTAGTTTCTCCAGCAGCGAACACCGCCCCCGCCATAAGCAAGAACGACGCAAACAAAGTAGAAATTCTCTTGTTCATAAATCGAAAATTTAATATTAATAATAGTGTTAATTATATATCCATCAACCCTTTTAGCCAATCTCGGCTTTACGAAAACGACTAGTCTAAACGATCGTTTAGATCTTGCGTTTTTCGAGAGGTACAAAGGGGAGTTTGTGGAAGGAAGAGCTTGTTTCGTAAAGGATAGCCTATCCTATTGATAAGAAAGCGAATAAGGGAACAAAAAAATAGCTCGGAAGGGTTGCAGAAGTCAAAGAAACGCATACCTTTGCAAATGACTAATTATAACGATCGTTTTCAACAATCATTTTCATACATATAATATAATGTACATGCGTACATTATAATAGCGTACTAAAATATCTCCTTGCAATAAATAACATATTCAATATAAACTCCCCCGTTTTGGGCCTCGGAAGTGAATAACTTACGGCTTGTCGAGTGAATAACTAACGGCTATACCTAGTGGATAACTTACGGCTTGGGAAGTGAATAACTAACCACTTACAAACCTTTTTTCCTACCGTTGACCAAAGGAACTTCCTATCATCATAATGCCCATTATAAGGTCTTTACAATAGGCAATGTAACACCTTTATAATGCCCATTGTAAGCCGCTTATAACTGCGATCATTAGAACGCTCAAAAAGAACACTGATAATCAACACATTAAAAACGCCATTACCTTGTCCAGAAAACACGTACGACTTTTACAAAAAACACGTACATGTTTTCTCGGAAACACGTACGTGTTTTTCCAGAAGCAAAATCCAGTCAAAAGCAATAAAGATTCTGATAAAGCCATTATCTTTGCTTCAAAATCAATATACAACCACGATGAGACACTTAAAGTACTTGGCTTTTGTAGCATGTCTGGGAAGTCTTTCCCCGGCCCTCGCACAAAACGCCTCTAAAAGCTTGACAATCGATGACCTAGTCACTTGGCAACGAATCACGGACCGGGAGATCTCGGACAACGGAAAATGGGTAGCTTGCAAGATGGAACCTTGGGAAGGTGACGCTACCGTTTATTTGTATGCGGCCCAAGGGCAAGAGACCGCCACTTTTTCTCCGGCCGATAAGTTCGCGTTCTCCGCTTCCTCGGGTTATCTGGTTGTCACGCAAACACCCGGAAAGTCCACGGTAGATTCCCTGAAAATATTGAAGACGAAAGAGGACAAGATGCCGATGAACACCTTGGTAATCTATTCCGTCGCCGGTAAAAAGGAGACGATAGACTCCCTCAAAACCTTCAAATTAGCGGACGAGGCGGATTGGATCGCTTATCAAAGAGGCCGGAAGGACTCCACGTTGTACGTCCGTTCGCTGGATGGAAGCAAGACCTTCCAGTTCCCGACCGTAACGGATTTCCAATTCGCCAAGAAAAGCGGTATGCTATATTACACGAGCGCAGCGGAAGGAGAAGCAGGTATATTCACCTTGAACCCGGAGAAAGGAAGTCCGGCGCTCATCAAAGAGGGAAAAGGCGTATTCAAACAAACCACGTTCGACGAGAAAGGGGAACGGCTAGCTTTCTTATATTGCGCCGACAAAGATTCTTCTTACAAAGCGTTAAGCTTATGGTTATCCGAGCATAACGCTCCCGCAAAAGAAATCGCCACCCGTGGAAACAAGGCTTTCCCCGCTGAATGGGTAATCAATGAGAACGGGATGCTTCAATTCTCGAAATCTGCTTCCCGTCTGTTCTTCGGTACCTCACCGGAGCCAAGGCAAAAAGACACGACCCAACTAGCCGAGAATCGTCCGAACGTACAGGTTTGGAGTTGGGATGAGCCCGTACAATATACCATACAGAATTATAACAAGGAAAAAGACTTAAAGAAAAGCTATCAAGCGGTTTATAATCTGGGCAACGGCTCTATCTTCCAATTGGCGAATGAGGAATTACCGAATATCCAATTGGGTAACGAGGGTGACGCAGCCTTGGCGCTCCTTTCCACTTCCCGTCCCTATTCTTTGTCTTCCATGTGGGAGGCCCGCACACGCAGCGACTATTATACCGTATCGCTGGATAACGGGGAGCGCAAGCAAATCGCCCAAGCGGATTATGGACGTTTCCACCTCTCCCCACAAGGTAAATACGCATATTGGTATGGCGAGACGGATAGTTGCTGGTACACGATCGCCTTGGCAGAAGGTAAGCGATATCGCCTAACCACCCCGGAAAGCTTCCCGGCTTGGGACGAGGAGAACGACGTTCCTAATCATCCTTATGCGCATGGAGCCGCCGGCTGGACCGCGAACGATCAAAATCTATTGATCTATGATCGTTACGACATCTGGAAATTCGATCCGACCGCAGCTACCTCACCGATCAACCTGACCGTGAACGGAAGGAAGGAGAAACTGTCCTACCGCTTGGAACAACTGGATAAAGAGGCTCGCTTTATCGACCTCGGCAAACCGCAATTATTAAAAGGATTCAACGAGACCACGAAAGGATACGGATTCTATAACGCACGCCTCTCCGCTCCAGCAGCCCCGAAGACCTTGCTGGCAGGCAACTATATGTTGCGATCTATCAACAAGGCGAAGAATACGGACGACGTGATCTATACGATGGAAACCTTCCAGCAATATCCGGATATCCACTATTCTACCTTGGCGTCAAGAAATCCGTGCAATTGACACATGGAGACAAGCAGCAGGAAGGTTTTATCTGGGGTACCGCCGAGTTGGTATCATGGATTTCCTTGGACGGCCGTCCACTGGAAGGTGTCGTTTATAAGCCGGCGAATTTTGATCCGAACAAGAAGTACCCGATGATGGTAAACTTCTACGAGCGGAATTCGGAGACTTTATATAATTACCGCATGCCGGAACCGCATCGTTCTACGATCGATTATCATTTATACAATAGCAACGAATATATCATCTTCAACCCGGACATTCGCTATGTAGATGGTTATCCGGGAGAAAGCTGCTATAACTGCTTGATGCCGGGTATCACCATGATGATCGCCAAAGGATATATCGACGAAAAAGGGATCGGTGCGCAAGGACATAGCTGGGGAGGTTACCAAGTAGCTTATTTAGCGACTCGCACGAATTTATTCTCCGCTATCGAGTCTGGGGCGCCTGTCGTAAATATGTTTAGCGCTTATGGCGGTATCCGTTGGGGATCGGGTATGGCCCGCTCTTTCCAATACGAGCATACACAAAGCCGTTTTAGGAGCTACGCCATGGAGTTCTCCGCTTCGTTATCTGGAGAATTCCCCGTTGTTTACGATGGATAAGGTACAGACCCCGATATTGATCATGCACAACGACGCCGACGGCCATGTGCCTTGGTACCAAGGTATCGAGTATTTCGTTGCCATGAAGAGGCTAGGTAAACCTTGCTGGTTATTGAACTATACGGGCGAACCGCATTGGCCGATGCATATGGCAAACCGCATCGATTTCCAACGCCGCATGTTCCAATTCTTCAACCATTACCTGAAGAACCAGAAGATGCCTAAATGGATGTCCGAGGGCGTACCTGCCGTAGAGCAACCGTTTGAGTTGGGGTATTGATCAGACAATTACAGCTTCATACGAAACTCGGTACGGACACCGGGTAAGGAATCAACGGTTAAATCGCCGCCATGCAAGCGCATTATGCGGTGGGAGATACTGAGGCCGATGCCGCTACCACCGGACTTCGTAGAGAAGAAAGGCGTAAAGATAGCAGACAATAGTTCAGGAGAAATACCGGGGCCATTGTCTGTTATAGTTATATATACCCTACCATCTGTCTTCAAGGCTTCTACGGAGACGATACCATCCGCTTGCCCCTCTATCGCCTGTAATGCGTTACGGATCAAATTAATCAGAGCCAACACGATCAAGTTTTGGTCCACACGTACCGTTAAAGCTTCCGCAGAGGAGAAACAAATACGGTCGCTACCCGGCTCGGCACACAACAACCGTTCCATCTTCCGAAATAAAAAGATTATAGACACCTCGGTTCTTTCCGGCTCCGGGAGATGCGTCAGACGATGGTAAGAATCCAAGAAGGCGGATAAATTTTGCGCTTGCCCATGAATAACCTCCAAACCCTCCCGTAATTGCTCCGGAGTATATGTATCGGAATATTTCAATAGGTCAGCAGACAAGGAACGGATTGGCGTAATCGAATTACGAATCTCATGCGTCAGTACCCGCAAGATACTCTCGTAATATAAACGCTTCTCTTCCATCTCACTCTGGTTTTGACTGAATAGGAGGATAATCCGGTTCATTTCCGTATACAAATCCTTTACAAAAGGATCATTCGTTTTATCTGGGTACCGCAAAGCTGTATCCCCATTACGAACCGACTCAAATGAAGGTAGCTATCTTACGGTTTATACCGTTCATCCACCGGATTAGTAACAGAGTTATCAACAGGATAATACACAGACATACAAAGGATAAGAAGTAAGAGGTACCGGTTATCAACAATACGGACCCAAGTAACGCGAGAAACACGATCAAGGAGACGATTCCTATAATCTTCAAGTATAAACTCCGGTTAACCATAGCTACTCTCCTTATAATCTACAATCCGTATTTCCGCATCTTATTATAAAGGGTCTGGCGGCTAATATCCAATTGTTGAGCCGCAAGCGTCAGGTTCCCTTTCTTTTCTTTCAATACCTCGATACATTTATCCAGATTGCTAGGGCGAATTACCACATTTGCAATATTGTTATTGGCAAACGAATACATATATTCAATAAATACACCCTCGTCTGATAAATATCCCAGCACTTTTGCCAAAGCACCCGGTATATTGGGACAGCTTATACCTACTACATCAGTCACATTCACTGCAAAATGATTATCTTTTAAAGCTTTGTATGCTCTATCCGGATCGGATACAATTCCACGCAAAATACCAAAATCAGCATTTTCGGCAATGCACAAGGCAGAAAGATTGATATTTTCTTTCGCCAGCACTTCAGTCACTTCCGTCAAACGGCCTGACTTATTTTCCAAAAAGATAGAAAGTTGTTTTGCTACCATATTTATTAAAGTATTAAGTAATAAGTATTAAGTATTAGGCAACAAGCATTAGGTATACCTAATACTTATTTATATTTTTCTGTTATCAATCACACGTTTTGCTTTACCTACGCTACGCTCAATGCTGCGAGGCTCTACCAATTTCACGTTGACTCCCAATCCGAGTACGCTTTGCAAACGTCCTCCCAGCTTTTTCTTCAAAGCCAGCATTTTGTTGATCTCATCAGAATAGAATTCCGGACGTACTTCAACCTGGAGCTCCATCGTATCGGTATTATTTTCACGACCCACTATCAACAAATAATGCGGTTCAAATTCTGCCATTTCAAGGATAACGGATTCAATCTGTGTCGGGAATACGTTTACACCACGGATAATCAACATATCATCACTGCGTCCCAAAATACGATCCATACGTACTAATGTACGACCGCAAGAACATTTATCATGATGCAAGGCAGTCAAATCACGCGTACGGTAACGGAGCAATGGCATACCCTCTTTGGTGAGGTGGGTAAACACCAGTTCGCCCGTTTGTCCCGGTTCAACCGGTTGCAAAGTATTCGGATCGATAATTTCCGGGAAATAATGGTCTTCATTCAAGTGAGTGCCGTTCTGACATTCGCACTCGTAACCGACACCCGGTCCGGCAATTTCACTCAACCCATAAATATCGTATGCTTTGATTCCCAGTTTCTCTTCAATTTCATGACGCATATTTTCCGTCCAGGGTTCCGCACCGAACGCACCGACTTTCAGTTGAAATTCTTCACGTGGCAAACCGGAATCTTTGATTGCATCTGCCAGGTAAAGCGCATAAGAAGGGGTGCAACAAAGCACTGTCGATCCGAAATCATGCATCAAGGTAATCTGTTTTTCAGTGTTGCCACTGGACATCGGAATAACAGAAGCGCCGATATTCTCGGCTCCGGCATGTGCTCCCAGTCCGCCCGTAAACAGTCCGTATCCGTATGATACCTGAAAAATATCAGAACGGCCCGCTCCGTAAGCGGTAAAAGCACGTGATATACATTCCGCCCAAGAGGCCAAGTCCTTACGGGTATATCCGACAACCGTCGGCTTTCCGGTCGTTCCGGAAGAGGCATGAATACGCACAATCTGGCTCATCGGCACGGCACAAAGTCCGAAAGGATAATTATCTCTTAAATCATGTTTCGTGGTAAACGGCAGTTTCACGATATCATCAATCGTATTGATATCATCGGGGGTGATACCCATTTCCTGCATCTTCTTTCGATAGAAAGGAGTGTTGTGATAGACGTAATCTACAATTTTCTTGAGTCGTATGCTTTGAATCTTGCGAAGACTTTCGCGGTCCATACACTCAATGCTCTCATTCCAAATCATGTGTTTCTGGTATTACTAGTTGTATGAATCTGTTTTTTGATATTAATATGTTGTCAAAGTAAAGGATTTATTTGGAAAAATGATTTGTTATCTCGATTATTTTACCGAATATTGCTCCACTTTTTAGGATTTAACTATGAATTATGAACTAACATCAGCTTACAAACCTACCGGGGATCAGCCGGAAGCGATAGCACAACTGACTGAAGGGGTACTTCAGGGAGTTCCCGCACAGACTTTACTGGGAGTAACCGGATCGGGAAAAACATTTACCATTGCCAATGTGATCGCCAATATCAACAAACCTACGTTGATTTTGAGCCATAACAAGACATTGGCTGCCCAGCTTTATAGTGAGTTTAAAGGTTTCTTCCCCAATAACGCGGTAGAATATTACGTTTCTTACTATGACTATTATCAGCCGGAGGCCTATCTCCCGAGCAGTGATACTTATATAGAGAAAGATCTTGCCATCAATGACGAAATCGACAAGCTTCGACTCGCAGCCACTTCTGCCCTACTCTCCGGACGAAAAGACGTGGTAGTGGTTTCTTCCGTATCTTGTATCTACGGTATGGGAAATCCTTCGGACTTCTACAAAAATGTCATTGAAATAGAACGGGGACGGATGATGGACCGCAATGTCTTTTTACGTCGTCTGGTAGACAGCTTGTATGTCCGCAATGATATTGACTTGAACCGTGGAAATTTCCGCGTTAAAGGTGATACCGTGGATATCTATCTGGCTTATACCGACAATCTGCTCCGTGTCACCTTCTGGGGAGATGAGATTGATGGTATAGAAGAGGTAGACCCTGTTACAGGAGTCTCTATCGCCCCATTTGACGCCTATAAGATTTATCCGGCCAACCTGTTCATGACGACCAAAGAGGCTACTCTCCGTGCTATCCACGAAATAGAAGATGATCTGACCAAACAAGTGGCATTCTTCGAGTCTATCGGTAAAGAATATGAAGCCAAACGACTATATGAACGGGTGACTTACGATATGGAAATGATACGGGAGTTAGGGCATTGCTCCGGAATTGAGAATTATTCCCGTTATTTCGACGGTCGTGCTGCCGGTACCCGTCCTTATTGTCTGCTCGATTTCTTCCCGGATGATTTTCTGATTGTCATTGACGAAAGCCACGTAAGTGTACCCCAAATCCGTGCGATGTACGGAGGAGACCGTGCACGTAAAATCAATCTGGTGGAATATGGTTTCCGATTACCTGCGGCTATGGACAACCGTCCGTTGAAATTCGAAGAGTTTCAGGAAATGGCGAAACAGGTAATTTATGTCAGTGCCACACCGGCAGATTATGAATTGATTCAGTCTGAAGGTATCGTCGTAGAGCAGGTGATTCGTCCTACAGGACTGCTTGATCCTGTCATCGAAGTGCGCCCGAGCCTTAATCAGATTGACGACTTAATGGAAGAAATCCAGCTCCGCATTGAAAAGGAAGAACGCGTACTCGTCACCACACTAACCAAACGAATGGCAGAAGAACTGGCAGAGTATCTTCTTAATAATAATGTAAGATGTAACTATATCCATAGTGATGTCGATACATTGGAACGTGTGAAGATTATGGATGATCTCCGGCAAGGAATCTATGATGTGCTTATCGGAGTCAATCTGCTTCGTGAAGGACTCGATCTTCCGGAAGTGTCGCTCATTGCTATTCTTGATGCTGACAAAGAAGGATTCCTCCGCTCCCACCGTTCACTGACGCAAACCGCAGGACGTGCTGCCCGTAATGTAAACGGCAAGGTAATCATGTATGCGGACAGGATGACGGATAGCATGAAACTGACGATTGACGAAACCAATCGCCGCCGGGAAAAACAGTTGGCATACAATGAAGCAAACGGAATTACTCCGCAGCAGATTAAAAAGGCCAGAAACTTGTCGGTATTCGGTAATGCCAAAGAGGCGGATGAACTGCTAAAAGAAAGACATGCTTATGTAGAACCTTCTACTCCGAACATTGCAGCAGACCCGGTAGTGCAGTATATGAGTAAAGCGCAAATGGAAAAGAGTATCGAACGTACTCGCAAACTGATGCAGGAAGCAGCCAAGAAACTCGAATTTATTGAAGCTGCACAATACCGTGACGAGTTGTTGAAACTGGAAGATTTGATGAAAGAGAAATGGGGGTAAAAACTCCCCCTCTTCATATATTACATGAGAATTGCCAAGGGATAAAACTCTTAACAAACCTGTAACACAGGATTTAATCTATTAATTAGTGTTATAAAAACACCAATTAGCAGCTTATAATTTGCAAAGTTGCCAAAACTCCGTATCTTTGCACTGTGTTTTTCATAGTATTAGATTTAAGGTTAACAAAGGTTGGAGCAAGGCGTTGCTCCTTTTTTTATGTCTATACGTCATCTAAAACCTTTTCAACAACTATATCCATAGAAGTGCACATTCACAATAAATGCTGCCCAACTTGATTATCAGACAGCATTTATATTTCAAAATTTACATCAATAAACCTTAGAGTGCTTTCTCTATCGCACTCTTAATCAACTGCTCCATAATATCATACCCCTCGCCTGTCGGATGCACTCCATCTTTAGTATATTGGGGATTCAAGGCCTGATTTTCATCCACCATTGCCTTATAATAATTAACAAACGGAATTTTATTAGCTTTTGCATAAGCCTCTATCCGATCATTTAAAGATTTAATTTTCTGTGGAACATCTTTTATTTCCATTCTCCATTTAAATGCAGCGGCAGGCAATACGGAAGTCAGAATCACTTTTATCTTATTTGCTTTTGCCAATTCTGTCATAGAAACAATGTTTCCGAATGTATAATCTTCATTATAAGTTTGTGTATTTTCGGCGACATCATTTGTTCCGGCATTAATCACCACTAAAGCAGGAGAAAGATTAATCACATCTTCCCGAAAACGCAACAAGAATTGGTAAGAAGTCTGCCCACTGATTCCACGGCCGATATAACCGTTTGATTTGAAAAAAGTCCGGATGAGTACGTACCCAGCCCTCCGTAATGGAATTTCCCATAAAAATAACTCGTTTGTCTTTCTTCGTCGCCTTTGGAAGTGCAGCATTTTGTTTTGAATAACGAGCTAAATTTCCAAAATCATTTTTCTGTGCATAGCTTTCTCCTATTGAGAAACTCAAGCAAACAACAGCCAATAACATCCATTGGCTTAATCTTCTTTTATCCATGTTTATATTAAGTATTAGTAATATGATATTTTGCACAAAGATAAAAAAAGCTCCATACATAGACGCCCAAAATATCGAATAACCGTTAAGACGAAAGAAGTTTTTCTTAATCTATGTTATATAACATGCTATTTTACTTGGATTATTTGCTAATTTCCCAAGAGTCCGTATCTTTGCACTGTGTTTTTCATAGTATTAGATTTAAGGTTAACAAAGGTTGGAGCAAGGCGTTGCTCCTTTTTTTATGGCCTATATATTAGAAGTGAGTTTAACATACCTTGAATAAAAATGTGATATACATTTCTTTATTCCCAAATATAACTTTACCTTTTACTGAAAAATTCAGAATATGGCAAAGATTACAGTTCAGACCACAGACGTTACTATCTTAAGATCAACGATACAGATTATATTTCTTTAACCGACATAGCTAAATAC
>ENA-OQAB01001450-OQAB01001450.1-human-gut-metagenome-genome-assembly--contig:-NODE-1450-length-11230-cov-2.575070_pt1 | contig 11230 bp, 12 predicted proteins | sample MGYA00242490_ERZ504517 | MGnify/ENA primary metagenome ERZ504517 (study PRJEB26092, sample SAMD00036298) | human gut metagenome | host: Homo sapiens | study: EMG produced TPA metagenomics assembly of... | reverse complement strand
AGACCTCATTTGCTTGAGTAATAATATTTCGCCAATATTTTTCTGAAAGAGGGGATTTTGTCGTACCAGGAATTACTTTTTGGGATAGTTTAATCACTTTCCTTGCTATCATAGATGATAAAAACAGATTATTACGCTGTTCTGCGATTCTCTGGATAATGGATTTTTCTTCTTGTTTCGTTCGTTCATATCGCTCCTCTAACTTCGCTCTAGAATAAGATATATTGAGCAATTCATCTTTTTTTTGATAACTTATCGAATAAATCCTGAAGCTCACGTTGTTTTATATTCAAGCTATTCTGCAGTTTCAATAATTCAATATTCTTTTGCTCAATATCGATTTGCTGGACATATATTCTCTTATTTTTCTTATTCATTTGCAACTGATAAACGAATAACAATAATAGACAAACAGTAATAGAAGTAACAAGAAAGTATAAAAGTCCATTGTTTATCCATCTTTAATTGGGTATTTTCTAACGATATTTTTAAATGATTATACGCTTTTTCTGTCTTTACGATATTCGCTTTATTTTGTAATGCTAATGATAGAATCTGCGGCTTCATTATATTGCTCTAAATAGGTTAAAGCATTTTCTATATTACCTTCTGCTTTTTTCCAGTTCATAATAATTATAAATTATGGAGATATGCGTATTTTCATTTAGGGTTGGTATGATGTTCGCTTGCTCTAAACATAGGCGAGCATTCTTGAAATCTCCTTCTTCTATATAGACACCGGCTAAAGCGGAATAGTCTGGAGCATTATCCAATTCAGAAACATTTATTGATTTCCATAAGTATTGCTTAGCGAGTTCTATATTGCCTAACACACTATAAACATTTCCTATCCCATTGGATATATATCCTATATCAGAAGAATCCCCCTAGTTCCGCTATAATAGTATCAGCTTCTAGCAAATATCTCAACCCGACCTCTGACGAATCCGCAAAAACATACATACGTCCCACATCTCGCAAAGCGAAAGCTGCGCTCCGCATATTTCCGACCTTTCGAAAGTACTGTTCCGCTTTTTTATATTTATCTTTCCTAATAAATAATCACCGTCAAAATGATACAAGTCTCCCATATAGCTACAAATATACCCGGCTTGATTATAGTCTTGACAACGTAAAGCGATATCCAACGCCTGTAAATAAGCCTTCATAGCCAGCTCGTTATCCTTATCCTCCACATACGAACGCCCCAAGTACAAACCGATCCTCGCTTGCTCCTGCCCCGTTCCGTGCGACTCGTAATAGGCTTGCGCACGCCGCAATTGCTGTACGTAGGGCAGATCCGTATATAACGTGTCCGCCACTTTACCGGATAGCATACACCAACGAGCCAATAATTTATCGCTCAAATTATCGGGTACGGCTATGCTATCCAATAGGATAAGGGAACTATCCGGATCAGATTTCAACAAGGATTCCGCACGATCGATTAGGTATGTAGCCTCGCTCTCATCTTTACAACCTATAAAAGAGAGCGTGGATAATAGTAATATCAGAATAAGCAAATGCCTCATTGGTTCCTATCTTTAGATTCTATGCGCAAGATAGGCATATTTTTCATCAAACCTTAAAGAATAATTGATTATTAGGCTTATTGTATAAAATTCTTATCGCTTGGATATCTCCATCATCTTTTTGGAAAAACACGTACGTGTTTTCATAAATTCTCGTACGTGTTTCCGAAAAAAGACGTACGTGTTTTTCCGAAAACATGTACATGTTTTTATACATCTGATTTTCAATATACTAAAAACAGTATTCCCGAAGGCAGGGATATTGTAGGAAATTCCATTATCTTTGGACTTTCATTGGTAACTTTTTAATCTACTATCAATATGGCACAACAATCCGGAAGATTGCTATCCCTCGACGTGATGAGGGGAATTACGATCGCGGGGATGATTTTGGTAAATAATCCCGGGTCATGGAAGTATGTATATACGCCTTTAGAGCATGCACGTTGGAACGGCCTCACTCCCACCGATTTGGTATTTCCGTTCTTTATGTTCATCATGGGGGTCTCCATGTTTTTCTCGCTTCGGAAATATAACTTCAAGCTGTCGAAAGAGAGCGTGACGAAAGTATTGAGACGCACGGTATTGATATTCCTCGTGGGATTAGGGCTGAATCTGTTCGGGCATGTTTGCTACAATGGATTTACCGATTTCCAGAATTTACGTATCCTTGGGGTGATGCAAAGGTTGGCGCTGGCATATGGCTTCGGCTCGTTGATAGGATTAGCGATCAATCATAAGTATATTTTGCAGGTAGCCGCTGGTATATTGATATTTTACTGGGCATTACTAGGTTTCACGCATAGTATGGAAATGTCGGAGGATAGCATTATAGCGATCGTGGACAGAACTTTATTCGGTACATCGCATATGTATCACGATGATATGGCAGATGGTACACGGATCGCCTTTGATCCGGAAGGGCTCTTGAGCTGCATTGGTAGCATAGCGCATGTATTACTTGGTTTCTACGTAGGAAAGGTAATACAGGATTGTAAAAAGAACAATGAGTTGATTATCCGTAATATCTTCATTTTCGGTACGATTATTCTTTTGCCGGTTTCTTATTGAGTTACGGCTGCCCGATCAATAAGAAAATATGGAGTAGTACGTTCGTATTGGTAACTTGCGGATTCGCCTCGTTATTCCTCGCCTTATTAATCTGGATCATCGACATAAACGGGAAGAAGAAATGGACGTTATTCTTTGAGTCGTTCGGTATCAACCCCTTATATCTGTATGTACAAGGGGATATATTCGCCGTATTGCTGGGAATGAGCGGTATCTCCGCCTTTATGTATATGGATCTGTTCAGGCCGATATTCGGCGATTTCGGAGGCTCATTAGCATGGGCTATCTTCTTCGTGGTACTAAACTGGATACCGGGGTATTTCTTGTATAAGAAGAAGATTTATATCAAGTTGTAAAAAGAAATGATCTATGCTCTGTATATAGAACAAAAAATCACTATATTTGCTCTATATACAAAGCATAAATACAAAAATCAAATTAATAATTTAACTATGAAATGAACTTCAAGTTATTGGAACGAAAGAAGTAGAGGAACGTATTATTGAGTTAATGAGGACAAAAAATACTACTAGATAGAGATGTAGCAGAATTATATAAAACAGAAACAAGGGATATAAACAAAGCCGTGAGAAATAATCCTGAAAAGTTCCCCAGTGGTTATTTTTTCACATTGAAACCCTCTGAGAAACAGTAATGTGGTGGAAAATTTCCACCGGATGGAAAACTTAAAAAAATCAACAGTAGAACCTAAAGCTTTCACTGAAAAAGGACTTTATATGCTGGCTACTATATTAAAAAGTCCAAGAGCCACACAAACAACTATCGCTATAATAGATTCTTTCGTAAAACTACGTGAGCTTATCCGAAATGTAGATGCGATTCAAAATGAACCTGACCTAATAAAACAAAAAGGTATTGTGAAACGAACTGGCCAACTCTTATCTGATCTGTTGATAGATGATGCTGATACAACTGAAATGGAATCTACCATAGAGTTGAATCTTATGGCCGTAAAACTTAAACATACAGTAAAACGTATTAAAAATAACAATAAAACCGAAGATAAATCTGAAATTTAGAATTGCAAAAAAATCCAACCACTCTCCTATTCATATCGGAGATGGTGATTTTTATAGGTATCAGCCTAGCTGACTAGTTCACGTTATAACCGGAGATAACCACCTTCGGGGTCTCGCCTCTCGTATCTACATCTTTCCAATGGATGTTGATCTCTTTCTTCTCGCCCGGAAGCAAGGAGAAATAGTTGTCGCTATAGAACATCGGGAGGAATTGCTCGCCATCCTTCTCGCCCACTACATTCACACGGATCATCAGAGCCGGGGTGGATGAAGTATTCTCTAAGGTAGCGGTAGCGGTCCAAGTACCGTCATTACCCTTATTGGTTGCCACGTTGGATCGTAAAGTAACCTTTGGCATCTCACGCAAAGCTTGGTAGTTGCCTTCCTCTACGCCACGCAGATAGAAGTTATCCGATACGATCTTGCCATTCTCTGTCAACGTCAACTTGACGAAATGAGCGCTGGATACGCTAGCTGGGAAATCCAGTTTCATACATTTGTTGGTAGTATCTTCTTTACTATCCACGGAAACCTCGTTTTCCCATGAAATAGAACCGTCCATATTGATGATTTGAGCCTTTGCCGTCAAACCATTACGTACGCCGGCGCTATAGTTCACTACCTCGATCTCGTCCGTAACCGGATTCCATTGAATGTGCAGAGGCTCGGAGGCCTTCTTGCAACCAAAGTAAGCGGCGGTAGGCTCGAAATAATAATCGTAAGTCTGCCATACCATAGAAGGCCATGCCGGATGCGTCATCCACAGCAATAATCCCTTACGGTTCAAGCTTCTTGATTCGAACATACCCCGGTAACCATCATAGTTTACCCACTGAGCCAGATCGGCGAATTCCTTGGCGTTGTTCGGCTTACCGAAGCCCTTTTCGATGATAGCGTTGAAAGAAGCGCAAGACTGGGCGCCTTCCATCGTATAATCGTGTTGTCCCCATTGAGCGTTTTGCGGCCAAAGCGCTTCCGGAGAGAAAGTACGAACCAAGCTCTCGTAATTCATCACGTTGGGCATACCCCGCTCACTATGGAACTTATCACTACCATTCTTCAAGCTAAAGTATTCTTTAACAGGAAGCGCACGGTACGGGCCATGGCCACTTACCACCTCATCCGCCGAGCTGGAGATATAATGTAAGCCCGGATGATCCTCTTTCACGATACGGCGTAAAGCCTTGTCGATCTGCTCCGGCGGGAAGCCCTCGTTGCGCCCGCAATAAATACCGATAGAGGCATGGTTACGGAAACGTTTCACATAATCCTCAGCATTGGCGATAAACATCTCCGGATCATAAGGATCGGGTCCGTCGGAAGGATTCGCCAACCAGAAATCTTGCCAGATCATGATACCATGACGGTCGCAAGCCTCATACAATTCCTTGTCGCCGATTTGTCCTACCCAGTTACGCATCATCGTAAAGTTCATATCGGCATGGTAAGCCACGGCGATGTCGTACTCACGACCCCGGTAATTCAGGTTAGACTCACCGAATCCCCAGTTACCGCCACGGCCGATAAAACGACGCCCGTTGATAAAGAGACTCAAGATGCTATTATTCTCGTTGAAGGTCATTTGTCGGATACCTACCTTGAAATCCTCAGAGTCGGATACCTTATCGCCTACCTTAAAGGTGAAATTAGCGTCGTATAAATAAGGAGATCCGTACCCTTTAGGCCACCACAGACGTGGGTTCTGAACCTTCAATTGGCTGAAGCTATTTGGATCGAAAGTAACCGTCTTCTCCTCGTTTGCGGCCAATTCTACCGGTTGCTCGAAAGTGATATCGCCGATCTTCCCTGTCAATACACCCTTTACAGGAGCAGCATCATGGTTCTTCACGATCACTTCCGGAGTCAAGGTAGCGGAAGTCGTATCCGGCAACGGTAATACAACCTGTACGAACGGGTCTTGAATCGTTACCTTGCCTGTAGAAGTCAAGTACACATCATCCCAAATACCTATATTACGACCACGGATCGTCGAGATCCAATCCCAACCGATCGAAGCGTGGAAGGTTGGGTTATCAGCGCCTAAGATACCACCGTTGAAATCCGTATTCTTCTCACATTTCTCCTTGATAGCACCGATATGCTCATTCTTGATGATCTCCACTGCGACAACGTTCTTACCCGGTACGACCCTGTCTGTAACGTCAAATACACCTCGGATAAACGCTCCCTCGATACGGCCGATCTTGTTACCGTTTAAATATACATTCGCTTTCCAGTTGATACCATCGAAATTCAAGAACAAACGATCTTGCTTGAATCCTTCGGGTACCTCAAACTCATCCCTATACCAGAAATTAGAGTTGAAGAATGACTCGGATATCTGCATCAGGTTATCCGCGTAATTCGGATTCGGGATAGCTCCGATATTCTTATAACTACTCAATACCGTTCCCGGCACAGTCGCCACGATCCAATTTTCCGGAGAGAAAGAAGGTTTCGATATTTCCTCGCCGGAAGCGGTTACCTCGGAAGCTCGTTGTACTTTCCAGTTTCCGCCCGATAAACGGATCTCGTCTTTTGTAGCAGCCGGAGCAGCAGCCGGTTGGGCAAGCAAGCCACCTTTACCCATCACCTCTATCTCGCTTAAGATATAGCGTCCGTCATTAGCCGGTTGCTCCATCCATACCCGTACGTAGCGGCCTTTTCCTTTTAGCTTGATCTCATCCAGATTAGCATCTCCACCCGGAAGATTCGCTATGTCAACCCATTGTTTAGCGTCGTCGGAAACTTGAATCTTACCCTTGATCGCTTTATTGATCCAATGTAATTTTACTTTGTCGAATTCGGATTGGCTACCCAAGTCCACATAGACCCACTCCTCTCCTGTCGTGGCACTCATCCAAGCGCTATTAAAGAATTTGGAAGGAAGCAAATCTATCAACTTATCTTGGTTATAGAAATTCATCTCGAAGAATGCCCAATAAGCGGCACCTTCCATTTTCAATCGCATCCGATAATAAGCATATTCACCCGGTTGATCGAATGTCAAAGTCTCATTCAACATACGGGTGGGCAACGTACCCGGATCCCAGCTATTCTTGTTCGGGTCTGAATGGGCCTTATACTTGCTGGCCTTACCCGGCATACCTTTACCCTTTAAGGCAGCCAATTCCGTCCAAGTATTTCCATCATTCGATCCCTCGCAAACAATCTCATATCCATCCTTAATATTATTCTCATCATAAGCCACGCTGCCGCGGAATTGTACCTTGTCGGCTTTCTCTTTCCAGTTATTCAGCGTGAACAGGAAATAGGCATCCTCGCCTGTAACCGCATTACGAGAATAAGGACCTTGATCGATCATCCACTCACGCTCACGACGAGCTATATCCCCATTTTGCGTGGAGAGATCGAGATACTGAGGTTGTTTATCGCTAATAACACCATCCGTCACCAGTTGAGCCGTTAGATTGTAATCATAACTGGAGGAGTTGTAAGCGCTACGCAAAAGAGCTATGTTACGATACGTGGAATAATCCGGACGTAATGAAGGAGAAAAATCCTCCCCCGGATCTCCCGGATACGAACCGATACCTCTGGTATAATAATCCGACCGATCCGAAAGATTCCGCCGGAACACCGCTCTGCCCACATCCTCCTAGCAATGCTGAGACCGCTACCGCTCCACAAAGCGTCAAGAGTCGAGGCAATTTTTTCTTTTTACTGAATGTTCTCATACTACTTATTGTGTTTCTCTAAATTAGTTAGTTTAATAAGATACCGTCACGTCAAAACCCTCCTTCCGGGCCCGTTCTGCAATCGCATCTAATTCTTCTTTAGTAGCTTTTTTCAAAGCTTTAACCGGGGTCTCCCTATCTATCGTATAAATCATGACTTGTTTCGGACGGATTTGTTTTAAGGCGGAGATCCAGCCCGCTATCTCCTCTTCTGTCATATTATTAACCGATTTCCCATTCACTTCCCCCTTCAAGAACATGGTCTGTATAATCAAGTTTCCGTTAAAACGACATAATTGCTTTAATAAAGACTCGAAATTAAACGCCGGAGAATTAGGTACGTCTATCTGCCGAATCCGACTGTCTAATACAGAATCCAGTTTCAATATGTTATCCTCTATTTTATTCAAGGCTTGAAAGACCTCCTCTTTCTGGAGCATCGTAGAATTAGAAAGCACGGCGATTTTAGCATCAGGGAAAAATCGATCCCGGGTAGCGATCGTATCATCAATGATTCCACCGAATTCCGGGTGTATCGTAGGCTCTCCGTTTCCGGCGAATGTAATTACATCCGGAGCGATCCCTTCCGCTTTCATGGAACTTAGTTTTTGCTCTAAGGCTTCCCTCACTTCCGTACGAGTAGGCAGTTTACTATGGGTCCTATGATTCTCATTCAATCCACATTCGCAATAAATGCAATTAAAAGAGCATAATTTCCCGTCTGTAGGAAGTAAATTCATCCCTAAAGAGACACCTAGACGCCGACTATGTATCGGGCCAAATACTATTTTATCAAAAAGAATTGTAGACATAGCGCTGTTTGTTTTTACCCACGCAAATCTACTCTAAAATTTCCAGCGAAGCAAAGCATAAAGATCTGTTTTATCAGAACCGCTTATCTCCTCCGTATCAGTACCTATCAAATCCCTGTCCCAATAATGGGTGTAAGCCAGTTTCGCAGATAAGGATAAACGTTTCCAAATATCCAGACGAAAGGTAAGGGCAAACCGCATCCCATCCCCATAAAAAGAGGGCATATTAAAGGCATACAATATATTCTTCTCATACGAACTGACCCGGCTATTGTAATCATCCGTATGAAACCACGCTAGATAACCATCCATTTGAAGAGGTAGGGTAGTGGGCTTCCAGCCTATACTTTGGGAGATCATAATTCCTTTATTAAGTTTCTTTATAGGATCATCGAATAGAATACCATCTAAGGAAGTCTTAAAAATAAAAGGAGAAGAAAAGTTATAAACCTGTTGAAAACGAATACGATGTTGTTTATAAGAATTGATTCTCAATAAATTATCATTTTCAAAAGTTCTATTCTTTTCTTTTTGCCGGTATTTATAACGAAGATAAGCTGAATAGTTTCTACTAGGGGTATAATCTATCTGAGCCATATATTCCTGTCCTCCGGAAGGAGCGTCTATCCCGTATTTCAACCAAGGAAAACGGAATAAGTCCGCATAAATGGATAATTTCCAGCGGGCGATCGGGGTTAATTGCAATCCCATATAAACCCCTTGCTCATTCTGAACCGTAGAGCCTTGCGAGAAAGCGTTCCCAAACAAAGCTTGATAACGGCGATCGTAATAGCGGTATAATACCAAGAAAGATATATAAGAAGCGGGTGTTAACTGCAAGGCATTCAAGGTAGAAATAGCTCCGTTTTTCGAAAGAGCGGTCTCGCCATAAAACTTAATACGGTTACTTTTCAACATATAGTCAACACCGATGTTGAAATTGTTGGAACCTCTGAAATAGAACAAATTATAAGGTTTTGGATCGGGGTCCATCTTAAACTTACCGAATGAATAGGAGAGAGCCGTTAAACCTACATGAAAATGAGATGTAGCATAGCGGATATTTCCTCCATATACCTGCATCGTTATCATTTTCCTCTTTTCCCAATCCCGTTGTAAACGATGAAGTCCATCCGTTTTTAATGAGGTGAATGTCAAGCTATCTACGGCCGCATCCATTTTTCCGGTACGAATAGAAAACACTTATATCCAAATTTTTAATCGTGATCGTACTAGCCACCCCTCGGAAGAAATCCTGTTCATTGGTTGAGAAGTGCCTACGGAAGCCATTTGTCCTTCGCTCCGCTTGAGCGACTACTGCCGTACGACTAGGAGAAAAGTCATTGCTAATCACCAGACCTTGTCCGAAAGACATCTTGTAATCCCCTATAGCCAAGCTTTTTAACCAGTTGATATCTTTTAGGAATAGATGTGCGGAATAAAAGTCATATCCTTTATGATATGCGTTCCAAAAAGGTTTCGCCCGCATCTTTCTCGGCTACGAAGCCTGCTTGTAAACGATCCTCGAAAGTATAGGAATAACGTAAGGAGTGATAGAAGGGTTCTCCTCTATATTTACGATTCGGATATAACAAAAGTATGCTGTCCGTTTGTTCACCATATCCCTTTTTCTGTTGAAAACATTGATCATACCTGATTTGTAATTCATTACGACCATATTTCAACAGGTTCTTAACCGTAAGCAACCGTTTTTCAACAAGATTATCACCTATATAAACAAATGGAAGGAGAAGAGATATCGTCTGAAAATCGATATCCTCTATATTCTTCAACTCATAGATGCTAACCATATTTCCGTATCGTTTCCGATAGGAGAGGAGCTGCTCAATTTGGCGATCGGATAGAAAAGGTAATCGCTTCAGTTGTTCTTCCGTCACGGCATTCAAATCAAAAGGATGCTCAATTAAATAAGATAAATCGGCATACAAACTTTCGATACGCTCCGTATCCTCGGTTTCCAAGGCTAGTTCCTCTACATACTCCATCCACTTATCAACAGAATATTCTATTTGAGAATTAGCGTAATAACTATTTATCAACAGAATTATCGACAAGATTATAAACAATCGTTTCATAGCTAAGTATCATTTAAAAAGAGAATGATAAACCAAGACCAGTACTCATCCCTAAAATCGGATGGTAAATAGAGGCTACATCTATCGTAAAGCAAGAAAAGTTATAACCAATTCCTAAAGAGGGGCAGGAGAGGAGCGGTCTGTATTCCGGCACGAATAAAAAAAGAATCGAAAGCGGTGTATTCAAGACCTAAGTTTCCAACAACTAGGTTTTCATTTTCCGTTCCTGCACTTCCTGTAATTAACAGACTGTTTATAATCTCCCATTGAAAACTTATTTGAATTAAGTAATAATTAAAATCTTCTATTTCAATATCTTTATCTCCTATAGAAACAGATGGTAAATTCATTATTAACATTCCTATTAACAACTTATCAATAGGAGAGAAAGTGATTCCCAAAATCTGTTGACAGTCTGGATCTTGTATTTTCCAATAGATCAGTTTGCAAGAAACTATAGTGAACTCCAAGCCCTAACGCCCATTGATCCCCCAAGCGTTTTTCCTCCCCAGCACACGAACCATCATCTCCCTGTATTTATCAAACCCGAAAACAGAGATATCAACACCTACGGATAATAGTTGATTCGGATAATAAAAACTACCGGACATCGTACCCAGTTCTTTCAACATGTACCGATTAAAGTATTCTAAATGAATGGACTTTTTCTCTTTATCGACAATAAGGGCCGAATTGAATAAAATAGATTGCGTCGCCACATTCCCTCCCATTCCCACGCTACGGACATCCGGTAAGCGTAAGTTATCAACACCATGTACATACAATGAAAATACCCCCGCAAACAGGGATAGCAATAGATATTTCATAGTTAAGATTTTGTATGGTTTCTATTTATTCTTCAAGGTTTCTCATTATCCTTATTTACTCTACGCTGTACCTTTTAATATCCTCATCCGGGGAAAGTTGTTCAGGCTTAATTCCCCTTTGCAATAGCATATCACGAACAGCGGTGTTGTTATC
>ENA-OQAB01001449-OQAB01001449.1-human-gut-metagenome-genome-assembly--contig:-NODE-1449-length-11240-cov-2.836588_pt1 | contig 11240 bp, 13 predicted proteins | sample MGYA00242490_ERZ504517 | MGnify/ENA primary metagenome ERZ504517 (study PRJEB26092, sample SAMD00036298) | human gut metagenome | host: Homo sapiens | study: EMG produced TPA metagenomics assembly of... | reverse complement strand
TGGCGGAAATCGTGGAGCGTCTGCAATCGCTGCCGCAGTTCAAAGGCATTCGATTCGCCACGTTGACCGGGCGTGACGATGACACCACAAAATCGCAGGTCATGGCCGATTTTGAATCCGGCATAACAGGACGGACGTCTGGTGGCCCAGGCAATGTCTTCGGAACCAAAGGTTTTTGCATCCAAATGTGATCTCTGCGAGGGAATTGAGGGAGGTCCGGCCTGTGTCCGTGTCTGTCCTCATCAGGCGCTCCGTCTGGTAGATCCTGAGGCAGAAAGAGAAGAAAAAAATAATCAGGGCGGCAGAGGCTCATGCTTCTGACAAAAAACTGGAGATAAGGGAGGACAAAATTCATGATAGTAGCAATTGATCAGAATATCTGTACCGGCTGCCGTGAATGCGCAGAGGTCTGTCCTGCCTATGCCATTGTGGGAGAGCAGGGAAAACCGCAGACCATTGATACAGACAGATGCGTGATGTGCGGTCAGTGCGTGCAGAAATGTAAATCCTATGATTTCTGTACTGACCCATGGAAAAGACGCATACGAAAGAGTAAAAAAAGAAGAAATATTCCGGATTCCGTTCAGGAGCCGCTTTTTGCAGCTCATGCAGTCTGCCACCTGAACGAGGTGAAGGCAGCTCTTGCAGACAAAAACAGATTCACCATTGTGCAGTGCGCTCCGGCAGTGCGGGTTGCCATTGCAGAGGAATTTGGCGCAGAGCTTGGAACCCTTACTCCGGGGAAAAATTATCCGCAGCTCTTCATGCTCTTGGCTTTGACCGGGTATACGATACCAACTTCCCGGCGGACGTAACTATTATGGAAGAGGGAACAGAGCTTGTAAAACGTGTGACAGAGGGAGGCGTTCTTCCTATGTTTACTTCCTGCTGTCCGGCCTGGGTAAAATTCCTGGAGGATAATTATCCGGAGCTTAAAGATCATTTATCTTCCGCGAAAAGTCCACAGCAGATCGGAGGAGCGATTTTTAAAACTTACGGAGCGCAGCTGGAAGGCAGAGAAGGTAAGGATATTTACAGCGTTTCTGTAATGCCATGTACCTGCAAGGAGTTTGAAAGCGAACGTCCGGAAATGAAAGACAGTGGATTCCGTGATGTAGATGCTGCCATTACAACAAGAGATCTGGCATGGCTTATTAAGGATATGGGAATTGACTGGGAGGCTCTTGATGAGCAGGAGTTTGACCAGCCTCTTGGTCTTTATACAGGCGCGGGAACTATTTTCGGCGTTACCGGCGGCGTTATGGAGGCAGCCATTCGTACCGGTTATGAGCTTGTGACCGGACAGCCGATCCCGGATCTGGAAGTGACAGCAGTCCGCGGTACAGAGGGCTTCCGCACTTCTGTGATAAAAGTGGGAGACCTGGATCTGAAAGTTGGTGTTGTCACAGGACTGAAAAATGTGGTTCCTGTGCTGGAAGCAGTAAAGAACGGTACGCTGGATCTTCATTTTATTGAAGTGATGACCTGCCCGGAGGGCTGTGTCAGCGGAGGCGGACAGCCCAAGCTTCTTATGGATACAGACAGAGAAGAGGCCTATGCGGCAAGAAGAGCTGCGACCTTTGCCCATGACAGAGAACTGGCCTACCGGAAATCTCACGAAAATCCTGCGATCAAAAAGATTTACGAAGAATTCCTGGAAGAGCCCAACAGCCATATTGCGCACCATCTTCTTCATACAACCTACTGTAATAAATAAAGCATAAAAATAAAAAGGTATTTCCAGACATTGTTTCAGTTTGGAAATACCTTTTTGTGCGGCTTGCTGTTAAGAGCTGAGGTAAAATGTTCTGCTCCTGTCCGGAAAGCCAGGAGGACTTTTTATCTGTTCAGATATTCGTTTACAGCCCTTTTGCCTTCATAAACAGCCTTTTCCTCGTCAATTCCAGTAAGCTTTCCGTTTCTGACAACAATTTTCCCATTTACAACAGTATAATCTACAGCGCCCTTAAATCCTACGGTTCCCAGCATGGATTTTGGATCCAGGTCTGCGCCTACAAGCTCCAGACGGTTTTTCCGTATAAGGAAAAGATCGCCTGCTTTACCCGGCTCCAGTGAACCGATGTCGCTGCGGCCAAGAACAGCAGCGCTTCCCTTGGTGGCAAGCTTCAGCAACTCATAGCCGTCAGGAGCCTGGCTGCTGGAATTCAGCCTGTGAAGAAGATAGGCGACACGGAGCTCTTCCAGAAGATTGGAGCCGTCATTGCTGGCGCTTCCGTCAACTGCCAGTCCCACGGGGATTCCAAGCTTCAGCATTTCCGGGATACGGCAGATCCCGGAGGAAAGCTTCATGTTGGAAATGGGGCAGTGAGCCACTCCTGTTTTTGTTTCCGCAAGGATTTTAAGCTCTTCATCATTAAAATGGATGCCATGTGCATACCATACGTCGCTGCCTGTCCAGCCAAGCCCTTCCATGTAGGAAAGAGGACGCTTTCCGTATTTTTCCAGAACATAGTTTTCTTCGTCCAGTGTTTCGCACAGATGGGTGTGAAGGCGGACTCTCAGATCTCTGGCAAGAAGAGCAGACTGCCGGTACAGCTCTTTCCCTGCGCTGAAAGGCGAGCAGGGAGCCAGGGCAACCATATTCATGGAAAAAGGCGCCGGATTGTGGAACTTTTCCACAGCGTTTCTGGAATCTTTCAGGATTTCGTCTACTGACTGAACCACACTGTCAGGGGGAAGGCCTCCGTCCTTTTTACTGAGATCCATACTTCCCCTGGATGCATACATGCGGATTCCAAGCTGCCGCGCCGCCTCAAACTGAGCTTCCAGAAGAGAGACAGAACTGCCGCCCGGGAAGACATAATGATGGTCAAAACAGGTAGTACAGCCTGTTTTTAATAATTCCCCCATACCCGTAACGGAACTGTGATAAATAATAGAACTGTCAAGGTTTTTCCAGATTTCATAAAGTGTGGTCAGCCATTCAAACAGTTCCATATTCTGTACCTGAGGCAGATTACGGCTGAAAGTCTGATAAAGGTGGTGATGGGTGTTGATAAGTCCCGGATAAACCATACATCCGGAAGCATCCAGAATTTCATCTGCGGAAAAAGTCTGCTGTCCGATGCTTCGGATAACCCCGTCTTCGATCAGAATACTGGAATTTTCCAGAACCGAATCCTGATCATCACAGGTTACAATAACAGAAGCATTTTTAATACATAAGCTGCTCATAATATGATCCTCCTATTTTCTGAATAAAAAAGCCCTAACAGCAGACAGTGACTTTATTAAGATGAAGTGTGTTTTGACAAAAACTGAGAAGAGCCTGCGCAGCTTCTGAGGCATATCCTTTATTGCAGTAATCTCTGTGAATGATCCATCCAAGTTCTCCGATTGTAAAAGCTTCATCTTCAGCGTAGACAGAAACCTCGCCAATATGTCGGCTGTTCTGTATGACAGCAAATACATAACAGCGGGGAAATTCTTTACTCCATTCTTGGCAGGTCTGTATGAGAAACTTTTTGCACACTTCCATAGATTCATCTGGATAGTATTTCATATATTTCACATGCTCTCCATCGGAAGAATAAGCATAAACAGTGGAAAGATCATCTGGACTGACTGGCCGGAGAAGCAGACGACTGGTTTGCAGGCGAATGTTTTCGTACATGGGAGGTCACCTCTTTCTGTGGATAAAAAATGAAATTGTTGTTTGATTATAGTTTACCATAACTGTAGTATTGCGGACAGAATTTTATAAAAAATCAGCGAAAAAGAAAGAAAATTAAAAACTGCTTTTTTGAAATGCGTTGACGTTAAAAAAATCGGACGATATAATAAAAAAGTACAGCTTATGGATACAAATACATGAAAGGAATTAGAGGGTGGAATCCTTGCTGTTTTTAATAACCAGGCGCTTCGGATTGTATTATACGGTTCTTATGCAAGAGAAACCTATACTTCTGAATCAGACGTGGATATTGCTGTTCTGCTAAATGGAAATCTGAATGAAAGTACAGAAGACAGGTTGGCGGAATCTGGTTGTGGATTTAAACTTAAAATATGATAAGACATTTTCTGTATTGATATTAATATGAGATTTTTAAAAATGGGAAAAGATTTACGGCACAGTATTGAAATGAGAAAAGTTATGGATTCTAAGTAAAGGAAGTGATTTTGATATCAATAAAATTAATAAAAGGAAGTTACGAATACAAAGGACAGATTATTGACATGCTCAAGGAGTGGAAAAAATATAATGATACTTATGATGTGAACCGTTCACCAGAAGTTATTTTCAAAAACGATTATGATGACTTTGATTACTATCTGGATAATTTGGAAGCAAAGGAACCAAAAGACGGACTGGTTCCTCATTCCACATTCTTTTGTTTGGATGAGAGGCGAAATATCATTGTAGGTGCAGTAAATATCAGGCATTATTTAAATGAACATTTGCTATTACATGGAGGGCATATTGGTGACGGAATCAGACCATCTGAAAGAAGAAAAGGATATGCTGTACAAATGATTGGGCTTGCCTTAGAGGAATGTAAAAAATGGGAATCAAAAAAGTTTTAATGGTATGCGATAAAGATAATATTGGTTCTGCGAAATCCATCATAAAAAACGGCGGAATATTAGAAAATGAACAAATAGAAAACGGTAAGACAGAGCAAAGATACTGGATTGATTTAGAGTAATCGGATAAATATGAAAGTCAAGGGGAAAAACCTCGCAGCTGTTAAGAAATATGATGAGAGGAATTTTGGCGGCAATACATATGAATATGCGATGATGTTGTGCCTGGATGCGGTAGTGAAGATGTGATAGAAAAAACAGGCAGATGATTTAAAGAGAAGACGAAGGAGAGAATTTTTATGGGATTTCTTAAGAAACATTTTTCAATGTACAGCCATTTGCCAAAAGAAATCTATGTGCTGGCTTTTGGCAAAGTCATGACAAGTATGGGGGCGTTAATATGGCCCATGCTTACCTTGATCATGAGTGAAAAGCTGGGGTTGAACGGACAGACCATCGGCCTGTATATGATGATATTTTCTTTGTTTATGGGACCGTTTTATTTACTGGGAGGTAAGCTGGCTGACAAATATAATAAAAAGCATATCATCGTTACCTTCGACTTGATCGGAAACAGCCTGTATTTTGTCTGCGCTGCATTGCCAATGTCCATGACGACACTGTATTTACTGGCGATTGCTTCTTTATTTCAGGCAATGGAGCAGCCGGCTTACGATGCTCTGATCGCGGATCTGACAACCTACAGGGATCGGGAACGAGCATATTCGCTGAATTATCTTTCCATGAATTTAGGCCTGGTTTTGGCGCCCACCATTGGAGGCATTTTATTTAATCATTATCTCAGCCTTTCTTTTTTTATTAACGGCGTGGCAGATATCACCAGTACGCTTCTTCTGCTGATTTTTATTAAAAATATAAGAACTGCTGACCGGGATAACAGAACAGTGAACGAATATGAAAAAGGAGAAACAGGATCAATATTCAAGGTTTTTTTCGCAACGAAAATTATTTTTTGTGCTGTTTGTCATTTACGGTATAGCTGCGCTGATTTATAATCAGTTCAGTTTTTTGATGCCCTTACATATGGAGGAAGCCTTTCAGGGATCAGGAGCTTTTAAATTTGGAGTTTTAACAAGTATTAATGCAGTTGTTGTGGTAATAGGTACGCCAATATTAACCCAAAAGCTTTCCGGATTTATGGATATCAGGATTATGTATTTGGGGCAGCTGCTGGAGTCATTAGGACTTGCATTTTTTATTTTTGTAAATCATCATTTTGTGATTGCGGTTGCAGGGATTATTATATTTACAATAGGTGAAATATTGGGTTCCATTTCAAAAACGCCTTATCTTACAAAAAGAATACCGGAAACACATCGTGGAAGAGTATTAAGTATTACGACCAGCTGCGCCGGATTAATTGGAGTATTAAGTAACTACATAATAGGAACACTTATCGACTATTATACATTCAGTACTGTATGGATAATTATAGCGGTGATCGGTTTATTTGTGATGATTCTGTATAGTATTTATTTAAGGCTGGATAAAAAGGCTTATTCCGGCCTTTATACAAAATAAAAGTGTTACTTGTTCAAAGGCATTATTCTACCTGATACGGAGAAGCGTTTCTGTAGTAAAAAAAACAGACGTGTGGTATGATAAGGAAGAAAGAAATACAATCCAGCCGGACAGGTTTTCCTCTCCGGTTTTTACAGGGGTTAAACTGATGAAATATGGAATTATAGGAACGGCAGGTCATGTGGATCACGGAAAGACCTGTCTGATCCGGGCATTGACGGGTATTGATACAGACCGTCTGAAGGAAGAAAAAAAACGGGGCATTACCATTGAACTTGGTTTTGCCTGGATGGATTTCCCGAAAGGGGAGCGGGTAGGGATCGTGGATGTGCCCGGCCATGAAAAATTTGTAAAAAATATGCTGGCAGGCGTGGCTGGAATGGATATGGTCATGCTTGTGGTTGCGGCAGATGAGGGAATTATGCCTCAGACTGTGGAGCATCTGGACATTCTGTCCATTCTGGGGGTACGCTGCGGAGTGGTTGTGATCACAAAAACAGACGCGGCAGATCCGGAGCTTACAGAGCTGGTGGAGGAGGACATCAGGGAACTGGTTAAGGGAACGTTCCTGGAGGATGCGCCCGTAGTTCCGGTTTCTGTATACAGGAATCAGGGAATCGACAGGCTTCGGGATACGCTGTATCAGTTATACAGAGATCTTCCGGGGCATAAGGAAACCCGGGCCTTCCGCCTGCCTGTTGACCGCGTATTTACATTGAAAGGCTTTGGAACTGTAGTAACAGGAACGCTTTTTGGCGGAAGGATCAAAAAGGAGCAGGAAGCGTATCTTTATCCGGAAAATACTTCTGTAAAAATCCGCAGCATTCAGGTGCATGAGACAAATGTGGAGGAGGCACATGCTGGGCAGAGGGTGGCTCTGAATCTTCCTGACAGGAAAAAACAGGAGATCCGAAGAGGCGATGTGGTTGCCCTTAAAAACAGTATGTATCCTACCATGATGGCAGATGTGTCTCTGACTGTGCTGCGTCACACACAGCGCAGCGTAAAGAACGGAAGTCGGGTGCATGTGTATCATGGTACAAGGGAGCTTCTGGGAAAGGTGATCCTGCTTGACAGAGATGAGCTGAAAGCAGGGGAGACCTGTTATGCTCAGCTCAGGCTGGAAGAGGAACGGTTCTGGAAAAAGGAGAGCGGTTTGTGATCCGGTTTTATTCCCCGGCAGAAACCATTGGAGGCGGAACGGTTCTGGATATCTGCCCCAGAAAGCATAAAAGAAATGACCAAAAGGCGCTGGAGGCCTGCCGGATCAAGGAAAGCGGAACCAGGGAGGAAATGCTTGAACTTTCAGCCTGGGAGCACTGGGGAAGCTTTTTTACTTTGGAGGAGCTGGCAGGACGAAGCGCTCTTGATAAATCCGGGCTGAAACATACAGCGGAGAAGCTGGCGGAGCGAAAAAATTCTGGTGCGTCTTAATGAAAATCTGTACATTCACAGGCAGGAAATGGATTTTTACCGGAAAAGGGCAGAGGCAGTTCTGGATGAATTTCATAAAGCCAATCCCTTAAAGGAAGGCATGGGAATTGAAGAACTGCGAAGCAGGATGAAGCTTGCAGACGGGAAGCTTGCAGACGATATTCTTGCCGTTTTAAAGACCGAAAAAGTAATCAAGGAAGAGCACGGACTGATCAGTAAAAAGCGTTTTCGGGTAGTTCTGAAGGAGGATGAGGACGCTATGGTAAAAGAAATCCTTAACCATTATCTGGATGAGGGCTTTGCGCCTCTTGCTACCGAGCTTTATCTGAAGGAACACCGGAATCAGAAGAAGTTTCCGGCTGTGTTTACGTCCCTTCTGAACAAAAAAGCGCTGATCCGGCTGGATGTTCAATACTGTGTTCACCGTGATTACTATGAGAAGGCAAAAACAGCTTTCCGGGAAATGGCAGAGAAGAAGCCGGAAGTTGCTCTTGGAGAATACCGGGATTATCTGGGCTGTTCCCGGAAGGTGGCGGTAGCCCTTTTGGAGCATTTTGATAAAAACGGTTTTACAAGAAAAACAGAGGGCGGAAGGGTTCTGAAAGCCTCTGGAAAATAAAGGTTATGGGAAATGAAGAAGGCTTTAAAGGAAAAGATGACAGGAAATTATGTAATGGAGGTGAGTGATATGGCAGACACAGAAATTCGTTTGACGCAGATGTCAACTACCTCCGGCTGAGCGGCGAAAAAAGGTCCGAAGACCCTTGCCCAAGTTTTGGGTAAGCTGCCAAAATTTAATGATCCCATGCTTTTAGTGGGAACAGAAACCGCGGATGATGCCGCAGTTTATCAGATCAGTGAGGAACTGGCAATGATCCAGACCGTTGATTTTTTTACCCCGGTGGTAGACGATCCCTATCTGTTTGGGCAGATTGCAGCAGCAAATGCTTTAAGCGACGTATACGCCATGGGCGGAGAACCTAAGGTGGCGCTGAATCTGGCGGCCTTTCCGGACTGTCTGGATATTGAGATACTGGGAAAAATCCTTCAGGGCGGCGCGGATAAGGTAATGGAAGCAGGAGCTGTGCTTGCAGGAGGTCATACCATTTCCGACAATGAACCAAAGTACGGGCTTTGCGTCAGCGGTTTTGTTGATCCGAAAGCCATGTGGAAAAATTATGGAGCGCAGCCGGGAGATGTGCTGATCCTTACCAAGCCTCTGGGTACCGGAATTATTTCCACTGCCATTAAGGGAGAGCTTGCCTCAGAGGAAGAGATAAGCTCTGCAGTAAAAACAATGACTGCCTTAAATAAATATGCCAGGGATATTGCGGTGGGATTTGAAATCCACAGCTGTACAGATATCACCGGCTTCGGGCTGGCAGGCCACGCTATGGAAATGGCAAAGGGCAGTGAAATGACGCTGGTTCTCCATACAGAGAAGCTTCCGGTTTTGCCCGGAGTAAAGGAATATGCCCGGATGGGACTGATTCCTGCGGGAGCATACAGAAACCGGGAATATCTGGAAGAGGATGTTTTCAGTGAAATTGCAGGAACCTGGCAGGAAGATCTTGTGTATGATCCCCAGACGTCAGGAGGGCTTCTTCTTGCAGTAAAAAAAGAAGATGCCGCTGAGCTTCTGGAACGTCTGGCTGATCTTGGTTCTCCGGGCACAGCCGTGGGAGAAGTAACCGGAAAACAGGAAAAATATCTGATATTAAAATAAGCGGACAGTATATGAATAAAAATGAGATTTTAAGACAGCTTCCGAAGATGGATCGGATCCTTCAGGAGCCGGAGGCGGAAGAGCTGTGCAGACTATATGGAAAAACAGGATCCTTGGTATACTCCGGCAAGAGCTGGACAGTCTGAGAAAGGAGCTTCTGGAAGGGAAAGCAACAGAAGCTGCTGTTGAAAATGCTCAGCCAACAGAGCTTTTTATTTCCCGGCTGCTCCAACAGGCCAGGGAGAGGACAAAGGCGCTGGAAGAACCCTCTTATAGACGGGTTTTTAACGCAACAGGAATTCTTCTTCATACGAATCTTGGACGGGCGCCTCTTGGAAAACGTCAGATGGAGGCCACCTTTCAGTCCATGTGCGGATTTTCTAATCTGGAATACAGGCTTTCGGAAGGAAAAAGAGGAAAGCGGCAGGCTCACTATGCAGATATGATCTGCCAGATCACCGGTGCGGAGGCTGCGGTGGCAGTGAACAATAACGCAGCGGCAGTGACTTTAATTCTTGCGACTATGGCGCACAAAAAAGAAGTGATTGTTTCCAGAGGAGAGCTGATTGAGATCGGAGGACATTTCCGTATCCCAGGAGGTTATGGAGCAGAGCGGCGCCTTCCTTCGGGAAACCGGCTGCACAAACCGGACCAGGATTTCAGATTATGAACAGGCAGTAACAGAAGAAACTGCGGCATTTCTGAAGGTCCATACAAGCAATTATAAAATTGTGGGATTTACGGAGGAAACCTCTGTGGAGGAGCTTTCTGCTCTGGGAAAAAAACACGGGATTCCTGTGATCGGTTGATCTGGGAGCGGGGTTCTGGTTGATCTGGAAAATACAGGGCTTGCCCATGAGCCTACAGTAGGCGAAATCCTGCCGAAAAGGAGCGGATGTGGTCTGCTTTTCCGGGGATAAGCTTCTGGGCGGCCCTCAGGCCGGGATTATTGTGGGAAAAAAAGGAATACATACAAAAAATGGAGCAGCATCCTCTGATGCGGGCGCTGCGCCTTGACAAATGCACAACTGCGGTTCTGGAAGCTACTTTCCGGGAGTATTTTTGTGAGAAACAGGCATGGGAGAACATTCCGGTTCTTAAAATGATTGCAAGAACCAAAGATGAGCTTCTTGCCCAGGCAGAAGAAATTTCCTGGGAACTGAATTCCTGCTCCTGTTCCGGAAAAATTGCAGTAACAGAGAGCAGCGCTGTGATTGGTGGAGGCTCTCTTCCGGGAGAAACAATGCCGGATTATGCAGTGGAAATTTTTCCGGAAAAAGAAACTGCACAGCAGCTGGCAGACCGTCTTCGTCTGCTTCCTGTTCCGATTGTTTCTCATATAAAAAAACGACAGGGTTTTGCTGGAAATGCGGACGATTTCAGAGGAAGAGAAACGGGAATTTACAGCAGAACTGAAAGAAGTGCTTGATGAAAAATAAATTTTTTTTGCAGAAGCTGACGGATGAGCTTTAAGGAGAAAAAAACGGCTGTGGAAATTAATTCCGCAGCCTCATTATATTCTGGCGGATGCCTGTGAGAATCGAACTCACCCAGGGCGCTCTTAACGTCCAGCACAGGTTTTGAAGACCAGGGGGCACACCAGTTACCCAACGACACCCAAAAATCTTTTTTATTATATGCAGTGTGAGGAGATATTTTTCAAGACATTACTGGCTTACTTTGTTTACAGCAGACTGGTTAAAATGCCTTCCAGATCATCCTCGGTGATGGCCTTCTGTCCTGTATGTCTCGGGATAGCCGCCTGTGAACAGTAAAATCCAAAGTGCGCAGGAAAGCATTTTTGATGAGGGTGATTTGCCTTGCATATCTCAGTTTAATAGGATATATAAATGCTAAAACAACTTGTGGGACAGTGATCTGTGGATGATAACTTCATAATTAAGGACTTCGGGAGAGAAAAGCTTATGAAAAAACATTGGTAAATATAAAAAAATAAAAACAACAGGAAATTTTCTGTGAAGATACGGTAGCG
>ENA-OQAB01001448-OQAB01001448.1-human-gut-metagenome-genome-assembly--contig:-NODE-1448-length-11248-cov-2.656686_pt1 | contig 11248 bp, 9 predicted proteins | sample MGYA00242490_ERZ504517 | MGnify/ENA primary metagenome ERZ504517 (study PRJEB26092, sample SAMD00036298) | human gut metagenome | host: Homo sapiens | study: EMG produced TPA metagenomics assembly of... | reverse complement strand
CCTTGAGATTGCATTGCATCTTTAACAAAACCGGCGAGTGTTAAAGCATCTATTGAATAAACACTTGCAAGTTGAGTCATATAATGAAAATCTTCTTGAGTTAACAAAGAACGATTAATTTGATAATTTGATAAAGCTTTTAACAATAAATCATAATCATAAGATATTTCTACATCCTTTTGCATTCTTTCCTGAAATTCTTCTTTATACTTTAAGATTCTTCCACCTTTTTTAAGATGCTGAATATGAAAAACATCTTGGAATCTTGCTGTAATATCCTCATAATGAGTCAAATCTTCTAAAGATATTTTAAAATATTGAATTGTCTTTTGAAAATCATCTGGTGACAAGGAATCTTCTAATAAAGAAGCAAGAATTTGATTTTTAAAAAAAGCTTTGATTGATAAAGGTGAATGAATTTGATAAACATATTGTGTTAAATCATTTTCATGCTTAACATAAGTCTTTAATAGACCAATAGCTTCCAAGGTTTTCAAATATTTTTCTATATCTAATAAGCTCATTGATAAAAAAGCATTTAATCTTGATAGAGAGGAAGGTGTAATCACTTTATTCATTCTCTTTCCTTCAACAATAAGCATCATATAAAGTGAAATAGCACTAGCCCCTACAATCGGCTGATAAAGATAATATAAACTATCCATTTGAACATCATCTAATGGATAATGCAATTCCACTCTATATAAATCACTCATATATAGTTTCATCTTTTAATACCTTTAATACCCCTTCTATATTTTGATATAAATCTTCAAAATTCTGACGATTATCAATGACATAATCACCCATCATCTTTTTATCTTCAATTGATATTTGTTGCCTGATTAAATGCTTTGCTTTTTCTTCATCAATCTTATTTCTTCTCATTAAACGTTTTAACTGTAATTCTTCATCAACATAAACAACTAAAATCTTATCACATAAATATTCCAAGTGAACTTCAAATAATAAAGGAATATCTAAGAAAATCAAATCATCCTGACACTCTTGAATAGCCTTTTGAATCATTTTAATCACATATGGATGAATAATATTTTCTAAAGCCTCTTTTTTTTGATGATCTTTAAAAACAATATCACCCAATGCTTGCCGATTCATTGTTCCATCTTCATTTAAACAACCAAACAGTTCTTTCACCTTTTCATAACAAGAATTTCCTGGATTCAATGCATCATGAGAAATCTTATCAGCATCTACCACTTGATAACCATGAGTTAATAAATAATGTGTAACTGTACTCTTACCCACAGCAATAGAGCCAGTCAACCCAATAACCCTTGTCATGCACAACTCTCCTTCATATCTTCAATAACCTTCATACACAAAATAGAATCCTGAAAAGACATTCTTTCACTTTCAATCAAATGCTCTTTTAAACAACGATGAACTTCAGCAATTTTCACCATAAAAATCATTATCATTCATATACGGTTTTTCAATTACACGTTGTTCATCTGTAATAATTGTTGCCTGAACAGGGCGATAGAAAGGTTCAGCAATGAGCTTTCCTTTTGTTCCAGTAATCACCATCTTTTTTGCTTTCTTTTCATCTATAGTCAATTTCAATACGTGCCTTTTGTCCATTTTCGAAAGTCAAATGGAAAACATCATGAACATCTACACCATAATTTTCTTACAATTTTGCACGTACTTTTACAAGTGGTGAATGAATATAATCAAGGGTAGAAGCAACATTGTAAATCCCTACATCATAAAGTGCTCCCCCTTGTTTCTCATCAAAAAAGATAATGCTGACGGCTGATAAGGAACATCTGAGCAAAAGTAAGTTTCAATATTTAAAATATCTCCAATCACTCCACTATCAAGTTCCTTTTTTATATCATCAATCAAAGGAATAAATCTTGTTTTCATTGCTTCCATAAAAAATGTATGATTTTGAATGGCTAAATAACAAAGTTCCTGTGTTTGATTTAAAGATAAAGTTGCTGGCTTTTCACAAAGAACAGCCTTCCCTTTCATCAAAGCTTCTTTTGCCCACTGATAATGATCATTATGTCGCATTGCAATATAGACAGCATCAATATTCTTGTCATCTAATAAAGCATGATAATCATCATATGCAATAACATCAGGATGCTCATGAACAAATTCTTCACGCTTTTTTGCTGTATAGCTTGCTATTGCATAAAGTGAAGCATCATCAAAATATGCTAAACCTTGCATAAATCTTTTCGCAATATTACCTAATCCTAAAATACCCCAACGAATCATATCAATACCTCCTTTTTTGACAATGCGGACAATAATATGTACCTCTTTGATTCACGACTATTTTTTTATTTCACCTTGGCACACGGGACATATCTTTTGAACGTGAACATTTAATTTCACCTGAAAAAGACCATGAATCCCATTAGCATCAAAAGAATGAATTGTCGTTCCCCCTTGGGCAATTGCACTCTTTAAAACTTCAATCGCAATATTTCTTAATTCATGAACACGTTTTTTAGAAAGTCTTGAAGCTTTTGTACGAGGATCAATCTTCATTAAAAAACATATCTCATTTGCATAAATGTTACCAATCCCACACATTATACTTTGATCTAATAAAGCTGATTTAATAGGCAATGATGTTTTGTGTAGTAAAGCATACAGTTCTTCATCACTGATATCAAAAGGCTCTTTTCCTAGCTTTTTTAGCGGTTCTAATTCTCTATAATGATATAAATCAGTCAATTCCATTCGTCCAAACTTACGCGTATCAATATAGCGTAAATCACGATGATTTTTCAAATGAAAGACTACATGAGTATGCTTATCAACTGGTTCATGACTATCTACAATATGATACTTTCCTTCCATTCTTAAATGTGAAACAAAAGCATCTTCATCTAATAAAAAGATCAAATATTTCCCATAACGATCAATCTCTCTAATCGTTTGATGAGTCAAACGATTCACAAATTCATTCGTATCACCATTTAATAATTTTATCATAATAAACATCTATTCCTAAAATTTCTTCATCCAATATAAATTGTCTTAATGTTTGTCTTACGGTTTCGACTTCTGGTAGTCTCTGGCATAATCTCACCTACTATTTTCAAATCATACCAATTGGTTGCATAAGCACCATCAACTTTTAAAAGGAACATCCATCAAGAACGCTTCTTCCATTGCTGATTTGATAATTGTCATCATTTCATCTAATTTCTTCTTTATAACATCAAAGATCAATTCATCGTGAACTTGCAAAATCATTTTTGATTTCAATTGTTTTTCTTTCATCAATTGATTCAACCTTTACCATAGCTAATTTTAAAATATCAGCTCCACTTCCTTGAATCGGTGAATTCATCGCAAAACGTTTTGCTTGTTCTCTAACAATAAAGTTTTTATCATTAATCGTTGGAATATAACGTTTACGATTCAATACAGTTGAAACATATCCATCTTTTTTACAATCTTCAACAATATTATCCATATAACTTCTAATTTCAGGATATTCTTCAAAATATCTTCTAATAAATTCTTTTGCTTCCGCTAAAGAAACCCCAATTTGTTTAGATAATCTAAATTCACCCATTCCATAAATAATTCCAAAATTAACCGCCTTAGCTTGACGACGCATATTTGATGTTACTTCTTCATCCTTCACTTTAAAAACCAAAGCAGCAGTATGTGTATGAATATCTTTATCCTGATTAAAAGCTTCAATTAATGATTTCACCTGAGCTAAATGAGCTAAGATACGTAATTCGATTTGTGAATAATCAAATGTCACTAAGTAATCATGACTTGCAACAAAGGCTTTTCTAATTAATTTTCCTTCTTCTTGACGTACAGGTATATTTTGTAAGTTAGGATCAATAGATGATAATCTTCCCGTTTGTGTTAAAGCTTGATTAAAGATTGTATGAATCTTTCCATCAGGAAAAACTTGTTCTTGTAAACCTTTAACATAGGTTGAAGTTAATTTTGTAAGCATACGATATTGTTGAATTAAAGGAACAATAGGATGTAAATCTTCTATTTTTTCTAAGATATCTTGAGATGTTGAATAACCACTCTTGGTTTTTTTACCATTAGGTAAACCTAGTTTATTAAATAAAATTTCTCCTAATTGCTTTGGTGAAGAAATATTAAACTTTTCATCAGCCAACATATAAATATCTTCTTCTATCTCTTTAATTTGATGTTCAAATGTCTTTTCTAAATCTTTTAAAACCTGAATATCAACCTTAGCTCCAGTGTATTCCATTTCAGCTAAAATATAGGCCACTGGCAATTCTAATGTTTGATATAAATCATATTGTTCTTCTTCCTTTAATTTTCTAATCGCTTCATCTTTTAATTCATAGATAGCTTTTGCTTTGGAAACTGTATGCTTAGCAAGCAACGATAATTCAGGAATATGTTTTTTCGTATTCTTACCAAAAAACTTCTTCTTCATATTGTAAAGATGTATAACCATAATAATCACAAATATACTTCATTTCATCTTTTAAACTTGGATTTAAAATATATGAAGCAAGCTGTAAGTCAAAATCCATTCCTTTTATTTCAATACCATTCCATTTAGCTGATAAAATTTGAGCTTTAATGTTATAGCTGTATTTATGATAATTTTCATTACTTAAATATTTTAAAAATTCTTCATCCTTTAAAGCATTTTCAAAGGTGATAAAATAAGCTTGACTGGCATTATATAAAGCATAACCTAAGACAATAGACTTATGATAATTTTGATCATAAATAGCTCCAATAACACTGCTATCTTGAGTAATTGCAGGCATATGCTCAACAATTTCAAACTTCAATTCACTTGTTTGTGGTTGTCTTGATTCCACAGAAATCTTTTTTAATAAAGAATTCATATCATATTTTTGATAAAAAGCTTTCAATTTTTCAAAATCATAACCTGTATAACGTGCATCATCTAAATCTAATTCCATCGGAATATCACGAAGAATAGTCGCTATTTTTTTTGATTGTAATCCTAAATCAATATTTTCACGAATTTTTTCACCCATTTTTCCTTTAATTTCATGAGCATGTTCTTTCAAGTTTTCAATTGTTCCATATTCATGCAACAATTTCAATGCTGTTTTTTCACCAACTCCTTTAATTCCAGGAATATTATCAGCGCTATCTCCCATCAAACCTAAGAAATCTCTTATTTGATCAGGCTCAAACCATATTTTTCTTGTAATGTTGCTGGAGTATAAATATCTAATTGAGTAACTCCTTTAACTGTCCGATAAACTGTTGTTTGATCAGACACCAATTGAAATGCATCTTTATCCCCCGTAAAAATAGATACACTCAAACCTTCTTTTTCCGCTAAAAGCTGAAAGCGTCCCAATCAAATCATCACCTTCAAATCCCTCCATTTCAAAATAAGGAAATCTGATAAGCATCTAAAAATTCTCTAATCATTGCAAATTGACACTTTAATTCATCAGGTGTTTCTTTTCTTGTTGCTTTATATTCATCTAATAAATCATTTCTAAATGTTTTCTTACCATAATCAAAAGCAACAACCAAATACGCTGCTTCTCTTTGTAAAATCCTTTGCAACATATTAGCAAAACCAAAAACTGCATTGGTTGGAATACCATCTTTATTCACCATCAAGTTACCCATTGCGGCTGTCGCATAATAAGCTTTAAACAATAACGAGTTTCCATCTATTAAAACTAATTCTTCCATATCTATTCAATCACCCTCGCCTTATCAATAATAAACGATAACTTATCTTTCATATCTACTTTACCATTAATAAGACATATATTTCCTTTCTTTAACATCATACCTATACTTTTATACCTAGAAGCAAAAACTACGCCATCAATACTGCCCGTTTCATCAAAGCCTTCAATAAAACACATTTCATCACCTTTACGATCTGTAATATTTTTAATTCTTTGAAGTTGAACTACAATATTAACATGTTGATTAACATATTCATATAACGAAGATACATTTACATAAGGAACACCTAACTTAGCTTTCATCAATTCAATAGGATGCATTGATAAATAAATTCCTAAGACTGCTTTTTCCTTCGCTAATTTTTCCTCTTGTTGATCTTTATAAATCGTTAAGACTGGTTTTTCATCAATTCCTAAACTATTTCTTAAACTTCCATAATCCCGTATACTATCAAGATTCTTAAAGATTGTTGCTCGTGACATTCCAAATTCATCTAACGCTCCAGCATCAATCAAAGATTCAATCATCTTTTTAGACACCCTTGATTCATCCATACGTGTTACAAAATCAAAAACATCTACAAACAATCCTTTTTTTCTTTCTCTATAATGGCCTTATATCCTGCATAACCCACATTTTTAATAGCTAACAGGGAATAACGAATATGACCATTCTCCACCATAAAACGCGCATGCGAATGATTTACAGATGGTGGCAAGATATCCACATGATATGCCTTACACTCTTGAATACAATGTAATTTTGTTGTTTCACTAGATAATTCATTAGACAAAATAGAAGCAAAGAAATAAAGTGGATAATTGGCTTTTAAATAAGCCAACTGATAAGCAATATATCCATAAGCAACACTATGCGATTTATTAAATCCATAATTTGCAAACTTCTCAATCAAATCAAAAACCTCATGAGCCTTCTCTAATGTATATCCCTGTTTTAAACAACCTTCAATAAATTCTTCTTTCATCGATAACATCAATTTTGTTTCTTTCTTAGAAGTTGCCTTCCTTAGTATATCAGCTTTTCCTAATGAAAAACCTGCCATTTTTTGGGCAACCTGCATCAGCTGTTCTTGATATATCATGATTCCATAAGTTGATTTTAAAATTGGTTCAAGTTCTGGTAATGGATAAGTCACTGGCTCTAAATGATCTTTACGCTTTAAATAAGCTGGAATATTTTCCATTGGTCCTGGTCTAAATAAAGCAATAGCTGCCACAATATCATCAAAACAACTAGGTTTCATCTTTCTCAATAAATTTCTCATACCTTGAGACTCTAATTGAAAAACTCCAAATGTATCAGCTTTTGATATCAATTCATAAGTCTTTTGATTATCTAATGGTATACTATTTAAAACAATATTTTGATGTGTATCTCTTTCAATATCCTTACAAATATAATCAAGCATTGTTAAATTCTTCAATCCCCAAAAAATCCATTTTAAGAAGTCCAACTTCTTCAATATAATCTTTAGAATACTGCGACATCATTGTTGAGGTCGGTCCATTAATAAGTGGAACAACATCACGCAAAGGTTCTTTTGATAAAATAACCCCTGCTGCATGAGTTGAAATATTACGTGGTAAATGTTCAATAACACTTGTTGCACCAATAATTTTCTTTAACAAGCGATCTTGATTTATCATTGATTGAAAATTTGCTGATGTTTGATACATTTGCGTAATCGTCTTTTTATTTTTAGGTCCAGTAGGAATCATCTTCGCAATAATTTCTAATCGTGCTAAAGGAATCCCCATAACCTTGCCCATGTCTTTAATCGCAACACGAGGTCCATATGTATTAAACGTAACAATCTGTGCTGCATGATCTTGTCCATATTTATCAATCACATAATGAATCACATCATCACGACGATTATCTTGAAAATCAATATCAATATCAGGCATAGATACACGTTCAGGATTCAAAAAACGTTCAAAAAGCAAATCATATTCAATTGGATCAACATTTGTAATCCCCAAAACATAAGCAACCAAACTTCCAGCAGCACTTCCTCTGCCAGCCCCCACTTGAATTTTATTTATTTTTGCATAACGCACATAATCCCATACAATCAAAAAGTAATCATCAAAACCCATTTGATGAATAATATTTAATTCGTATTTTAATCTTTCAATATATTGTGATGGAATATCTTGATGAGAAAATCTTTTCTTCAAACCAACTTTACATAAACTTCTTAAATATTGACTTGCATCACCGTTATGAGGTACAGGATATGAAGGCAAATGCTTTTGTGATAAAGGAATCGTAGCTTTACAAAAATCAAGAACCTGTTTGGTTTCCTCAATAATTTCTTGATCAAACAATTGACTCATTTCTGCTTCTGTCTTTAAATATTTTTCCTGTGTTACTGGTTCATATTTACCATCCAATGTCACACCTTGTAATGAAGCTTGCATTAAATCAATTGCCAAAGCATCCTGTTTTTTTAAATAACGAACTTCATTAGAACATATAATTTTAACCTTAACATATTTAGCTAATGAAATCATTCTTTCATTAAATGTCTCTTGATATTTCAAATGATGATTTTGTAACATCACATAATAATTCTCTTGAAACTCATTCTTTAATAATTGAAGATATTTAACCGCCTGATCTTCCATTTCCTTAGCAACCAATCTTTCCACAATACCTTCAACACATCCAGAAATAACAAACAAATGTTCCTTATACAAAGATAAACTCTTTAAAGAAATACATTTATCCTCACTCAAATTAATATCACAACAAACCTTTACCAAATCAAAATACCCAACATCATCCTTAGCAAGCAAGATAAAAGGATAGATTTCTCCTTCAATCATAATGCTCGCTTCTAATCCAAAAATAGGCTTAATCCCATGCTTTAAACACTCTTTAGAAAACTCTAAAGCCCCAAACATATTATTCTTATCCGTCAAGGCTAAAGCATCCATATGTTTAGCACTTGCATCTTGAATAAGATCCTTCATTAAAATCGTACTATTTTGAAAACTATAACAACTATAGATCTGTAAATGCCCAAACATACGATACCCTCCTTTATTTTACTATTATACCAAAATTCGACCTCATAAGATACAATTATATATAGAAAACATTGAGATTAACTTTTTCATTTTATCATATTATAACATAATCAAAGCACTCTATTCCTTAACTACCAAAAAAGAAAAACTCATCCTAGAATTTTTCCTCTATTATTCTTTGTTATAATTATTTTATCACACAAAGTTGCATATTTCAATATATTTATGCAACCTATAAAATACAATGAAACGAAAAAAGAATCAACATCACTGCAATATATAAACATAAAACAACATAAACAAGCTGCAACAAATAAACCGCTTCAATACTCATAACCCACAACCTAAAAAGATATAAACCAATCAAATAAAAATGATATTGTAATTGAATAACTCTAAAAAAACGCTGATTCAAAATAATAATCAAGCATCAATAAAACCGCTATAAAATGAAAAGGAATAATCCACTTATAACAAACCAACTGTAATATCATAACATATGGCACATAACAATTGTAACTTTTTAATTCGTAGTATCATCATATTTCTCACCTTATTCTATGATATGAGAAAAATAAAAAAATAGACAATATTAAACAAATAAAAAGTGAGTAAAAATTACTCACATTCTTTCAAAGCTTTAGCTAATTGATCTGGACAAGATGTTGGTTTCGCTCCACAACGAATTCCTTCTAAACGAGCAATTGCTTCATCCTTATCCATACCTTCAATAAGTCTAGCAACTCCTTGTGTATTCCCAGAACATCCACCAATAAATCTAACTCCTCTTACTTTACCTTCACTATCAACATCAAAATCAATGCGTGACGCACAAGTTCCTTTCGTTCTATAACTATAACTCATCTCTATTCCCTCCTACTTCAATCTACTTTTATCAATCACATAAACACGATCATTATCTTTGAGTCCATTAGACATTCTAATCTTACCATCCTCTAATAACCAGATAGCCTCAACTCCATCCAAAGAATTCACTAATTTCAATCCATCTTCATAACTCATTAAGAAAACTGCTGAACTAAGAAAATCAGCCAATCCACTATCATCAGTAATAATACTTACACTTCTAAAATGAACAGCTGGAAATAAAGTCGCTGGATCAATTAAATGATGATATCTTACTCCATGAATATCTTCATAGAATCTTTGATAATCTCCACTGGTTACAATTGACTCACCTTGTACAACCAAAACAGCTTCATTTTCAGAATCAGCATCTCCTTCTTTATGAGAAAAATTCCCATTCTTAGGTGATTCAATACCAACACAGAATTCATCTTGGCATTCTTTCAAATAGAAGTCTCCTTCTTTTGTGATTTTTCTTTTTCCATGACTAGCTACATTTCCACCACCACTTAACAAGAAATTATCAACACCACTCTTAATTAAATCCTGTTTAATCAACTCAATCGCATAACCTTTTGCTGTAGCACCTACGTCAATCGATACCAATTTATCACTAATATACACTGTTTTTGCTTTTTTATCAATCTTTATGCTGTCAATATTTGTATGTAAATTTGCTTTTTCAAGTTCTTTTTTACTTGGTACATCACCAACTCCATTATGACTTTCAGCTCTTTCACGATAATCATGCCAAATATCTATCACACTCCCAAAAGCAATATTGACCTTATTAGAAATCGTCTTATATCTTTCAATACTAATCGTTAATAAATCAATCAATGCTTGATCAACCTTAACCGCCTTTATTCCTGCATTATCATTAATTGTTTTCACATTATTAATATCATCATAAGAAGAATACTTATCAAAAAGACGATCATAATATTCTAATTTTTCTTTAATCATTTGACATTGACTATCAAAATCATCTTTATTCGTTGCATAACTCATATATTGTGTAATTGTATCAAAAGGTCCAGTAAAAACTTTAGAATAAAGTTGTGGTTTCTTTTGACATCCCATTAACAATAAAAAGCTTAAAACAATCATTACATTTATTAATTTCTTCAATTTCATCACCGTTTTCTATTATAACAACAAATAAAAAAACTGCGACATATTTTCGCAGTTTTTATATTTTTTTATTTTAAAGCACTACCAGCTTCAGCGATTGCTTCTAAGAAAGCATCAATTGTAATAGTACATTTAGAAGCTAAATCAGTTCCAGTTTTTGGAGCTTTACCACCATGGTAATCTTCAACTTCAATTTTAGCAACTTCATCTAAAGTTTTGTTTTTGATTGAATCTTCGAATGCTTGAGCTTGTTCATACCATTCAGCACCATCTTTGATTTTACCATTCTTAGCTGAAGTTTCTTTCATACCATATTTTTCTTTCTTTCTGATTTAGTATCAGTTACACCTTTGAGGATTTTGAGCAACATTCGTATTTTTTGAATAAACGATTTTACCAGCATCATCAGTAGCTACTAAAGCAATAGTTTGTATCTAATTGTTTTTTCTCAGCATCATTTTGCATAACTTCACCGATACCAATTTTTTGCAGCA
>ENA-OQAB01001447-OQAB01001447.1-human-gut-metagenome-genome-assembly--contig:-NODE-1447-length-11254-cov-3.580300_pt1 | contig 11254 bp, 6 predicted proteins | sample MGYA00242490_ERZ504517 | MGnify/ENA primary metagenome ERZ504517 (study PRJEB26092, sample SAMD00036298) | human gut metagenome | host: Homo sapiens | study: EMG produced TPA metagenomics assembly of... | reverse complement strand
ATTGACGGGTTCCACCGGTTGACAGGAACTCTACACCTTCTTCATGCAGTTTGGTAATGATTTCGTCCAAACCTTCTTTATGGTAAACGGATACCAGAGCTGTTTTGATTCTTTTAGTTTCAGACATGGATTTGCGTATTAAAGTAATGCGTACATTTTACTATTTGATGTGCAAAGTTACGAATTTTGTTTATTCATACATACATTCATACACAATAAATTAGGTATAATTAAAAAAAGGAAGTTATTATTAAATCCGGCACCTTCGCACAATGACATAAAAAAATGCCCCGCTGAAAAGGCATCCATACCTCTCCAGCGGGACTGAAATCTTTTATGGCAACCGGTCTGTTACCAGATAGAAACCCGTTTTTCTACCGGTACAAACATCGGATCATTTTCCGTCACATTGAAAGCTTCATACCAAGCGCCTATTTGCGGCAAAGCGCCGTTTACACGCCATTTACCCAAAGCATGCACATCGCTCTTAGTACGGTTCAGCACTTCTTCCGGACGGATATTGTTTCCCCATACGCCCGCGTAGGCAAGGAAGAAACGTTGTTCGGGAGTGAAACCGTCCATTACAGGCAGCGGATTAGCAGCCGTAGCTTTCTTGAATGCCTGATAAGAAACCTGCAAGCCGCCATGGTCGGCAATATTCTCTCCCAAAGTCATACGGCCATTGCCATACACACCCGGAGCGACTTCAATGCTGTCGAATACATTCACCATAACCTGGGCACGTTCGTCGAAACGTTTGGAATCCTCTTCAGTCCACCAGTCTTTCAAGTTTCCGTCCTTGTCATATTGGCGTCCCTGGTCGTCGAATCCATGAGTCATTTCATGACCGATCACCACTCCGATGGCACCATAGTTGAAAGCGTCATCCGCATTCATATCGAAGAACGGATATTGCAAAATACCGGCAGGGAAGCAGATTTCATTCGTTGTAGGATTATAATAGGCGTTCACTGTTTGCGGGGTCATCAGCCATTCGTCTTTATCCACCGGTTTGCCGGCTTTAGCCACCATCTCCGCATGACTCCATTCATTGGCACGCTCCATGTTCGCCCAATATGAATCATCTTTGATTTCCAGTGTAGAATAATCCTTCCAGGTATCAGGATAACCTATTTTCACATGGAAAGTAGCCAGTTTTTCCAAAGCCTTTACCTTTGTAGAATCACCCATCCAAGCAAGGTTTTTGATGCGTTCACCCAAGCTTTCCTGCAAATTCTTCACTAAAGTCACCATACGTGCTTTGGCAGCAGCAGGGAAATATTTCTCTACATACATCTGGCCTACGGCTTCACCCAAAGCGGAACTTACAGTACCGACTGCCCTCTTCCAACGGGGTTGCATCTCTTGTGTGCCACTCATCGTACGTTGGTAGAAATCGAAATTCTGCTCCGCCATGGCATCATTCAAAGTACCTGCGGCGGCGTCAATCAATCTCCATTGCAAGTAAAGCCCTTGTTCGTCAACAGGCAGAGTATCCAGAATATCGGCGGCGGCTTTCAAAGAAGCGGGCTGTCCAACGATAATTTCCTTCACATCTTTCAAATCCAGAGCAGAAAGATAAGCGTCCCAATCGAAGGTAGGATAAGCTTTCTTCAACTCTTCCATGCTCATTTTATTGTAATTGGCATGCGGGTCGCGCAATTCCGTACGCGAACGGAAAGCCTTGGCAAGACGTGTTTCCACATCCATCACGACATCCACACCTTTTTTGGCAGTAGCCTCATCGAAACCTGCCAACTGATACATCTTCTGTACGTGCGTACGGAAAGCGTCACGAATCTTAGCGGTAGCCGCATCATTTTCCAAATAGTATTCACGCTCACCCATACTCAGACCCGTTTGATAGGTCTGTACAGCATTCATGCTACTATTCATTTCATCCGCCCCTACATACAGAACGTTATAGGAAACAATACCTTTCTTCTGCATCTCGCCCAACAAGGCATAAAGTTCTTTTTTGTCTTTTAAAGCCCCCAGCCTGTCGAGTTCAGCCTTAATAGGAGTTATACCATCCTTATTCAGCTTCACACTGTCCATTACGATTTTGTACAAATCACCGACTTTCTGCGCTACACTTCCGGCTTCATGCTGAGTGGCAGCCAGTTCTTCGATAAGCCCCTGAATCTGCTTACGGTTATTTTCCGCAAGAATGGTAAAAGAGCCATACTGTGAGTACTCGGCAGGAATCGGATTGTCCTTCATCCAACCGCCGCAAGCGTATTGGTAGAAATCTGTTCCGGGCAAAGCCGTTGTGTCAAGATCGGCAAGATGAATGCCGGCTGTAAGTTCAGCCTGGTTCTTGCCAGTACCGCAAGCACCTGCCATCAGGCAAAATGCTGCAATGGGTAAAAAATGAAATACTCTCATACTTATATAAAATAAATGTTATTACGTTATCACTCCTTTTTCATCTCCTCCAGTTCACAGGAAGCAGAATCCCATTCTTCCATTACACGGTCTAACTGGGCTTTCAGTTTCTGGTGCTGTTCGTAAAGCGTCATATCCGAAGCACCTTCCGGTGTAGCCATCTTAGCTTCCAGAATAGCAATAGCCGCCTCCGTCTGCTCTATCTCCGCTTCACAATCCGCTACACGACGTTCCAGTTTTTTGAGCTTCTTATTGAGCTCTTTTTGTTCCTCATAAGAAAGCTTCGCAGCGGAAGGTTGCGCTGCTTCAGCATTACCGCCGGCAGCCGCTTTCCCCGCAGCCGGTGAAGCAGATAATGAAGGAGACTTCTGCAAATCGTTCAAGCTCTCTATCTGCTTTTTCTGCAAGAAATCATAGATACCGCCAAGGTGTTCTTCACCAACCCGCCACCGAACTCATATACTTTAGTCGCAAGTCCATCCAAAAGTCACGGTCATGGCTGACAATTATCACCGTACCGTCAAAATCACGGATGGCCTCCTTCAGTACATCTTTCGAACGCATATCAAGATGATTCGTAGGTTCGTCGAGAATCAGGAAATTCACAGGTTCCAGCAACAGCTTAATCATGGCGAGACGGGTACGTTCGCCACCGGAAAGGACTTTTACCTTCTTGTCCGAAGCCTCTCCGCCAAACATGAATGCTCCTAAAATATCGCGTATCTTCAGCCGGATATCTCCCACCGCCACCCGGTCAATGGTATCGAAAACCGTCAGGTTTTCATCCAGCAGTTGCGCCTGATTCTGCGCGAAATAACCAATCTGCACATTGTGCCCCAAAGTAAGCTTCCCGGTATAATCCGTAATCTCATCCATGATGCACTTTACAAGTGTGGACTTACCTTCGCCGTTTTTGCCGACAAAAGCCACTTTCTCACCGCGGTTAATAGTGAGATTTACATCGTGAAATATGACATGGCTTCCGTACGCTTTGGCAACATCTTCACAGATAACGGGATAGTTACCGCTACGGCTGCTGCACACAAACTTCAACCGTAAAGAAGAATTATCCTCTTCGTCCACTTCGATGCGCTCTATTTTCTCCAGTTGTTTGATACGGCTTTGTACCTGTACAGCCTTAGTGGCCTTATAGCGGAAACGCTCGATAAAGTCTTCCGTATCCTGTATCTGTTTTTGCTGGTTTTCGTAAGCACGAAGCTGCTGTTCTCGGCGTTCCTTACGGAGTACCACAAACTCATCGTACTTCACTTTATAATCATAGATACGCCCGCAAGTTATTTCAATCGTACGGGTAGTGACATTATTCAGAAAAGCGCGGTCGTGACTGACAAGCACCACTGCGTTGGCACGGGTGGAGAGGAAGTTCTCCAACCACTGGATACTCTCGATATCGAGATGGTTCGTAGGCTCATCGAGCAGCAACACATCCGGACGGCGAAGCAACAACTTGGCAAGCTCGATACGCATACGCCAACCACCGGAGAACTCACTCGTAGAACGGTCAAAATCCTCGCGGCTAAAGCCCAGTCCCTGAAGGGTACGTTCTATTTCGGCACGATAGTTTGTACCACCCATCATCAGAAAACGCTCGTTTTCATGGGTAAAACGGTCTATCAATTTCTGATAATCTTCACTGTCATAATCGGTGCGTTCGGCCAACTGCCGGTTCATACGCTCTATATCAGCCTGCATCTCAAAAATATGCTCAAAAGCAAGTTCCGCCTCTTGCATGACGGTACGCTCATCACTGAGTATCATCACCTGAGGCAAGTACCCGATCGTACATTCGCGGGGAACGGCCACAACACCGGAAGCGGGTTGCTGAATGCCGGCCAATATTTTGAGCATGGTGGACTTACCCGCCCCATTCTTACCGACAAGAGCTATGCGGTCTTTCTTATTAATAACATAAGAAACGTCTTCGAACAGAGGGGTAGCGTTAAATTCCACCTTCAGTCCTTCTACAGATATCATAGTGTCAATGAATTAATCGTTTAAGGCTACAAAGGTAGCGATATTATTTTTATTCTCACGCAATCGTGTATTCAAAGCGCAACTACATTCATTTAAATTTCAATGCTTGCATATGACGTATCAAATGATATGGCGAACGGTCTGTCGAGGATTTTATAGTTACAATGCGATGTTTATCGCATTCAGATGTATTTTGAGGCAAGCTCAGTCCCATACTCAGGGTACCTCAGTCGTATACTGAGACAGGCTCAGTCCCATACTTAATCACGCTTTATAAATCAAACTGATAATCAATTAGTTACAAAACCCTCTTACAACTCATAAACCTTTACAAAAAATCCCCTCTCTCCCTTTCCGTCCAACCAACCTGGAGAACAAAAGAAGGAAAAGAGGGGATATTTTTATAAAGTAAACCGCTCGGATATTCCCTTAGAATAACTTAGCGGGATATTCTCCGGCATCTACCAACGCCTGAATCTTATCAACCACACTCTGACGGTCTTCCGGATAAGTCACGCCGAACCATTTACTGTTCGTATCGAGTACTTCTACCGTAGCAGTACCGTCATTAATCAGTTTATCCACCATCAAAGGAATAAAGAATTCGCTCTTCAAATTTTCCATATTCTTCGGATCACTGAGGAATGTCTTAAAGAACTCCTGGCTATAAGCAAAATAGTCGGGAGTAAAACCCCAGAAATTCATGCTGACCGGAGTAGTGTCGGGAGTAGCAGTCCACTCGCCATTATCATCGATATACTTCACCTCACCGTCCATACGTTGAATCTTGGTACGTTCTACAACGGAAGTCAGCAGATTATCGGCATCCGTACCGCAAAGACCGCGAGATACCGTGCCGCTTTCACTTAATGTATTTCCAATACGGAAACCCACCATCGAATATTTATTCTTGGAACCATCGGGAAGTTCTGACAAGAATTTACCCATTACCCGGAAAGAATCGCGACCGTAGAAATCATCGCAATTGATAACGGCGAACGGTTCCTTTATCACATCGGCGCCCATCATTACGGCATGGTTAGTACCCCATGGTTTGGTACGGTCTGCCGGACAAGTAAATCCTTCGGGAAGCGCATCCAGTTCCTGGAACACCAGTTCGCACGGAATATGTCCTTCGTATTTGGAAATGATTTTATCGCGGAAGTCCTGCTCAAAGTCTTTACGGATAACGAAAACGAGCTTACCGAATCCGGCATTGATAGCATCGTAAATAGAATAATCCATAATAGTTTCGCCATTGGGGCCCAGTCCATCTAACTGTTTCAAGCCACCGTACCGGCTGCCCATACCGGCTGCCAATAAGAATAAAGTTGGTTTCATATTAGTTATTATTTAAAAAGGTTAGTGTATCATGGTTGATAACAGATGCAAAAGTAGTAAAATTTATATCAGAAAAGGGGAGATTTTAGTCCATTCTTTTCTATAATCGTACAAAACTCCACCTTATTGACCGGTACTTCCGCATTGAGTCCGTTTTTGGGCAAATACGATTCACTATTGTCTGCAAAGCCGGCAGAATCTCTTAGAACGGATAACCGATAGCGAAATGCAAAGCAAGACTGTCCTTGAACTTAGGAATATTGTAGTATCCCGACTTACCGGTATCATACGGGTCGTGCAGTCCTACTCCGCAGTCCAAACGGAACACCAGAAAATCCATATCATAGCGCAAACCCGCTCCCGTACCCAAAGCCACCTGTTTGGCAAAGTTCTTTAAAGTAAGTTCTCCACCGGGGCGGGAATCATCCTTACGCATCAGCCACACATTACCGGCATCCAAAAACACCGCTCCATGCAAGTCGCCGATGATACGGAAACGATACTCAACATTAGCTTCCATACGTATGTCGCCCACATGGTTGATGAAAGAATACTTACTTTCCTTATCCGGAGCATAACCGCCCGGGCCTATGCTGCGGGCGGAGAAAGCACGTACGCTGTTGGCGCCGCCGATATAGAACTGCTCGGTATAAGGAGCCGACAGCGCATTTCCGTACGACCATATCACTCCTCCGGCAATGCGTGAAGCGATCATCTGGTTTTTATCTATCTTATAGTGATAGCGGAATTCACTGTTAACCTTCAGGAACTGCGCAAAAGGTACACCCAGCAGTTTTTTATCCTTCTCGCTGAACGGTTTGCCGAAGACACGATAAATACACGAAGTCAGATTACCTGCCGAGCTTACCGTCGTCTGCCACCAAATGGGATTGCGCACACGTTGTAAAGAAGCGTTATCATACGTGTACATATATTCCATGACAGGGATAAACTGGTCGCGCAGACTGACGTAGAGCGCAGGATTCTCCGCCTGCAATTCCTTAAAGGCTTCCGTCGGGTTACGAAGCACATTAAACGTAAGTTTAAACGGCGTGAAACTATGTTTGGTCGTACGCTTCGGCTGGAAATCATACGTAGCGTTTCCACCAAACGCCAACAGTTTATAATACTTGGCGCGGTTCAACTGGTCAATGTATAACTTGAAGGTGGTAGTGGCCGGAAAGTCGTACTCCTTATCGCCGAAACGGGGAAAGACCACACGTGGGAACATCAGCGAAGTAGACAATCCCACCTCATAACTGTTCATCAACGAAGACCGGTCTTTACCCGTCTGCCACTCATACGAACCGTCCAGCTTCACATTCCATGCCTCACCGCCGCCAAACACGTTGTTTTCGTTACGGTGAACGAAGCTCCCGGTCCGGTCTGGTTATTACTTTCATCTTCACGTTGAAATCCAGTTCGGCATCGTAGGGTTTGTCGAGAGCCGCATGGATATTCACATCCAGCGTATCACACGCGAATGTCGTATCGCGCGGAGTATACTGCATTTCGAGATAGCGGAAGATGCCCACATTATTCAAACGCTCCTGCACACGGGTCTGACGATATAAACTGTAAAGGCTTTGCATGGAACGTCTGCGGGAGATACCCGTACTGTCCTGCACCTGGCGTTTCTGACGATATGCCTGATAGTTGAGCCACCTGTAAATCATGTTGGGACGTACCCGCAATTTATCATGATAATAGATGCGCAGTCCCTTATAATCCATGCTGTCGTTAGGAGCCTCTCCATGCTTGCCATAGAGGTGGAATGCTTTACTGCCCACATAAAACGGTTTTTCGGCGACAGAAGGCATACCGGGAGCAGGCACCATACGCATCACGACATGGCCGCCGGGCACTAAAGTCGTATCAGCCTGATAAGTCAGATAGTCGGGACGGAAATAATAGCACCCTACATTGCGCAGCAAAGTACTGATACGAGTACGCTCTCCGTCGAGGTCGGTCACATTAAACTGTTCTCCCGGACTGATGAGCGAACGGCGGCGGCTCATATTCATAATGCGCGACGTACGTTCACTGAAACCGTGGTAGTAGACCGTATCGATAAAATAAGGATTACGCATGTCCACCGTATATTGCAGCTTCGCCTTTAATGAATCTTTCGGATTTACAAACGTCTTATAACTGACCGTACCGTTGAAGTAGCCGTAGTCCCGCAACAGATTAGCAGCAGCCTTCTGCCTGATATCAGGATTGACGGACGACATCAATACCGGCTTTGCAGCAAAGCGGTTGAATATCCACTTTCCAAACCCCTTCTCATATTTCACAAATCCATTGTAAATCCATAATCCCACAGGGAACGGTATGCGGATACTGGAACTGCCCAACAAAGAGTTGTTCGGAGCAGTGGCCAGCGCAGCTTCCACCTCTTCCATGGCGGTTTCGCCTACCGGAGTCTTGCTACGGTTCTCGACAATCATCGTTTTTTGTCCCGTATACAGGATTTCACCTTCCGGCAAATGCTTGGTTGTGGAACATCCTGCCAGAAACAGTATACCCGCTATATATAATATCAGTTGTTTCATATCATTCTACAGTTTGTTTCTTCTTTTTCCTGAAGATAAAGAGTTCGCCCAGACGGTCCATCTTACGGCGAAGCACAAGACCGACTCCGGTTTCCGTTATTTCCCCGTCGAGCACGCTTTCGTAGTTCTTGTCATAGAACACACGGACATAGCGCGTACCGGACGTATCCAACCTGTACTCCAGCGAAATATTATCGATAAACGATTCCGCATCATTCGTGGCATTGGCGCCCGTTGTTACTTTACCGCCGATAACAATCTGCACACGGTCGTTGAAAAGGCGTTGCGAATAGCGGAAGCTATAATCCGTTTGCTTATCTCCCGTTTCGGCAGCCGTACGGTCTTCCATACCCATCGTGAAACTTGCATTAATGCTTTGGAAAGCCGAACCCGCCAATGAGTTGATCTGGCTTTGGATAACGCTGTTCAGAGCGCTACCCATAGAGAATCCGCCACCTTTGACACCGCTATTCATATAAACACCGGTCGCCAGCATGGCAATGGCCTGTTTGCTACGCTCCTCAGTACCCATAGCCTGCAACTCGTTCTCGATGGCGGCGTCATCCGGCGCCGTTATATCGAAGATAAGTTCGGGAGCGTCAAGCCGGTTCTTTATGGCTATGGACACATCGAAGTTTACCACGCGCGAACCGCCGTCGTCACCGTCGGCTACCGAAGCGCGCATACGCTCCGTCGCTTTCAGGTTCAATGTCGGGTTCATCGGGTCGCCGCGCCAGTCCACATAACTTCCGTTGTTAATTTGGAACTCCTTCAACGGAATGATAGGAAGCGAATACTTCATGATTCCGCCCGAAAGCGTATAGCGTCCGGTAAGGCTTATATCGCCTTGCGGAGTATATTGCATATTCAAATCCCCACCGCCTTCCAGTTCTATAAACTTACTGCGGTCGGGGCTCAAATCGGCACGAAGGCGTACGGCATTGTCTATATGCACGGACATAATCATATCCATACCGCCCAAAGACATGGCAGGGGCCTCATCCGCACTCACCGAGGTCGTGTCCGCAAAGGAAGTAAAGGTAACCAGGCCTTCAAGACGGTCTTCCACCGTCAGCGGCGAGTCGGTGAGCACATAGGTCACATCCGTATTTCCCAACAGATTCATATTGCCGCGCATGGTCAAGGCATCCAAAGGCCCTCGTACCGTTGCGTTCAAATCGACAAATACCTTGCCGTAAATGAGACTTTCGCGGGTACGCGACGCATCCAGCAGCGTATAGTTCTCTGCCAGCAATTTCAAATCCGCCGTAGGGCGTTCCAGATTACGGAAATCCACCTTACCGTTAATGGTGAACGGATTCTTACTGGTGGTATAGATAGCGAACTTATCGAATATCAGTTGATTGTCCTTAATCTGTACGGGGCGGTCGTCGAACCAGTAGCGGGCTCCTGCCTGACGCGCATATACCGATACGCTGTCCAGTGTAACATCTCCGTGCATCTTGGGTTTCTCCAACGGTCCGTAGATATACATTCCGCCGTCAAGGTCGCCGGTGAAGGAAACCATTTGGTCGGGAATAAAGGCATTGGCAATCTTCATCGGGAAATGCTCAAAAGAGGTGGTCACTTCCAGCGTATCCCTGCCATTCTTTTGCGTCAGTATACCGTCTGCGGTCAGCACTTCCTGATTGTCGTAACTGAAATACGTATTCAGATAATGCGTAGCGCCTTTATCTCCCGGCAGCCATGTGGCGCCCATACCGATGTCTCCTACATGTTGCCGCTCGTAAGTCAGTTCATTGATGCTGGCTTCGGCGGACACTTGTAAGGAAGTAGGAGTCTGTATATACTGCGCTTCGGCGGAGAACAAGCCGGTCAGTCGGGGCATATAAGGAAGTACTTCGCTTAATTCTCCCAACTGAAAGCGGCTTAATTCCACGTTCATATTCTGCAACGAGATACTGTCGTTCTTGTCCGACTGCATACGGAAACATAAGCCGTTGTCGCTATCCATATCAATATTGGCATAGATACGCATATTCTTATGCAGATATATCCAGTTACTGTTATCTACGAAATGGAACTTACGGTATGCGATAACCGGTTCGGCAGGTGTCAGATTCAGCAATACTCCGTTGCCTTTGCCGTGTCCTTCGGTCAGCGGGCGGGCATTTATACCGAACAGCACTCCTGTCTGCCCCTCACCGTCCACATAATTTACGGTCAGTTCGGCGTCTTCACTCCGAATCTCGCCTGTCAGCGTACTCCGGAACACAAACTGCGGGTTCTTCGGCCCGTTAATCACCCCGCTTTGCAGCATCATCCGGGAGGTATCCTGCTTCACGGTAAAGAAAATCGTATCGAGTTGCAACGAGTCCACACGCAATCCATGCACAGCAGTCCGCCCGTTGATGCCCCGCGTCGGCGTGGTACCGAAACGAAGGGTAAAGTCATTGAACGTCACATCTTTTGTTTTCAGGAAATAGCTGACCGGATTAGACTGTCCCGCCGTCAGCTGCATGCCTGCCGAAGGTAACACCCGACGCAAAGCCGCATGGTCCAGCCGCCTTTCATCTATCTGCTTCATAAGAATGGCGACGAACTCGTCCGATTGTTCCAACAGTTCCTTCAAAGTGCTGCGGGCACGGAACTGCAAGTCCATATCGCCGGCATCCATCCGCAACTTAATGGAATCGTGGCGCGCTTCCGCACCCAGATTAAACGCAACCGAATGTTCCAAAGGCTTGGGGGCAACGCCCAGTTTATATAAGTCCAGCTCCTCGACATTCATATTCAGCTTGCCGTCCATGTATTTGCGGTCGAGGCGTAAGTCGGCCTCGGACTGCATCTTCAATAACTCATTATCACTCGTCAGTCGCACTGAAGCCACCGATGACTTCAAACCGCGTTCAAATCCACGCCCGATATATTCCAACGGGCATACTGCAATTCCGCCAGCTTGGCCTCTATGCGCGCCAATTGTCTTATGAGAAGCGATATCCACGTCCCTGGCC
>ENA-OQAB01001446-OQAB01001446.1-human-gut-metagenome-genome-assembly--contig:-NODE-1446-length-11257-cov-2.298832_pt1 | contig 11257 bp, 12 predicted proteins | sample MGYA00242490_ERZ504517 | MGnify/ENA primary metagenome ERZ504517 (study PRJEB26092, sample SAMD00036298) | human gut metagenome | host: Homo sapiens | study: EMG produced TPA metagenomics assembly of... | reverse complement strand
ATGGGCATCCGGTTATGAGCATCCTGAACTTATAAGGGTATGTGGGAGGTGATCGTACGGAACGTTGGCAACGGGCTAAAAAAGGCTGCTAAAGCTGTTATGGATTTAGGTATATATCATCTGTATGGTGAAAATGGAGGATGGAAAAAATAGAGAGGAAGCTACTCAAAACTATGCTGATATTTTCTTGTGTCATAATTCGGATGAAGATATTATGGTACAATATTATGATTATGTAAATCATAATAGCAGTGATTTTCAATTGCCTCGTGTTGGTTTGTTCAATAGTCCTAATGGTTTTCATGGTTGGGGTGGAAATACTCCTACAGGACAATTAGTTGATTCTTACGAAATGGCAGATGGTAGTAAATTTAGTTGGGATAATCCACAACAAGCAGCTTACCCTTATCAAAATCGAGATCCTCGCTTCTATGCTTCTATTATGTATAATGGTTCTTATTGGCGTCAACGTCCGGATGATACAGTAGGTAGTGATCCTGAAGGAATAGTACAAACTGCTTATTATCAGCAGTCAGATGGAAGTTATACACCAGGCTTAGATACTCGCCAAGGCCCTATTGAAGATTGGAATGGTTCTTACACAGGATATTATATGCGTAAATTTTTAGACCCTTCAGTTAATCATCAGTATGATAAACAACCTTATCCTTGGCGTCAGATACGTTATGCTGAAGTTTTGTTGAATTATGCTGAAGCATGCATAGAATTAGGTGAAGATGTTGAAGCTCGTAAGTATATCAATATGATTCGTAAAAGAGCGGGAATGCCTGATATACCAAATTCTGAAACGGGAGATGTCTTGAAAGAGCATTATCGTAATGAACGTAAAATAGAATTAGCTTATGAACAACATCGTTATTTTGATATCCGCCGTTGGATGATTGCACCTGAAGTGATTAAGAATGTTCAGGGAATAGATATTCGCTATCCTTATGGAGCTACAGAGCCTAATTATTCCATTATTGATGTGCAGGAGAGAAAATGGAATGATAAGTCTTATTTACTCCCTATTTATCTAGATGAAATGCAGAAAAATGATTTGTTGATACAAAATCCATTATATTAAAAATTATACATAGATAAGCCCGTAGCTTAATGATAGCTACGGGCTTTGTTAAAAAGAATGATTTTTATTCCACTCCCAAATCTTTATAAGTTCTCGGAGCCGGAACAGAAGGTAACGGTTTGCGATCCTTCAGCTCTTGTAGAATTACTTCAATAGCTTTATTCAACTGCTGGTCTTCACCTGACTGTTCTTTTACCGGATCATTATCAATCAGAATATCAGGGTCCACTCCATGATTTTCTACTATCCATTGACCGGTCTTTGCATCATAATTGGTAAAGAACGGAACACGCACATCCGTACCATCCATATAAGGTAACGGACCACTGATACCGACAATGCCACCCCATGTACGAGTACCGATAACTTTACCGATTTTATTTGCCTTGAAACTCCATGGGAACAAGTCACCGTCCGAAGCCGAGTATTTATTGATCAGCAATACTTTCGGACCCACTAGTGTTGCATCAGGAATGGTACCGATTTTAGTTGATCCACGACGCATGGTCAAGCGATAGGGTTCACGAAGCAAACGTTCGATAATCATTGGAGATACATTACCACCTCCATTGGCACGGTCATCAATAATCAAGGCTTCTTTATCGAGTTGGGGATAGAAGTAGCGGGCGAATTCATTCAGGCCGTCCGGTCCCATATCGGGAATGTAGACATAGCCTACACGGCCATTAGTTGCTTCTTCCACTTTTTTGATATTATTCTGTACCCAGTTATAATGATACAATGGGTATTCATTGTCTAATGGTTTAATGACTACTTTACGTGCTCCTTTACTTGATGCGGTACGGTTTATGCTTAGTTCAGTCAAGACATTGGCTTTGCCTGCCAGCAGACTGTAAATGTTATCAACAGTAGCTGTTGAAATGCCATCAATAGCTGTGATATAATCTCCTTCTTTTACTCCGATACCCGGTTCTGTAAGGGGAGAACGCAGTTTCTGACTGTAAATTGCACCCGGTAGAATTTTGTCAATACGGTAGAAGCCACTCTTGTCACGACTCAGTTCAGCTCCCAGTAATCCCATTGGAATACTGTTCGGGACCTTTTATTTCACCCGGATTCACATAAGCGTGTCCGCAAGCCAGCTCGGCAATCATCTCACCGATGATATGATTTCAAGTCCAGACGGGTTTTGTCATGGGGTAACTAATACAGCATATTTTCTTTAATTCCTTTCCAATCTGCTCCATGCATATTTTCCAGATAGAATCCGTCACGGAAAGCCCGCCATGTTTCATCGAATATCTGAGCCCATTCCTGACTGTAGTCAATGGGAGCAATCATGTCGTCCAAGTTGACGTTCTCTTCCAAATGAGGCTTTAGTGCATGGAAAATCACAGATATACAGATTATTTCCTTTAAAGAACAATGCTTTCCTATGATTGGCAGCTACATCCATATATGCTCCTTCGGCCACGGTTTCTTCTTTTTGTTCGGTCAAATCATATACTTTGGTACTTCTACCACTGGCATACCACACTTTTTTACCGTCTGAATAGAAATTATCGTAGTTACCTGCTTGTAAAGGCAGTTTAATCAGTCTTCCGAGCAAGCCTTCCGGATCAATTTTAACTGCATTATTTGTGGCTTCCGTTTTTTTATTGACAGCATCAGTTGCCTGTTGTTCTATGCTGACCATTTCATCCGAAGGTAATAAAGGTGATGGCGTATCATTGGCGAGCATGGCCATATAGACTCCTCCCATACGATTATAGGCATGGTTCCACTCTGTCTGGCTGTAAATGGGATTAAAGTCCCTTTCAGAATTGAATATGAGGTACTTTCCATCTGTGCTGAAAACAGGTGAAGAAGAATTGTACCATTTTTCGGTTACCGGATATTCCTTACCTGAAGTCAGATGGTATACATAAATGACACTCATGTTATTAGCTCCGGATTTAGTATAGGTAATCCACTGGCTGTCTGGTGAATAGTTTACTTCATAGAACTCTCCTTCCGGATTCTGCATGACAGTCCGTTTCGCTTTTGAGGCAATATCAACTTCTACGATACGGTTTTTACGGTCGGTATAAAGTATTTTCTTGCTGTCCGGGCTCCACATCAGTTGGCGGATATAAGTATCATTGTTTTGGGTCAGTTGGATGGGATCACCCCCTTCGACAGATTGCAGCCAGATTTCAGTTTCACCGGTACGGTCACTGATATAGGCTATTTGTTTACCGTTCGGACTCCATTCTCCTTCCCGTTCATTGGCTCCCGGGGTGCGGGTGATATCACGGGTTACCCCTTTTTCGGCAGGGACATCGAATACCTCTCCGCGGGCAGTTACTGCCAGGCGGTGCCCATCCGGTGAAAGACTGGCAGCAGTCAGGTTATCTGCTACCCGTTTCATTTCTTTTCGGGCATAGATATTGTCTGAAGTCAGCGTGATGGAGATTTTTTCTGATTTGCGCGTTTTAGGATCCAGTTTATAGAGGTATCCTCCATGTTCGTAGACAATAATTTGTCCGTTACTGCTGGGGAATTTTACATCATAATCCGTATAGTGGGTTACTTTTTCAGTTTGTTTGGTCCGGATATTATAAACAAAGATATTCATGGTGCGATCCCGATCGGAAATAAAGTAGATTTCCTCTCCTATCCACATAGGGATAATATCTTGTGCAATATTATTGGTGATATTCTCTACTTTCTTGGCAGCCGGATCATAAATCCAAATGTCATCTGCCATGCCACCGCGATAATATTTCCAATTACGGAATTCTCGCATAACCCGGTTGTAAGCCAGCTTTTTTCCATCGGGGAATAGCTGCAAAAACCTCCTTCGGGTAATGGAATCACTTCGGACATTCCTCCGTTTTTCGATATACTCCACAGCTTGCCATCGAAACCGTCACTGATACGATTGCGGTAGACTATGTTTTTCCCATCAGGTGTCCAAGTCATTACAATGTTATTGGGACCCATTCGGTCTCCTAAGTCATCCCGGCTGTTTGTTGCTGTATAGGTAAGCCGTTGGGGTTCGCCTCCATCGGTTGGAATCAGATATACTTCAGTGTTACCGTCATATTGACCGGTGAAAGCAATTGATTTTCCATCCGGAGAAAAACGTGCGAACATTTCATAACCGATATGAGAAGTCAGCTTTTGTGCTTCTCCTCCATTCAAAGGTGCTTTGTACAGATCTCCGGCGTAAGAAAAGACAATGTCGGAGCCATTGGTAGCGGGGAAACGGAGTAACCTAGCCTCATCGGCATGTCCGGTGAAAGCTGTTCCTGCCAGTAACAGGGAGAATAATAGCTTTTTGTTCATTTTATTTAGGGTTTGATTTTCGTCGGAAACAAAGTTAGGTATTATTATTTAGATTATAAGATGGTAGTTGTCTCTTTTTTACGTAAATTTGTCATCTGTCCTGATTAATGAACTAACTTAATGATATATGTTATGAAAAATCGAAACCTCTTTCTTTTAACCAGTGGATTAGCATTTCCTCTATTAGGTGCTTATGCTCAGAAAACTCCTAAACCGAATATCATTTATATTATGTGTGATGATATGGGTTATGGTGATTTAGGGTGTTACGGTCAGCCCTACATCAGTACACCGAATATTGATAATATGGCTAAAGAAGGTATGCGTTTTACACAAGCGTATGCCGGTAGTCCGGTGAGTGCTCCATCACGTGCGTCATTTATGACCGGGCAACATTCCGGACATTGTGAAGTACGTGGGAACAAGGAGTACTGGCGCGATGCCCCTGTTGTGATGTATGGAAATAATAAGGAATATGCCGTGGTGGGGCAACATCCATACGATCCCGGTCATGTGATTATACCTGAAATAATGAAAGATAACGGTTATACTACCGGTATGTTTGGTAAATGGGCAGGGGGCTATGAGGGATCTGTGTCTACGCCGGACAAACGGGGTATTGATGAATATTATGGTTATATCTGTCAGTTTCAGGCTCATTTATATTATCCGAATTTCCTGAACCGGTATAGTAAATCGGCTGGTGATACGGCAGTGGTTCGTGTAGTGATGGATGATAATATCAACTATCCTATGTTTGGTAAGGACTATTTCAAACGTCCGCAATATTCTGCGGATATGATCCATGAAGAAGCAATGAAATGGTTGGATAAACAGGATGGCAAGCAACCTTTCTTTGGTATTTTTACTTATACGCTTCCTCATGCAGAGCTGGCGCAGCCCGAGGATTCTATTCTGACAGGTTATCAAAAGAAGTTTTTTGAAGATAAAACTTGGGGTGGACAGGAAGGATCAAGATATAATCCGTCGGTACACACCCATGCGCAGTTTGCCGGCATGATTACTCGCTTGGATTATTATGTAGGAGAAGTTTTGAACAAATTAAAGGAGAAAGGACTGGACGAAAATACCATTGTGATTTTTACCAGTGATAACGGCCCCCATGAAGAAGGGGGAGCTGACCCTACCTTCTTTGGTCGTGATGGCAAACTTCGTGGATTGAAACGTCAATGTTATGAAGGGGGGATTCGTATTCCGTTCATTGTGCGTTGGCCGGGTAAAGTACCCGAAGGAACGGTTAATGATCATCAGTTAGCTTTTTATGACTTGATGCCTACATTTTGTGACTTGGCAGGTGTGAAGAATTATGTAAAGAAGTACACTAACAAGAAAAAAGATGTGGATTATTTTGATGGTATTTCTTTTGCTCCGACTTTGTTAGGGCAGGAAGGACAGAAGAAACATGATTTCTTGTATTGGGAATTTGATGAAACCGATCAGATTGGTGTACGTATGGGAGACTGGAAGATGGTAGTGAAAAAAGGGACTCCTTTCCTTTACAATCTTGCTACAGATATTCATGAAGACCATGATATCGCTGCCGGACATCCGGATATTGTGAAACAAATGAAAGAGATTATCAGAACACAGCATACTCCGAATCCTCATTTCTCTGTGACTTTGCCTTCATTTGAATAAATAGATTTTTTATTCTGATATTCCTCAATCTATTCATTTAGATTGGGGAATATTTTTTTATGTTCCATAAACCTGCTATCTTTGTCTCGCAAATTTAAAAATATTCCGATGAGAATTTAAAACATTCATTTCCATACAACTATTTGTTTTTACGTTGGGACAGCAGGCGAAATAATTTCGTTTGTTGCGCAATAGTTGTCTTCTTATTCCAACTACGAACTTTTCAGTATTCATATTTAAAATTCTTAGAAAGAGTATGTGTATACATGTACAGTCCATTACTTACATGCATCCGGATAAAGATGTGCTTTTCAGTAATGTCAGTTTTACTATCAGTAAAGGGCAAAAAGTAGCCCTCATCGGAAACAACGGTTCGGGAAAATCTACCTTGATGCGATTGATAACTAAAGAGCTATTACCTTCTGAAGGACAAATTATATGTCCGGATATCCCCTATTCTATTCCACAGCATTTTGGTCAGTTTAATCATTTGACAGTAGCCGGGGCATTGGGAATAGAAAGAAAGTTATATGCACTTCATGCCATTTTACAGGGCGATGCTTCAATAGAGCATTTTACGGCTTTGGCGGATGATTGGGAAATAGAAGAGAAAGCGGTTGCTGCTTTGAATGAATGGGGGTTGGCAGAAGTACCTCTCTCCTATCCCATGCATTTGTTGAGTGGCGGTGAGAAAACAAAAGTTTTTCTAGCAGGAATTACTATATACTCTCCTGCTTTTATTTTGATGGATGAGCCTACCAATCATTTGGATGACGAAAGCCGTATCCGGCTGTACCGTTTTATAACTACTGCTGCAGCAGGGATACTGGTTGTCAGCCATGACCGGACATTACTCAATTTACTTTCTTCTACCTATGAGCTTACTGCAAAAGGTGTCACTTATTATGCTGGAAATTACGATTTCTATAAAGAACAGAAGAAATTGGCTGTAGAAGCTCTGCAAACCCGGTTGAAGGAGAATGAAAAGCAATTACAAAAAGCCCGAAAGCAGGCACGTGAGGTAATGGAGCGTCAACAAAAGCATGATGTGCGAGGTAAAAAACCAAAATGTGAAGAAAGGAGTCGGAAAGATGGCAATGCATACATTCAGGGATCAGGCTGAGAAAAGTACTGTCCGTTTAGGAGATGTTCATGCTGATAAGATCCGTTTTTTGGCAGGAGAAACAGTAGAACTGCATAAAGCTTTACCTGATATGAAGGCGATGAAAGTAAATTTCAATTCATCTTCTTTGCATATCGGTAAGATACTTATCGTAGCTTCAAGTGTGAATTATTCGTATGGAGAAAATCCTTTGTGGTCTTCTCCTCTTGAGTTTACCATCAAAAGTGGTGACCGTATTCATTTGAAAGGAAGTAATGGTAGTGGTAAAACAACTTTATTGAGGTTGATAACCGGAAGTCTTGCTCCTACTCAAGGTTCTTTGATACAGGCAGAAGGGCTGACGTACGTTTATCTTGATCAGGAATATTCTATAATTCGTAATGATTTGTCGGTATTGGAACAACTTGCCTTATTCAATAGTGAATTGTATGATAATGAATTGAGAACGATTCTCAACCGTTTTTTGTTTCCTGTTTCCACATGGAACAAGAAGTGTAGCTATCTGAGTGGAGGTGAGAAGATGAAACTTTCTCTCTGTTGTCTTATGGTGAGTGCACAGGCCCCCGATGTTTTTATTGTGGATGAACCTACTAATAATATTGATATTCTGAGTATGGAGATATTGACCGAAACTTTGAAGGATTATCAAGGCACTTTGTTGGTGGTGAGTCATGACAACTATTTTGTGCAACAAATAAAGGCAGATAAGCAGATTGAGTTGTTCTGATGTTTTTATTTTGTCAAGTGCGGCATTTTTGTTTTAAATATAGAATTTGACAAAAATGCCGCAGACTTGATTTATTTTATTCGGAGTTATTATTGCAGTGTCAGCGTCTTTACTTGTAATTCAGTATCTTTAGAATTACCCCCTACCATTATATCAAAGTTTCCGGCCAAGGTGCGCATCGTATTGGTCTGCGTGTCCCACCATTCCAGTTGTTTGGGTGTTAACTCTAATTCTACATTGACTGTTTTTCCTGCAGGAATTTGTACACGTTTGAAAGCACGCAGTGTTTTAACCGGTCCTTCCGCATCTTCTTGTTTTTTCAGATATACCTGTACTACTTCTTCCCCGTCACGATTACCGGTATTGGTTACAGGAACAATAATTTTGGCAGTTTCTCCTACTTTAATCGTTTGCTCCAGTTTTGATGTTACATAGTTAAAATGGTATAACTCAAACATACCGAATGGGAAAAGAGGTCACCTTTAAAATAACGGTAAGTACGTCCTGTCATATTATAATCTTCAAAATCAGGTAATTGCGTTATGTTCCGGTAAAAAGTAACGGGCAGTCGTCCTGCAGGATTGTAATCTCCAACAAAACTTCGGCGGCAGCTTTACCTCCGGATTGTCCCGGATACCATGCTTGTAAAATGGCCTGACAATATTTGGTTTCGGGCTCCATGGCAATGGGTGATCCGGAAAAATTAACGAAAATAACTTTTTTCCCCGGCATCACAGAGTGCTTTTATCAATTCACGCTGAACAGCCGGAAGCTCGATGTCAGTACGGTCTCCTTTGCGGAATCCCGGTAAATTGACACCCATCTCCTCTCCTTCCAAACTTGGAGATATACCGCCTGCAAATATAACTACATCAGCATCTTTCACTTTTGCTACCGTGTTTTTAATGTTGACTTCTTCTTTAAATCCAAGATCGAAATTCAACTGTGCGTCTCCACTAAAGTATTGGAAGCGGATTTCTATATCGTATGGCTTGCCGGCTTCTGCATGCATGGCGTAAGCTTGTCCCCTGCCCCCATGTTTGTTGGTGAATTTCTTTACTTCTTCACCATTTATCAATAATTGTGTAGCTCCACAACTATAGAAGTTGAAATAACCTCTCCTGTTTCCTGGGGGGTGAACACACTTTGATAGACGGCCGAGAAATCGGTCAGGTTCACACCGGGAGCAAATACGGTGGCTCCGGAAGTGCAAAGACGGAACGGTGTGGTAAGTTGTGCGGTGGCTACCGCATTTCCTTCATATTCCTTGTTGTTCCAATAGTGGGCGGAGAATCCTGGACCTTCTTTAGAAGTACACTGGCTGAAACGCTTCTGATTAATGAGCGCTCCACCCAGCTGCAACCTTGTTCATAGATCAGCTTGTCGTTCTCTCCATGGCTGAGCGGATACCTTCCCAATAAGGTGATCGTATGTTTGGGAGTACCGTTATAATTACCCCATTGCATCACAGAATCATTTGCGTTAGGTCCCATGACGGCGATGGTTTGTCCACCGCGTTTCAGTGGCAGGATATTATTTTTGTTCAGTAACAGCGTCATTGATTTGCGTGCTATATCTAGTGACAGGGAATCATGTTCTGCCGAGCAAACCACTGAATAAGGAATTTTAGTCCATTCCACTTTGTCAGGATCATCCATTTCCCCCAATTCAAAGCGTGCTTTTAATAATCGTTTTACGGATACATCAATGTCCTTTTCACTGATTAATCCTTTTTTAGCGCTTTCTACCAATGCTTTATAACTGGAACCACATTCCAGATCCGTACCGCTTAATACTGCGGCGGCAGAGGCCGATTCAGCATCCGGGATGTGTTTTGTGTCCTTTTTCCCGATAGAAATCGTCAATAGCGCCACAATCTGAAAGTACAATGCCGTCATATCCCCAAGTCTTGACGGAGGATTTGCATCAGCAGGCGGTCACTTCCGCAACACGGATCGCCTTCCAAACGGTTATAGGCACACATTACCTCCTTTACTTTTGCTTCTTTTACTAATGCTTCGAAAGGTACAAGATAAGTTTCATGCAAGTCACGCGGTTTGATATTTTCCGCATTGAACTCATGACGATTCCATTCCGGCCCTGAATGGACGGCAAAGTGTTTGGCACAAGCGTGTATTTTATCGTATTTTTGATTAGCATCCATGCATTGCAATCCTTTTACCACATTTACCCCCATGACACTTGTCAGATAAGGATCTTCCCCGTACGTTTCAATACCTCTCCCCCATCTGGGATCGCGATAAATATTGACGGTGGGTGTCCACATGGTCAGGCCTTGATACCGTTCGTAGCTTCCCGCCGCCGAGTATGCGGCATTTTTGGCCCGGGCTTCATCCGAAACTGCAGTATAGATGGTATGTATGGCATCGGGCTCAAAAGAGGCCGCCATGCCTATAGGCTGAGGAAAGACGGTGGCCAGTCCGCTCCGTGCCACTCCGTGCAAGGCTTCGTTCCACCAATTATAAGGTTTAATGCCTAATCTTTCGACAGGTTTGGAGTTGTCCATCATTAAGGCAACTTTTTCTTCTAGAGTAAGCTGTTGCAATAAATCCTCTGCCCGTTCTTCGGGAGATAAACTGCTGTCTTTATAAGCCGGTTGATTGTTACAGCCGCTTAGCATCACAAGGGAAGCAAATAAATATAGAATTTTGTTTCTCATAGTAAAATGGTAAAAATGATTAGTTACACGGCAAAAATAGAATAATTGTGAAAAAAGTCCGTGTATTTTTTGATTAAAAAGGTGGAAGATATTGTTTTTTATACAAAAAGGTGGGATAGATATAAAAAGTTTCCGGCCGGATACATCGTACCGACCGGAAACGTATGAGATACAGCAAATAATGACTATTTATATTCTGCCCAATCTATCAGGCGCATATCCCCTTTCTTGGCCAGCGTATCATGCATAGCCAATGCAGCCGGAATACAATGAGGAGTTTGTCCTTTGGAAGACATTTTTACATAATCCCAAAGAATGTTCTTATAATCCGGATGTGCACAATTTTCGATGATAGCCTTGGCGCGTTCTACCGGGCTCTTGCCGCGTAAGTCGGCAACACCTTGTTCAGTAATAAGGATATTGACATCGTGTTCACTGTGATCTTCGTGAGAAACCATAGGAACGATGGCACTGATTTTTCCTTCTTTTGCCACAGACGGGCAAGTAAAGATGGAAATATAGGCATTGCGGGTAAATGTCACCTGAGCCACCAATACCATTCATCATTTTGGTGCCGCTGATGTGAGTAGAATTTACATTCCGTAAATATCTGCTTCGATGGCTGTATTGATAGATATAACACCAAGACGACGGATAATTTCCGGGTTGTTGAGATTTCAGACGGACGCA
>ENA-OQAB01001445-OQAB01001445.1-human-gut-metagenome-genome-assembly--contig:-NODE-1445-length-11258-cov-3.613602_pt1 | contig 11258 bp, 11 predicted proteins | sample MGYA00242490_ERZ504517 | MGnify/ENA primary metagenome ERZ504517 (study PRJEB26092, sample SAMD00036298) | human gut metagenome | host: Homo sapiens | study: EMG produced TPA metagenomics assembly of... | reverse complement strand
AGGTTCCTGTAATCTCTTTAAACCTCAAGCGGTCTGGAAAGCAATCCTGGCTTTAAGCTGACTCTCCCTCTGGTGAAAAAAATATGCTATGGAGCTGTGTTCGGAGATCTTCTTATGAAATGTAGTTTACCGCATGCGTCCTTATGAACAGGAAAAAGGAATTGTCAACCGGAAACACAAAATATGGGAACAGCGGGTGATCTCTTTTCCTTCAGGGAGGAAGCATCAGCCACAGCCAGTTCAAAAAAATGTGCCGTGATCTTGTTCACGAGTTTGATATGATCCCGGTTACCGGAGAACGCAGACCCCGGGTAGGAATCGTAGGAGAGATCCTTGTAAAATTCCTTCCTGCTGCAAACAATCATCTGGCTGAGCTTCTGGAAGCAGAAGGCGCCGAGGCAGTGTGCCCTGACCTGATCGACTTTATCAGCTACTGTTTCTTTAACCAGAATTTCAAGTCCGATTACCTTGGATTTAAAAAATCAAAGGCAACAGTTGCAAACTGGGGAATCAAAGGAATTGACTGGCTCCGCAAAGCCGCGGACGAAGCTCTGGAACAGAGCCGCCATTTTTCCTCTTCTGCGGATATCCGCCAGCTTGCGGAAATGGCTTCTCCTATTGTCTCTCCGGGAAATCAGACCGGAGAAGGCTGGTTCCTTACCGGCGAAATGCTGGAGCTGATCAACGGCGGCGTACCGAACATCGTGTGTATTCAGCCCTTTGGCTGCCTGCCAAACCACATTGTAGGCAAGGGCGTGATCAAGGAGATCCGCCGCAGGCATCCGGAAGCAAATATTGTTGCTATTGACTACGACCCGGGCGCCAGCGAGGTAAATCAGCTGAACCGAATCAAGCTTATGCTTTCCACTGCTGTAAAAAACATGGAAAAAGATGCGTAGTAAGCAACCTGAAGCACTCTGTATTTTATATTTTTGAATAACGGAATCCATATATAAAAAGAGGATCTTTCACCGGACAGATATACCAGTTGAAAATCCTCTTTTTTATTTTTGTCTCAGATCTTTTATTTTATCTCTGAATAAACTGCAGCCATTCTCTCATAAGCTTCTTTCAGCATTGCCCTTGGACTTGCTATATTCAGACGGATAAAGCCTCTGCCCTCGTTTCCGAAAACACTTCCCATATAAACAGAAACATTGGCTTTTTCCAGAAACCATTTTTCCAGCTCTTCCTCTGTAATTCCAAGCTTCTCATAACTGATCCAGAGAAGATATGTTCCCTGTCTTTCAAGAATCTCAAATTCCGGAAAATGTTCTGCAAAAAACTCACGTGTAAATGTTTCATTTTCATTTACATAAGCAAGCATCTGCCGGTACCATTCTTCACATTCCATATATCCGTGTTCTACAGCTGCCACTGCAAAAATAGTGGGATTATGCATACCAATACGGTCAATGGTCTGAGCAATGCGGCTTCTGATCTCCTCATCAGGAACAATCATATAAGAAACGATCACTCCCGGAACATTAAAGGTCTTTGTCAGAGATGTGGCAACGATCAGCCGCTCTCTCACTGTCTCGGATAAAGTAAGAGCCGTTGTAAAAGTAACTCCCTCTGCCACAATATCACCGTGAATCTCATCTACAAATAAAAGAAGATCATGTTTTTTTGCAGAATGCTCCAACTTCTTCCAGTTCTTCTCTAGTCCATACTCTTCCCACCGGATTGTGCGGACTGCAGAGAATAAACATTTTTGTTTTATCCGTCACAACAGATTCCAGATGTGCAAAGTCGATCTTATAACTGCCGTTTTCCAGTATCAGAGGGCTTTCCACTACTTTACGGTGATTCTTTACAACAGCCTGATACAGAGGACCATAGGCAGGAGTATTGATGATCACTTCATCCATTTCTTCGGTAAATGTTTCCACACAGATACTGGAAGAAACATTGATACGGGGACAAAATACAATCTCCTCTCTGGATACCTCAGCCTGATGCTTCTGTCTCATCCATTCCCGGATATTTTCATAGAATCTGTCGCTTAAATCTGTATAGCCAAAAATTCCTTTGTCAAGAATATCCTGAAAAGCATCAATGATCTGTTTTGGAGACCGGAAATCCATATCCGCAACACCAAGATGCAGCATTCCTTCTTTCTGATATTTTTTATCCATGGTATCCCATTTTCCACAGTTGGTGTTTCTTCTCTCATTCCATTCGTCAAAATTAATTTTCATATTCTTTGTCCTTTCCGGGCCCATATTCTTTTCATCAGGCTCTTTTTATAAAACAGGGGATGCCGCCTGCATTCCGATCAGCCTGCTCCGTTGTTTACCAAAAACACACAGAACATGCATCCAGACGTTTCCCTTCAGCATCCCCTTTTCCTATTCAATCGCACATCTCACACGATCTTCTTACTCTACATCAATTCCGTCAGCTTTATTTAAAGCCACATATTCATCATAGTATTCGCTGTCTTTTGTAATCTTTTTGATACCGATTCCGGTGAATCCCCAGATTACGGCAAAGATAACACCTGTATAACAGATAATTGCCCATGGAAGATATTCCAGAGTGGAAACTCCCAGAGTTGTAGCCATGTAAACACCGGCTGCGGTCCATGGTGTAATGGGCTCTACAACGGTAGCAGAGTCTTCCAGAGTTCTGGAAAGGTTTCTTGGCTCAAGACCTTTTTTCAGGTAAGTATCCTTAAACATCTCACCTGGAATCAGGATGGACAGCTGGCCGTTTGATGTAACAAACACTGCTGTGATACAGGAAACAATTGTAGAAACAATCAGTCCTCCTGTAGACTTCACAATAGTCATAAGTTTATTCAGAACAATATTCAGTGATCCGGTTACTGCCAGTGTTCCCGCAAAGCCATAAGCGCAAAATGCGATCAATACAGTATTCAGCATGGAAACCATACCGCCTCGCTGCAGAAGCTTGGGAATATCTTCAATCAGTCCCTCTGTGGTAAATCCTGCAACATGGATCATATCCATATTAAATCCGCTGATCGCAGCGGTAAAGCAGTCCTGAAGGCTGAAATTCTGGAAAGTAACAGCATTGAAAATTGCAACCGCACTGGACGCCAGCATAATCGGAATGGTCGGCTTTTTGGCAACAGATCCGTAAAGCACAATAAGTGGCGGAAGAATGATCAACGGATTAAATTTGAAGATCTGAGAAAGTGTCTCAAAAATAATAGTAACCTTTTCCGGTGTTCCTGCTGCCGCAAGATCTCCGCCAAATGTAAAGCCTACGATCGTGTAAACAATGCAGCAGATAATAAATCCGGGACCTGTTGTCCAGAACATATGCTGAATATGGTCATAAAGCTTTCCGCCTGCCGCAATAGGGGCAAGGTTTGTTGTATCAGACAGAGGTGACATTTTGTCTCCGAAATATGCACCGGATACAATGGCGCCTGCCACGATCGGAAGAGGAGCTCCCATACCTGCCGCTACGCCCATCAGAGCAACACCGATCGTTCCCGCAGAGCCCCAGGATGTTCCGGTACATACTGATACAAACGCAGTAACCAGAAACGAAGTAACAACCAGATACTTCGGGCTGATCAGCTTCAGTCCATAAAATACCATCATCGGAATGGTTCCGCCGATCATCCAGGAACCGATCATAAATCCAACAATGATCAAAATAAAAATTGCCGGCATTGTTTTACTGAGCTTGGCTACTATAGAGTCCATAATCTCATCCCAGGTATAACCAAGATAAATTGCGATCACGCCTGCAATTGCTGCTGATACCAGCATCAGAACCTCCGGACTTAAGCCCATAACCGCATATCCCACTCCCAGCAGTACGATCATTGCCAGAATCGGAATTACTGCCAGAAACAGGGTGGTCTCTTTTTTCTCTCTTACTTTTTTTGCTTTCCCACTCATAAGTATTCCTCCAAAATAAATTCATTCCACAATCTGCAAAGCAGGTTTACTGAATTTCTGCAATTACTTCTACTTCACAGAGAACGTTTTTCGGTAAAGCTTTTACTGCAACACAGGATCTTGCAGGCTTTGACACAAAATATTTTTCATATACTTTGTTAAATTCTGCGAAATCTGCCATATCGCTTAAAAAGCAGGTGGTTTTTACTACGTTCTCAAAGCAGGTTCCTGCTTCATCCAAAATCGCTTTCACATTTTCCATTACCTGCTCTGCCTGAGCCGTAATATCAGTTCCCACAATCTCTCCTGTCTCAGGGCTTGCCGGAATTTGTCCGGAACTGAATAAAATATTTTTCAGTATAATTCCCTGTGAATATGGTCCAATAGCTGCCGGTGCTTTCAATGTGTTCACCACTTTTAACATTTTCTCTTCCTCCCACATTATTTTTTTGTTCAATTTGATAATATCACTAAATTATTTTTTAGTCAATGAAATTAAGTTTCTTTTTATATGTCATTTTTACTGAATTTCATTTCAGTTTTTATTGCATATTGCACGAAAGAAGATTATAATTAAAAAAAATGGATAATTAAAAAAGGAACGCTATGAAAAAAGAATATATTACTTTAACTCAAAATGAACGAATGATACTGCAGTCTTATATCCCTGTTGTCCAGGGACTGGGACAATATCTTGGAGAAGGCTATGAAGTCATACTGCACAATCTGGAGTCTCTGGAACACTCTGTTATGCAGATTGTAAACGGTCACCATTCCGGCAGAAAAATCGGAGCTCCCATCACAGATCTTGCTCTTGGCATGCTCTCACAAATTGAAAACTCAAAAGATCATTGTGCCATTTCTTATTTTAACCGCAGGCAGGACGGAGTGATACTGAAGTCCACAACGATCCCCATTCCCGGTGAAGGAAACCGTATTATTGGAATGATCTGCATCAATTTTTATACGAATATTCCACTCTCAACTGTAATCCAGCAGATGATCCCGGAAAACCTTAATTCCCTGCAGAGCTTCCCGCACACAACAGAAACCTTTACCGAAAATGTGGACGATCTGATTGAGACGGCCCTTGCCGACGTAAAAGACCAGATTTTAAACGACACGTCCATTTCCACCAACAACAAAAACAAAGAAATTGTAACCGCCCTCTACAAAAAAGGAATTTTTAACCTGAAAGACAGTGTGATCAAGGTGGCCGGCCGCCTGAATATTTCCAAGAATACCGTTTACATGCATATTCGGAATCTAAAAAACGAACTGCCGGAGTAAGGGACTGCCTGTATGAGCATTTCTGAAAAAGGATCAATACCTTTACAGCCTTTTTTACGTCCCAAATCCGATGATAAAATACGGGTATTTTATCATCGGATTTATGAATTTCTCCCAAACTGCAAAAAATCCCTTGAAAATGCCCATTTTCTGAGCTTTTCAAGGGTTTTAAAGTTCATGTTGTCTGGAAAATTAGTTTCCCATCTGTTTTGCTACTTCAGCTGCAAAATCCTCTTCCTTCTTCTCGATTCCTTCGCCGGTCTCGAAACGAACAAAGCCTTTGATTGCAACGTTTGCGCCATTTTCTTTAGCAACCTGCTCTACGTATTTAGCAACAGTCTGTTTTCCATCCTCTGCTTTAACGTAAACCTGATCAAGAAGGCAGATTTCTTTCAGCTCTTTGTTGATACGTCCGGTGATCATACCCTGGATAACCTTCTCCGGTTTCTGGGACTCTTTCGGATCGTTCATGATCTGAGCAAGAAGGATCTCTTTTTCATGAGCGATGTAATCAGCGCTCACTTCAGAGCTGTTAGTGTACTGTGGTTTCAGAGCTGCGATCTGCATTGCAACATTCTTAGCCATCTCTTTTACAGCGTCGTTTACAACGTCTGTCTCTACGTCAACAAGAACACCGATTTTTCCGCCCATATGTGTATAGGAAGCAACGAAGCCGTTCTCTTCTTTTACCTGAGCAAATCTTCTGATGTTCATGTTCTCGCCGATAACTGCGATCTGAGCTGCAAGAGCTTCTTTTACAGTCTGCTCGTTATTCAGTGCCCATGTCTCTGCAAGGAAAGCATCGATATCAGCTGCTGTAGTAGTAAGCGCCTGTGCGGCAACGTCTGCAACATAGCTCTGGAATTTTTCATTCTTTGCCACGAAGTCTGTCTCTGCATTAACCTCAACAACTACTGCGCTCTTAGCATCCTCTGCAACAACAGTCTTGCAAAGACCTTTCTGCTGCTACACGGCTTGCTTTTTTTCTGAGCAGTTGCAAGTCCTTTTTCGCGAAGGAACTCTACTGCTTTATCCATATCGCCTTCTGTAGCTGTAAGAGCTTTCTTACAATCCATCATTCCGGCGCCGGTCATTTCTCTTAACTCTTTTACCTGTGCTGCTGTAATAGCCATCTCAATTTCCTCCTGGATATTTTTAACCTGAATAATTTAATAAAATAAAATTACTCTTCTACTGTCTCAGCAAACTCCTCAGACTCTGCTTCGATCTCGCCGTCAGCCTCAGCTATACCCTGGTTTGCCTCGATAACAGCGTCTGCCATCTTGGAAACAATGAGTTTTACGGCACGGATAGCGTCATCATTACCCGGAATTACATAATCAAGCTCTTCCGGATCGCAGTTTGTATCACAGATACCGATAAGCGGAATACCTAATGTATGAGCTTCCTGTACGCAGATTCTCTCTTTTTTCGGGTCAACGATGAAGATAGCGTCCGGAAGACGTTTCATCTCTTTGATACCACCAAGGTTTTTCTGCAGTTTTGTAAGCTCTTTTCTTAATTCAATAACTTCTTTCTTAGGAAGCACGTCAAATGTTCCGTCAGCCTCCATAGCCTCGATCTCTTTCAGTCTTGCGATACGGCTCTGGATTGTCTTGAAGTTTGTAAGCATACCGCCAAGCCATCTCTCGTTTACATAGAACTGTCCGCAGCGCTCTGCCTCAACCTTGATAGCATCCTGAGCCTGTTTCTTTGTTCCTACGAAAAGGATGTTTCCGCCGTTTGCTACGATGTCAGCGATTGCATTGTAAGCATCGTCAACCATACCTACAGACTGCTGTAAGTCGATGATGTAGATACCGTTTCTCTCTGTGTAGATGTATGGAGCCATTTTAGGGTTCCATCTTCTTGTCTGATGTCCGAAATGAACACCTGCTTCCAAAAGCTGTTTCATTGAAATAACGCTCATGTTTTTGTTCTCCTTTTTTGGTTAGATTCTTCCGCGCGGATCATTTTCTATCTGGACCCCGCCGTCACACCGTATGGGCACCATCCATCGGAATCTCCACGCGTGATTATTTTGCAACTCTTGGAGTATAACACACAAAAACCCTCTGTGTAAAGAGGGTTTTCCTGTTTTTAGCTGTATTTTCAGCATTTTTTCTGTTTTTCTGCTGAAGAGCCGCCTGTATTTTTTAATTTTTGAACCTCTTCCTCTGTAAGAGGACGGTATTCTCCTTTTTTCAGTTCATCCGGAAGAGTAAGTGGTCCCATGGAGATCCTTTTCAGATAGATCACGGGCTTTCCCACTGCCTTCATCATCCGCTTGACCTGGTGAAATTTTCCCTCGCTGATGGTCAGAAGCAGTTCTGTATAGCTCTCCGGAAGGTTTTCTGTGCGTACCCGGCGCAAAAGCTCAGCCTTTTCTCTGTCGCTGTCTTCCTGAGGAAAAAGCTGCACCTTTGCCGGAAGCGTCAGTCTTTTTTCTCCAATATCAATCCCCTGCTCCAGCTTTTGTCTGTCCTCTTCTGTTACCGTTCCCTCCACTCTTACGAAATACGTTTTTTCCACATGATGCGCCGGGGATAAAAGCTCATGAGCCAGTCCCCCGTCATCTGTGATCAGAAGAAGTCCTTCTGTATCCTTATCCAGGCGTCCTACAGGAAACATTCCCTTTCTCGCTTCCGGAATCAGTTCCATCACTGTTCTGTCATATCTGTCCTCCGTGGCGCTTACGTAACCGGCCGGCTTATGAAGAAGGTAGTACACAAACTCCGGAGCCATGGATACAGGATTTCCCAGAAGCTCCACCCGGTCCTCTTCTGTTATCTTTTTCTCCGGTTTTTTCACAGTCCTGCCGTTGACCTGCACCAGACCTTTTTGTATGAATTTTTTTACCTCGCTTCTGGTTCCCTTTCCGGCATCCGCCAGAAATTTATCCAGTCTCACTGCTTTACTCATCCGCTCCCTCTCTTTTTTCTTTCTCAACAGAAATCTCTGCGGGTCCGTCGACCCCTCCTGTAGCCTCTGTCCTCTCCGGGTTTCCTGTCTCCGTCAGTTCGCCTTCCCTGTTGTCCGTACTTCCGCTTTCCTGACGGATAAATTCCGGAATGCGGCCCTTCAGGAACTCTGCATAACATTCTTCCCCCTGTTCTGTCTGAAAGATTGCCGCTACATCCGGTTCATATTCTATCCAGGCAAAAGTGCCGAAAGATGGAGCCGCCGCCTGTACCAGAGCTTCAAGCTGTTCTTTTTCTGTATATTCTGCAGCTGTTTCTTCTTCTCCCGATTCATTATAATAGAGAATCTTTGCTTTTTTGATTTCCGTTTCTTCAAAGCTTAAAGGATATCCTGTCTCTTTAAGAACCGCAATCGTATTTTTATAAGAAGGAAAAAGATTTATTTCTCCATATGCATGTCTTTCCGGTTTCTCCTCTCCGGGAACCAGACTGTGTATATCCTCAGCTACCGGAAGTATATAGCTTATATGAAGCTCTGCAAAAGGAAGAGCAAGCAAATCTTCCGGAGCAGCTTCCTGAATATCTGTTTTTACCGCCTCAATCAGTTTTTTCTGTTTTTCCGGCTGATCCTGAAAAATATCATATCCTCTTCCGTTTCCTGAAATAAAAGAAATATTATCCAGATATGCGGTATCTGAAGCCAGAAATTGTTCTGTTTTATTTTTCAGATTTTCTTCTTTATAAAGATTATACAAAAGCTCACCGCATTCTTCTGTATTTATCACATAACTGCGCTTCACTTCTCTGCCTGACCGAAGCTGATACCCCAGCTGCAAACGGCGAAAAGTTCCTTCTTCTGTCTGTTCTCCTTCATATCTGAACTTTCTGTTTTCCTGATTTTCAACAATTTTCTGCAGAATCTCATAGGTTTCCTCTCCGATTCCGTCTTTTCCGGAAAAAGCATTCTCTCTTTTCTCCCAGGATGTAGAGTCTTCTATAGAGAATGTACCGTCTTCCTGTTCTTTTACATAGTCTGTCATATCGCCGGACAGTGTCATCATATCCAGGTTGAGCGCTTTGATGTCTTCCTGACGGGGAATATAGGCATCAAAATTCAGAAGATCCTTCTGGTAAATCAGTGCGCATACGGTAACAAGGACCGCCGCCGCAAGCAGCTGTACCTTTTTGAAAAAAAATGCGTGAAAATCCATTTGGTACAATGCTTCTATCATTCCATGAGCAAGTACCGTTCCAAGTATCATTCCAAATACACACCAGATATTCCGAGCGTGACTTGTGGGAATCAGATAAAAAACAAAGCCTGTTCCCATGCCGCACGGCACAACAACCATAAATTTTATTACTGCTGCCAGTTTCCCATACACCATTGGTTTCCCTGCTGCCTCAGACGGCCTGTGTATGTAGGCAAAATAAGAGACCGCTGTAAATATCAATGTCAGAACAAACAGAACAGCCGCCAGTGCTGCGCCCTGTCCAGCCTCATATTTTTGCCAGAACGCAGCCGTCAGAGTAATCGGCGAGGCATAGTCCTCCAATGCTTTAAAAATCCCATATGGATAGTTTGAAGAAAAGGTGTCGAAAAAGCCGTATGCGCAAAATGACATCAAGATTCCCAATGCCGGTCCATATAACTGCATACCTGCCAGGCATAAAACTCCCATGAGAAAATTCCCCGTCACACAAAAAACAAGGACTATACTGAAATAAAACAGAAAGTATAAAAGCAAATGAACAAGCAAAAGTCTGGCAGCCAGCTCCATAAGCTTCAGACTGAAAAATCCTTTTGCCGCTCCTATACAAACCGCAAAAAACTCCATGATCATATAAGGAACAAGATAGTATAAAAGTCCCGTGTATACACGATTCCAGAACATCCGGGAACGCTTTACCGGAAGGCTGTGATAAAAATCCACCTTTTTACGGGAATAAACATAGCTGAATCCATTTATACTGTTCATTATGGCAGCCACAATGGTTATTGCTCCTCCTGTAAAGACCAGCTTTTCTTTCCACAGTCCCTCATAGAGCAGATGAAGCTGATCCGGCGTATACCGGGCCGCTTTCCAGTTTCCCACCACAAGAAGCAGTGCAACAGGAAATGCCAGGAAGAACCCCAGACTCAAAAACGCAGGAATCCAGCTTTTTCCTCTGGAAACAGTTCTCACGTATTCAGAAGAACAGATTTTTGATTTCATAGCCTGCCACCTCCGTTTCACTAATAAAAATTTCTTCCAGAGTCAAAGGAAGAATTTCACAGAAAAGGGGATTTTTCCCCTGTATTTTCTCCATGATCTGCTCCCGGGTTCCCCGTACAGTCAGAAGCAGCAGAGAACCCTGATGCTCCGTCTTTAATACATCCATTTCTTTCTGAAGCTGACGTTCCTGATCTTTGTCTTTCAGAACACACTGGATTTTATGAATATGAAATTTCATATCCTCCAGATCTCTGGAAAGCAGAATTCCTCCTTTATACAGAAGCCCCACATGGTCGCAGATATCCTCCAGTTCTCTGAGGTTATGAGACGCGATCACCGGTGTGAATTCTCTTCCCATGATCTCTGATGCAAAAAGGCTTTTTACTCCCTGGCGCATAACCGGATCAAGACCGTCAAAAGTCTCATCGCAGAGCAGGTATTTTGTACCGGCGCTGACTCCCAGGAGCACAAGAAGCTGTTTTCTCATTCCTTTTGAAAAAGTACTGATTCGTTTTTTATCATCCATATGAAACTGCCGCAGGAATTTCGAAAATCTCTGCACATCAAATTTCGGATAATAACATCTGTAAAAATCTGCTATATCCCGTGGTGTATAATCAGCCGGGAAATAACTGTCGTCAGGTATATAAAAAATACAGGCTTTTGCTTTTTCATTATCGTATATACTTTCGCCGTCAATCTCTATCTCCCCCTCATCCGGCTTCAAAATCCCTGCCGCCATACGAAGAAGAGTACTTTTTCCTGCACCGTTGCTTCCCACCAGACCAAACACTTCTCTTTCTCCTATTTCAAGAGAAACTTTATCCACTGCTTTTACGGAGCCAAAAGACTTGCTGCATTTTTTATCTCTATCATTGGCCTTCCTCCTCATAACAGGAGTTTACCACCTGTATCAGCTCTCCCTTCTGTATTCCCAGGCTCTGCCCTTT
>ENA-OQAB01001444-OQAB01001444.1-human-gut-metagenome-genome-assembly--contig:-NODE-1444-length-11262-cov-3.634216_pt1 | contig 11262 bp, 12 predicted proteins | sample MGYA00242490_ERZ504517 | MGnify/ENA primary metagenome ERZ504517 (study PRJEB26092, sample SAMD00036298) | human gut metagenome | host: Homo sapiens | study: EMG produced TPA metagenomics assembly of... | reverse complement strand
ATTGTGAAAAAGAGGCTCCCCAGGATAGAGTTCCTGCAGGTTTTTTAAATACTGTGTGGTAGAAACGAAGGTATCGCTGACTGTCATAACCGGGCGGAAATAATATCCCTGAAGATTATGGGGTCTGCCAATCAGCCCTATGTCAATTTTTTCTTCATCAAGAAGTTCCAGGGTCTGATAAGTGGACTGGCAGGAAATGCTAATCCGCACCTGGGGATGAGACAGGATATAGGGCTTCAGCCGGGGAAGAAGAACATATCGGCAGAGCGTGGTACTGGTTCCGATACGGAGCTGCGGAACGTTTCTGGAACCGTTATGAAGGATGGCACGTTCTCCTTCATTGACAAGCTCAAAGGCTGCCTGTATTTTTTCAAAAAGAATTTTTCCGTCAGGGGTAAGGGCAACTCCTCTGGAGTTTCTTTTAAAAAGCAAGGTGTTAAGGTTGTGTTCAAGCTTCTGTACAGCACGGCTTACAGCGGGCTGGCTGATGTACAGTTCTTTTGCGGCTCTGGAAATACTGCCTGTTTTTCCTGTAACATAGAAAATATGATAAAGGGATAAATTTTCCTGCATAATTAGTCTCCTTAATATAACTGTAAAACATAATAAGTATGAATAATATGTATTAGTATTATATCAGAGCCTGTGATAAAATAACATCATAAAAAGAAAATTATCTGCAGTTTTTATAAAACGGCTGTATGAATTTACAGGGAGGACATAGATTATGGGAATGACAATGACACAGAAGATTCTGGCTGCCCATGCAGGGCTGGATCATGTGGAGGCCGGACAGCTGATAGAGGCGGAACTGGATCTGGTTCTTGGAAATGATATCACATCTCCGGTGGCGATTCATGAAATGGATAAAATGAAAGCGGATACCGTGTTCCACAAAGAGAAAATCGCCCTTGTTATGGATCATTTTATCCCAAACAAGGATATTAAATCAGCAGAGCACTGTAAATGTGTAAGAGAGTTTGCCTGCAGGCATGAGATCAGCAATTATTTTGACGTAGGAGAAATGGGAATTGAACATGCGCTTCTTCCGGAAAAAGGGCTGACAGTAGCTGGTGATGTGATTATAGGCGCAGATTCCCATACCTGTACCTACGGAGCTCTCGGGGCATTTTCCACAGGTGTGGGAAGTACGGATATGGCAGCAGGAATGGTCACAGGCAAAGCCTGGTTTAAGGTTCCGTCAGCCATTCGATTCAATCTGACAGGAAAACCGAAAAAGTGGGTCAGCGGAAAAGATGTGATCCTGCATATTATCGGAATGATCGGCGTGGACGGAGCTTTATATAAGTCCATGGAGTTTACAGGAGACGGAATTAAGAATCTCAGCATGGATGACCGTTTTACCATTGCAAACATGGCAATTGAGGCAGGTGGAAAAAACGGTATCTTCCCTGTGGATGACCAGACGGAAGCTTATATGAAAGAACATTCCATGAGATCTTATAAAGTGTATGAGGCAGATGAGGATGCCGTGTATGAGGCAGAGTATACCATTGATCTCAGTAAGCTGGAACCTACGGTTGCCTTTCCGCATCTTCCGGAAAATACAAAAACAATGAATGAGATCAGCCAGGAGATCGTGATCGACCAGGCTGTGATCGGATCATGTACCAATGGAAGGATCGAGGATCTCAGAACAGCAGCAGAGATTCTTAAAGGACGCAAAGTGAAAAAGGGCGTGCGCTGCATTATCATTCCGGCAACACAGTCTGTTTATCTTCAGGCAATGGAAGAGGGACTTCTGAAGATCTTTATTGAGGCAGGTGCAGTGGTCAGCACTCCGACCTGCGGTCCCTGTCTTGGAGGATACATGGGTATTCTGGCAGCAGGAGAAAGATGCATTTCTACTACAAACCGAAATTTTGTAGGACGTATGGGTCATGTGGAGTCTGAAATTTATCTGGCAAGTCCGGCTGTGGCTGCTGCAAGCGCAGTCATGGGAAAAATTGCAGCGCCGGAAGAACTGGGATTATAAGGAGGAAGAAGAATGCAGGCAAAAGGCAGAGTTTTTAAATATGGAGATAATGTAGATACAGATGTGATCATTCCTGCACGCTATCTGAATTCCTCAGATCCGGCAGAACTGGCAACACATTGTATGGAGGATATAGATAAGGAATTTGTAAATAAGGTAAACAGGGGAGACATTATTGTAGCGGACAAAAACTTTGGCTGCGGTTCTTCCAGGGAACACGCACCCATTGCCATTAAGGCGGCAGGAGTCAGCTGTGTGATCGCAGAGACTTTTGCGAGGATTTTTTACCGTAATGCCATTAATATCGGGCTTCCTATTATTGAATGTCCTGAGGCCAGCAGAGGGATTGAGGATGGCGATCAGGTTGAAGTGGACTTTGACTCAGGCGTTATTTATAACCGTACCAGAGGAACAGAGTTCCAGGGTCAGGCATTTCCTGAATTTATGCAGAATATCATTCAGGCAGGCGGTTTGATTAATTATATTAATGCAAAAACCGAAAAATAAACATATATCAGCTTCCGGATCCGGGACAGGTTTCGGAAGCTGATTTTTTGGCTTTATCACTTTTATCTATATCCTTTGTTTTCTGTAAACGGAGAAAGACTGAATATGGCACAATGAAGCCCGGCATATGCACACAAAAATGATCAGGCTTTTTATGGGTACACACAGGCAAATACAAAAGAATCGGACACATTTTTACAGGCATTTCAATTAAAAAAAACATGTGGTTTTTACAGACAGAACAAAATAAGAAAAATGTCATAATTTACAGGCGTAATTTGGCGAACGAATTTCGTTGACTTTTTGTATTGGCAGGACTAGAATAAAATCATCTTAACAAGCAGGAGCTTCTTCCTGCACCACCTTCTTCTGAAGGAATATCGGGGAAATTCCATAAACGGATTATTTGGATATACACAGAACGGGACGCCTTTGTTCTTCCCGTACAGCAGTTTTATTTATTGCGAAGGTTAAGGAAAATATATTTCCTTGGTCTTATATAAAAGAATACGCCGCCTTCTCCTTACAGGGGATCTTCAGAGCAGAGCATATGATCTGTTTATCGTCAGGTGTCATTCAATTCTTTTTTATTCTTAAATTTCAATTCAGAACATTTCATTTCATCAAACCTCTTTTAAAGAAGGAGAAAGCGGGCGTGATCTATGAAAAAATATCTGCGGGGCAGAGCTCCGCCAAAAGAAAGCGGAGCTGTTTTTATTTGATCAGACAGGAAAGGATGAGCATATGAAAAAGAGAGAGTATGCGGGAAGAATCCTGCTTGCAGCTATTGCCGGAGTATTTTTGATTCTTGCTGCTTTTAAAAGATTTTCTGTGAACGTAGTATTATCCGGTTCCATGGAACCGGCGCTGAAAACCGGTGGAATTATTTTTACAGACACAAAAAAGACCATGCCGGGGATCGGAGATATTATTACGTATCGTATGGATGATATGCTGGTCACACACAGGGTTACTGATAAGAGGGATTCTGCTTATATTACCAGAGGCGATGCCAATGAAGGTGAGGATGCGGCTCCTGTTATGCAGGAACAGATTGTTGGAACTGTGGTATTTTTTATTCCGGTTTTGGGATATGTGGCAGCATTTTTGAAGAGCAAACCCGTATTTGGTCTTATCAGTCTTATGCTCATACAGGAATTGTTTTTTCTTGGAATGCAATGGAAAGGAGTGTGCAGGCAGTTCTGCACAGACAGAAAATATGAAAAAATCAGTAAGAAATAAAAGTAAAGCGATATTTTTAACAGGTGCTTTGTGTCTGGCTGTTCTTGGGGGTGTTTCTGCGTATCTGACAGATTATGACAAAGCTGATAATCAGTTTACAGTAGGAAAAGTAGAAATTGAACTGGAAGAGCCGGGATGGAAACAGGAAGAACATACGAAGATCGAACCGGGAAAAGAAATAGAAAAGGATCCTCAAATCCAAAACACGGGAGTCAATGATGCATTTGTGTATATGGAAGTAACAGTTCCTATGGCAGATGTGATGGCAGCGGATGAGGAGGGCAACCGGCTGAATAAAAAAATGCAGGAACTGTTTACCTTTACAGCAAAGGAAAACTGGTCCCTGATCGACAAAAAGAAAAACGAAAACGGCAAAGCTGCTTTGATGTATATGATACGATAAAAATATTGAAAACCGGAGCAGACCACGGAGCCGTTGTTTGACATGGTGAAATTCCTGAATATTATTGAAGGAGCAGCATGGACACACAGCAGATCAGTATTCCTGTAAGAGCCTATGCCATTCAGAGCTCCTAATACAGGAGGAGATAAAGACAGTATTCCGGAACAGGCAAAAAGAAAGCCTATAAAAAATATGTAAATACAGAATAAAGAGCAGGAAGGTCAAGGTGACAACATGACGTTATGACAAAAGGAGGCCAGATGTGAGAAATGACCGGAAGAAAAAAGATTACAGGGGTGACACTGATACTGGCAGCAGCGTTGGGAATCGGGGGAACTGCAGCATATCTGACGTCTTTTGACAAAGCTGAGAATACAGTGGCAGCAGGACATAATACAACAGATATAGAGGAAGAGTTTCCCAATATAACACCCACTCCCATTGATAAAAATCCGGAATATAAGAAAAAGGTATGGATATCTAATACAGCGTCAGGGGAAGAGGGCTTTAATGTAGACTGTTTTGTACGGATTTCGCTGGGATATTCCAATAATGATATCGGAAAGGCAGTGGTTCTGAAGAATCTGGATACGGATAACTGGGTGCATAGAGAGGACGGGTATTATTATTATCGCCATATTTTAAAAGAGGGAGAGACCACTGCTCCTTTGTTTACAGGAGTATCTATAGACTCTTCCAGGCTGGATGATACTTATCTGGATCTTTTGCCTGAATTTAAAATACAGGTATACGAGGAGTCTGTTCAGTCTGCCGGATTTTCTGACTATGAAAAGGCCTGGGAATATTATGGCTCTCCGGTCTGAAAGGAAGGTGGTGCAGATGAAAAAGCTGATTAAAGCAGCGGCGGTTTTAACAGCGGCTGCTTTTCTGGGAGGAACCGGTACTTATGGATATTTTTCAGATACTTTAAAGGTGAAAAATCATATTTCCACAGGAGACATTAATATCGGACTGAAGGAATATGAAAAAAAAGGAAGTACAGAGGTATCTTTTGCAGGAACCAAGGCAGTAGTTCCGGGAGATGTTATATCCAAAATTCCCAGAATCACCAATTATGCAAGCCCCTGCTGGGTGCGGGCACGGATCACTTACAAAAATAACAGGGAGAATATGGAGGGATTCAGTGACAAAAATATATCCGGAATGTCAAAAAAGTGGGTGCAGAGAGGTGAGTATTATTACTATACAAGTATTCTGAAACGGAAGGACAGTACAGATCTTTTTAAAGAGGTAACAGTTCCGGAAACATGGACGGAGGAGCATACCGGGCAGCAGCTTGGAATTACCGTTCAGGCAGAGGCAATCCAGGCGGCAAATTTTAATCCGGATTTTAAAGCAATGTCGCCATGGGGAAATCAGGAGATACAGCTTTGTGTTCATGAAGAGAATGGTACAACTGTATGCAGAAAGAAAAAAAGCAAAATTGTCAGTGGAGTTTAACGGACAGGCTCATAAACTTTTGTCTGTTCCGGGTGACTTTTTTGTGAATATGGGAACTGCCATGCCGGGAGATAAATTTCAGGATACAGTCACAGTTTCCAATACAACGGATCAGGAAGCGGAAATATTATTCCGTACAGCAGTGGAAGGACAGAACAAAAGCCAGACAGAGCTTTTGAAGGGAGTAAAACTTACAGTAGATATGGATGATACGAGACTGTACGAGGGAACTCTGGATTCTCCCGGACTTAGTAAAAATCACTCCCTTGGGGAAAATTTTTCTCCTGATGAAAAACGGAAAACTGAGGTTTTCCCTTTCAATACCTTCAGAATGGGATAATTCCTACGCATTGAGGGATGCAGAAGTGCAGTGGATATTTACGGTAAATGAAAAGTTCTGAAAAGAAACTGGTTCAGGAAAAGTGAAGCTTCAGGTCATAAAAATGCGCAAAAAGTCTCCTCTGTAAAAAGCAGGAGATTTCTCACAACCGGAGGCAGCATTCATGATTCTTTTAAGTTCCGGAGCTGTGATCCTGACAGTGTTTATCTGCAGGAAAGGAGGGCGGAGGAAATGAAAAAAACAGTAGTCAGTTTTTTGCTGGCAGCAGTGATGGGACTGTCTTCGCCGGCAGGGAGCCTGTGTATTCCGGAAGAAGAACACAATGGGACAATGGAACAGGAACAAAATGAAGAAGGGGAGTTTGAAGGGCTGGAATTAGAGGAAGAACCTGAAATTAAGGTTGAGGAAGATACTGAAGAAGAGATGCAGGGAGACGCGTCTTCGGAAGAAGCGCCAGAAAATCCGGAAGATTTCGATGGGGAAAAGCCACATGCAGAGCCGGAAGAGATTACGGAAGAATTTACAGGAACCATTCTTACTCCGGATAATGCAGACAGTCTTTTTGGAGATACACCGGAAGATGAACAGCTGATCAGGGAAATTGAAGAAGGAGAGATTGTAGGATTTGCCCCTGCCTCTCTTACAGATATTGGTGAAACAGAGCTGATGTCAGAAGAGGATGCGTCAGTTCTGCTTGCTCCGGACAGGTACAGACTTATTTCCACTTCGACAATTGTAAACTGTGATGAAGTGTGGACTGCAAATTCTCCTATTCATGCCCGACTGCGTTATATAGAGTATGTAGATTCAGATGGAGCGGTAACAAGATCGCCTCTTTATTGTATGAAGGCGTCTAAAATGGGAATTGACGGAAACGTGGATCTGAAGCCGGACGCAGTAAAATTTTTTTCCAATTCGACTCTGAGAAAGATTCTTTATTTTGGATATGGGGGACCGGGAGATATCTGCGACAGTTATAATCCGAGCTGTTCCCATGTGAACTGGTCAAAATGGCAGAACAGATATGTATTTACTCACCAGGCGCTTTCCAAAGTATATGCCAATGATGTAAATGGAGCGACGGAAGCTCAGATCAAGCATGTGGGGCTGCTTCGTTTTATTGACAAACTGAAAAGTCTCACCATTCCCAGCCGAAGTGCAGTAAAACTTAAATCAGTCAATACCAGCGGCAATACCGTTACAGCCAATCCTCTGAATATTGGTATGACCCTGTATCGGATCAAACCGTCCTCCGGATTTGGGTGGCTGGAGTCAACATTTAAAAACGGATTTCAGATTTCACCTTTGTGTACAGTAATAGATACAGGAAAAGCCGGAAACGGACTGACAATCTCCAGAGGAACTAACGATGCGTGGCAGCTTGCTTACTGGACCAGTGAAAGCGCGGCAAAAGAAAAACCGGATAGCCCTAATCGTTTGGCAAAGGGAAAAAGTGTAAAGATGAAAAACGGATACTGTTTTAAACTGGTATTTCCGGAAAATTCAAAAGGTACGAAACAGTTTTCCTGGAAAATGACACTGAGACCTGTAAAATATATTATTGTAGATGGTTCTGTTCAGACTGGACAGGATATTCAGGATTTTGGAGCCTGCGTATACCAGGGAGACAGGGGGATTCTTAAATTAAATCTTTCGTTTCAGCCTTCCGGAAGTATTCTTCTCCAAAAAACAAGTTCTCTGACAGGCCAGCCGGTTGCTGGTGCAGTATATTCTCTATATGCAGGACAGGATCTGTACAGTGGAAGCATACGCATTTACGCAAAGGATGAAAAGGTTGCAGAGGGAACTACAAATGAGAAAGGAGAGATTCTTTTTGACAGCCTTGTTCCGGGAAAGTACTATGTGAAAGAAAGAACGGCGGCTCCCGGCTATCTGATCACAGTTTCGGCTTCATCCTGTACTGTTTCTTCCGGGAAACGCGTTACACTGGAGGTAAAAGATGATCCGGATATGAAGGGAAAAGTATCTGTTGAAAAGGTTGCTGACGGAACAGGAATTTTTCTTGAGGGAGCAGAAATTACTTTGTTTACCTGGAATAAAAATTCAGGAAACTATGAAAACGGAAAACTTTTGAAGTACGATAAAGAACAGAAAAAATATATTTCAGATGTTTTTGTGTATACGGAAATAAATCAGGGAAAGTTTAAAGTAGAGGAGACAAAAAATCCTCCGGGATACACAGGAAGCTGGAGCCAGGAACTGATACTTACAGAACCGGGAACTGATAAAACATTTACTTATCGTGTAACCAATGCTCCTCTTAAAGAACACATGGTGGAAATCCGTAAGCTGGATTCTGAGACAGGAGGTTTGCTGAAAGGTGCGGAATTTGTTATTTATGAGTGGAATGAGGAACAAAAGGAGTATCAAAAAGAGGGAACAGCACTGATATACGATGAGCAGAGGGAGATTTATAAAAGTCAGATCCTGAAGATCACAGACAGTAATCAGGGAAAATTTCGAATAGAGGAAACAAAGAACCCGCAGGGGTATCAGGGAGAATGGAGTCAGGAAATTGATCTGATGAAACAGGATGTACAACTGCAGCTCTCTGTGAAAAATGATCCAATCCCCAAAAAGTACGGAACTGTGCATATCAGAAAAAAGGATGCCATTACAGGAGAGAAGCTGAAAGGTGCGGAATTTCAGGCTTATGCATGGAATGAAGCAGCAGGAAGCTATGAAGAAAAAGCAGTTCTTTTTAGCTATGAGGAAAAAGAACAGTGTTACACATGTTCTGAGCTGGAACTTACGGATGAAAATCAGGGGAAATTTATGATAAAGGAAACCAGAGTTCCACAGGGGTATCAGGGAAAATGGGAAAAGGAAATCCATTTGACAGAAGACGGGCAGATCCTGGAACTGGAGGCGGAAAATGAACCTGTTCAGCTTCCCACAGGACAGATCACAATTATTAAAAAGATCCTTGAATCAGAAATTACCTGGGCGCATGGAAATCCTACGTTTTCTTTTGTGATCGAGGGCACGGATATTCGCGGAAATAAACGGAAATATGAAGATTCTGTTGTTTTTATGCAGGATGCATATCAGGTGGACGGAAATGATTATGCGCTTTTGGAGGTGACAGTTTCCAATATTCCCCTGGGAACTTATCAGGTATATGAAAAGCCGGTGCTCCGTTACTATCTGAAAAAAGCTCAGGCAAACACCTCCAACGTGGAGATTATAAAGGGCAGGGAACCTGCATATGGGGTGGTTCCGGTAGATATTGCATATGGAACTGTCAGCCTTGATCAAGATCATCAGAAAGCTTCTATAACCTTTTATAATCGGAAAAAACGCTATGACGGATATTCTCATAACAGTCTGGCAGAGAATACACTTCCCGTTATAAAATCACAAAGCTAAAATAATTTTTACTCTCATACAGAAGGGCGGGGCTGAGGTACTGTTCCGATGTCCTGTCCTGCAGAAAGGAAAAGACGAAAACCAGACAAAGAACCGGGAGCTGCTTTTTCGTTTTTCTGCATCTGCTTGCATATTCGCGGAGTGTTTTTATTTACTGGAAAGACTTGTATAAAATGTACTACTTTCCTGTTTCCTGATAAACAAAAAAGATTTCCGAAATCTCGGAAATCTTTCATTCTTAAATATAAATCGGGGCAACAGGATTTGAACCTGCGACCTCGCGGGTCTCAACACGTATTCAAAACCCTTGATTTTAAAAGCTTTCAGGGTATAGGTAATCAAAAGTAATCATTTTGGTAATCAAAATAATTTTACTAATAAGGAAAAGGAGGAAAATCTTGTATGTATGATAAATAAAATATCGAATTTTGTAGATCGCCTATGGCGGTTATTTTTTTGCTTTTTATTATAATTGTTATATAATATATGCAAGAAAGGCGGTGTAAATATGTACGAAGGATTTCATACAGCGGAGGACGTTATGAGAGAATACCTAATACAAGGCGCAAATTTGGATAAATACGGTGTTCCAGAGCTTTACCCTATAATGTATCGCCTATGTATGATACAGTCGATTTTAGCACGTCTTTTAATGTTAGAATGATGCTTAATAAAGAGACTGGCGAAACCTGGAATGATTTTTATACAAATGAAAATTCTTATAAAATTTATGATGATCCAGATATAATTGAAATTCCGGTAACCGATATTATTGCAGGAGCATCGAATCATATTCTAAACAATGCAGAAATTGCGGAAGCAATCGAAGGATGGATTTTAAAGAAAATAAAATAGATAATATATTAAGGCGGACACTAAACCGCCTTTTTATTTTGCGTATATATAGCGTTTATATAAGTTGGTTATGTATGATGACATACAGCGAGATATATAACGCGATATATAACTATTTATATAAAATTTATATATCATAAACCCATTGAATGTTTGACATGATATATAAAGTGTTATATAATGTGTTATATAACACGAATAAACAAAAGGATGGTCTTAAGTATGGAGAAAACACCGGAATTATATAAAAAAACGCTGTAAATAATTATCGGGATAAGTTTGATAATAATACAAGTTAGATTCCCAAAAAGGAACAAAAGAAAAATTGAAAGAGTTGGGAAATGTAAACGAATATATTGTTAAATGCGTTATGCAATCTCTTGATGGAACACAAAATGACAATTCAACCACAAAAACAGAAAGTGCAGAAAATATATATGCAATACCTGAAAAGCCAAATAATGCAGATAACAAACCGGTTGATTTATCTGAGCTGCAGAAGCTTCTGGATCAGAGAAAAGCAGATGTTATCCGGGAGAAGAGGATCAACAACGGAGAATTTATGACGGTAGCCAGAGAAGAGGAAGAGCAGTACAATAGAATTAAAAATCAATAAATCCGTTTTATACTGCAAAGCCTATAATTTTATACACTGGCACAGTTAGAATTGATTTTAGACCAAAAAATTATAACGTAGATAAAGGATTCTGAAAAAGAAAAGAGGTGCAAACAATGCAGAAATACGGTTTATATATTCCGCCGGAAGTTTTGGACAACCGAAAACTTAAAGCAATCGAAAAATTAGTGTTTTCAATGTTGATTGGATTTTGACAAAAATTGCGGAGGTTCCTGTTTTTGCTCAGATACCTACATAGCTGACACATTGCACATCACAAGAGGGCGGGCTAATACAGTGATTAACGAATTGACCAAAGATGGATACATCAGCCAGGAAGAAAAGGACGGAAAAAGAATTTTGGAAGTTATAAAAACCGCTTGACAACTTCCTTCATACGGTGATATTATCCACGAAAGAGGAAAAACGGGGCTCTACAAGAGGAATACTAA
>ENA-OQAB01001443-OQAB01001443.1-human-gut-metagenome-genome-assembly--contig:-NODE-1443-length-11266-cov-2.973696_pt1 | contig 11266 bp, 12 predicted proteins | sample MGYA00242490_ERZ504517 | MGnify/ENA primary metagenome ERZ504517 (study PRJEB26092, sample SAMD00036298) | human gut metagenome | host: Homo sapiens | study: EMG produced TPA metagenomics assembly of... | reverse complement strand
AAATCGGAGGGACATCCTGCGGCTTTTCGGCGGCATGATGTCGGTTTATTCCGTTGCGATGCGGCGGATTTCCGGTTTTTCGGATTATCTTTGAAACGGTTCGACGGCTCGGGATATGAAATTTCCGAAATGCACGTTTGTTGTTCGATATGAAACGTAAAATAATTCGCACTATGATCGTTTTCCTTGCAGTCGCGGCTCTGTTGGTCGCGGCGATCGCTCTTTTTATGAATCGACCCGAATTCGGACGTGCTCCGCGCGGGGAGCGGCTGGAACGGATCTGGCGTTCGCCCAATTACCGCGACGGCGCTTTCCGCAACCGGCATGCGACGCCGCAGCTCACATCGGGAAAGGGCTGGTGGGCTACGATGTACGACTTCCTTTTCGAGCGTAAGGAGCGCAATCGTCCCGATCATGCGCTGCCTGCAGTGAAGACCGACCTGAAAGCGCTCGATCCGAAAGAGAACCTGCTGGTCTGGTTCGGCCACTCCTCCTACCTGATTCAGGCAGACGGGCTGCGTATTCTGGTCGATCCCGTTTTCGAAACGGCTTCGCCCTTGCCGTTTTTCAACAGACCTTTCGAGGGGACCGATCTCTATAAACCCGAGGATATGCCTGGGATCGACCTGCTGGTCATCACACACGACCATTGGGACCATCTCGACTACGGCACGGTAACGAAGCTGCGCGACCGCACGGGCCGTGTCGTCTGCCCGCTGGGTGTGGGCGAGTATTTCGAATATTGGGGTTTCGATCCGCAGCGGATCACGGAGCTCGATTGGGGCGAACAAGCTGCGCTCGGCGGCGGCTTTACGGTATATTGCCGTCCCGCGAGGCACTTTTCCGGACGTACGTTTCGGGCGAACCGGACGCTGTGGGCTTCGTTCGTCGTCGAAACTCCGTCGCAGCGGATTTTCCTCGGCGGCGACGGCGGGTACGATACCCATTTCGCCGACGTCGCACGCGAGTTTCCGAATCTGGATGTCGCCGTGCTCGAAGACGGCCAGTACAGCGAGGATTGGCGCTATATCCACATGCTTCCGGCCGATCTGAAGCGGGCCGTAGAGGACCTCGGCGCCCGGCGGGTTTTTCCGGTGCACAATTCCAAATACGCTCTGGCGCGGCATCCCTGGGACGAGCCGCTGAACAATGCGGCTGCACTCGCGGCGGAGAATCCCGAGGCGGGGATCGTGCTGCCGCGAATCGGCGAGCCGGTACGTTTGGACCGGTCCGACACGCTGCCGGGCAGGTGGTGGACAGCTCCCGAAAATTGAAAGAGAGCGAAGATCAGCCTTCGCTCTCTTTTTTTATCTTTCTCCGGTATTCCCGGCGCTATTTTTTGCCCTGATTGGCTACGGCTTCCATCAGCTTGCGGATCTGTTCGGGATCGCCCAGAAAGTAATCTTTCACCAGACGTAACTTGTCGTCGAATTCGAAGACGTATGGCACGGCCGTCGGGAGGTTGAGTTCCGAGATCGCCGCGTCGGAGATGCCTTTCAGGTGTTTGATGATACCCCGCAGGCTGTTGCCGTGCGCTACCACCAAGATTTCGTCGTGAACGGACAGTTCGGGGAAAATCACGCATTGCCAGTAGGGCAGCGCCCGTTCGATGGTTTGCTTGAGCGATTCGGTGCGGGGCAGCTCCTCGTCCGGGATCCCGGCGTAGCGGGGATCGAAGCGCGGATTGCGGGGATCGTCTTCGGCCAGCGGATCGGGTGCGACGTCGTAGCTGCGCCGCCAGATGTGCACCTGCTCTTCGCCGAAGCGGGCCGCCGTTTCGCTCTTGTTGAGCCCTTGCAGTACGCCGTAATGTTTCTCGTTGAGGCGCCAGTTTTTCTCGACGGGGATCCATTCCTGATCGAGCCGGTCGAGAACACAGTTCAGGGTCCGGACGGCCCTTTTCAGGTAGGAGGTGTAGGCTTTGCCGAAACGGAATCCTTCGGCTTTGAGCAATTCTCCGGCTTTGAGGGCCTCTTCGACGCCTTTGTCCGTGAGATCGACGTCCGTCCATCCCGTGAAGCGGTTTTCGCGGTTCCACGCGCTTTCGCCGTGCCGCAACAGTACGATTTTTTTCATGGTATGATCTGTTTTTATTTGTATTTCACTTCGTTGAGGCACTCTCCGTGGGAGAATGCCTGAATGTTTTCGAGGGTCGTGCGGGCGATGTTGTCCAGCGCCTCGCGGGTGAAGAATCCCTGGTGGGAGGTGAGGATCACGTTGTTGAAGGAGAGCAGGCGTGCCAGCATGTCGTCGTCCATGATCCGGTCGGAGGTGTCCTGATAGAAGTAATCCGCCTCTTCCTCATAGACATCCAGCCCCGCCGCTCCGATCTTTTTCTCCTTGAGTCCTTCGATCAGGTCGCTCGTGCGGATCAGCTGCCCGCGTCCCGTGTTGATGATGATGACCCCGTCTTTCATTTGACCGATGGCTTCGGCGTCGATCATGTGGAGGGTTCGGTCCGTGAGGGGACAGTGCAGCGAGATGATGTCCGAGCGGCGGTAGAGTTCGGTCAGCGGAACGTAGGTCATACCTGATTCCCGGGCGAACGCCTCGTCGGGGCAGGGGTCGTAGCCGAGGACCTCCATCCCGAAACCCCGCAGGATGCGGATGAGGGCACGGGCGATTTTTCCCGTGCCGACGATGCCGGCCGTTTTGCCGTGCATATCGAAGCCGAGGAGGCCGTGCAGGGCGAAATTTCCGTCCCGGGTACGCCAGTAAGCGCGGTGTACCTTCCGGTTGAGCGAGAGCATCAGTGCCACGGCGTGTTCGGCCACGGCATAGGGCGAATAGGCCGGTACCCGGACTACCGTGATGCCGTGCTCGGCGGCGGCTTTCAGATCGACGTTGTTGAAACCCGCGCAGCGCAGGGCGATCAACCGTACACCCATGCGGGCCAGCTCCCCGACGGTTGGGGCATCCGCCGAGTCATTGACGAAGATGCAGACCGCATCGGCGCCTTGTGCCAGGGGTACGTTGTCGATGTTCAGGTGGCTGCGGTGGTATTTGATCCGTATCCCGTAGTCGGCGTTGATCCGGTCGAACGATTCGCGGTCGTAGGGCTGTGTCCCGAAAAAATGGTTTTCATGGCGTATATTTCATTTATTATAACGTTTTGTCGAGGCGGTATTATCCGTTCCGTTCACGGATTGTGCCAAGAGCGGGAGATTTGCCGCACAAACCGTATCGAAAGCAATATGTCCTTCGTTCGGTTCGGATTTCGAAGCACTCTGTCTCATGGCACTTTTTTGTCCCGTTTGTTTCCTGAATAAACATGCAATGAGGAATCCGAGAGAACGCATACGCAACAGTAGGGGGTATAAATGGTGGATTTTGAGCCTCGTGATGCTCGGGACTTTCATGGCCGTGATGGACGTGACGGTCGTGAACGTCGGCCTGCCGACCATTATGTCGGTATTTCACATCCCCATTTCGACCGCCGAATGGGTCATTACGGCCTATATGATTACCATGACGCTCATGCTGCCTTCGGCGGGTTGGATCGCCGACCGCATCGGCAACAAACGGATGTATATTCTGGGGTTGGTGCTCTTCACCTTCGGATCGTGGCTCTGCGGCCGCGCCGGGAGCGATATGTTCCTGATTTCGGCCCGTGCCCTGCAAGGCTTCGGCAGCGGCATCATCCAATCGCTCGGCCTGGCGATCGTTACCCGGGAGTTTCCTCCGCAACAGCGGGGGCTGGCCCTGGGGTTGTGGTCGGTGGCGGCCGCCGCTTCGATCTCGTTCGGTCCTCTGATCGGCGGTTATCTGGTGGACGATTACAGTTGGCACCTGATCTTCGATGTCAATGTTCCTGTGGGACTGGCGGCCATTCTGTTTGCAATTTTTATCCAGAAGGAGTGGCGCGGTGCCCGTGCGGGCAGTTTCGACTGGCCGGGTTTTCTGTGCGTGGTCTGTTTCATGCCCCTTTTGATCTTCGCACTGGCCCGAGGCAATTCGCCTTCGAATCCCGAGGGGTGGAGTTCTCCGGAGGTGATCGGATGTTTTGCGGTTGCGGCTGCGGCACTCATTGTCTTTATCGTCCGGGAGCTGCGGTGCGAAAATCCGCTGTTGAATCTGAAACTGCTCGGCGAACGTAATTTCGGCGTTTCGATGGCTGTGCTGGCGATCTTCGGTATCGGCATGCTGGGCGGTACCTATTTGCTGCCGCTTTACATGCAGAAGGGGCTGGGCTATACGGCGATCATGGCCGGAAGCGTTTTTCTGCCCGTCGGCCTGATCCAGGGCGTGCTTTCGACCTGCTCGGGATTCCTGACCCGCTACGTCAAGCCGCTTTTCATCGCCGTGACCGGCATCCTGGTCATGACGTTGAGTTTCTATTTCGCCAGCCGGTTTACTCTTCATACTACGCATGCACAGATCATGTTGGTACTCTATCTGCGCGGCTTCGGCATGGGACTGACCTTTGCCCCGCTGAACGATTTCTCGCTCATGAATTTGAGCCAGTGCGATATGGCTTCGGCAGCCGGTATCTCCAACAGCATCAAGCAACTCTCGGGCAGCGTCAGCATCGCCCTGCTTACCGTTATTCTGACCGGCCGTACGGCGTTCCATTCGGCGCAGGGCGGGCTCTCTTCGGCGGAAAGCTACGTGGCCGGTATCTCCGACGATTTCCTTTTCGTCACATTCGTTTCGTTGGCCTCGGCACTGCCCTTCCTGTGGCTGCTGCGCCCGCGCCGCAAGGCGGCTTCGTTTAAGAGCGAAGGAACGGGCACCTGACGGGTTTGCTTTTATCGCCTTGAATCCCTATTTTTGTCCCGGGGAATCGTCTTTTCCCGGAGGATTTTGAAAAACGATCAGCAGACATACGTTCCCGATCCCGAGGTCGCTTCGCGGCTCCTGGAGTGGTACGGACGCGAGGGGCGCGACCTCCCCTGGCGTCGCACACGGGACCCTTACCGGATCTGGATTTCGGAAGTGATCCTGCAACAGACCCGCGTGGCGCAGGGTATGTCCTATTATCATCGTTTTCTCGAACTGTTCCCCGACGTCGCGGCCCTCGCTTCGGCTCCCGAAGATCTGGTTCTCAAGTGCTGGCAGGGGCTCGGCTACTACTCCCGGGCCCGGAACCTGCTGGCCGCAGCCCGGCGGATCGTGGAGACGCACGGCGGCGTTTTCCCGACGGCCTATGCCGACGTGCGGGCATTGCCCGGCGTGGGCGACTATACGGCTGCGGCGATCTGTTCGATCGCATACGAGGAACCCTGTGCCGCACTCGACGGCAATGTCTTTCGGGTGCTTTCCCGCCTTTACGATCTCGATACGCCCATCGATACGACTTCCGGAAGGAGGACGTTCGCTGCGCTGGCCGATTCGCTGATCGACCGGCAGCGGCCGGGACTTTACAACCAGGCCATTATGGATTTCGGGGCTCTTTGCTGTCTTCCGGCACAGCCCCGCTGTACGGAGTGCCCTTTGCGTGACCGCTGTCTGGCTTTTGCCGCCCGTACGGTCGATGTCCGTCCCGTCAAACAGGGGCGTACGGCTGTCGAACCCCGCTATTTCAACTACCTGCACGTCGAATGCGGCGATGAATTGGTGTTGCGCCGACGGGGTGCCGGCGACATTTGGCAGGGGTTGTACGAATTTTCCGCTCATCGAAACTCCCGAACCGGTGGAATATACGGTGCTGGCCGCGATGCCGGAGTTTTGCGCTCTCTTCAAAGATGCCGGGACGGTATGCCTTGCCGGGACCGTCAAGATGCCCGTGCATCAGCTTTCGCACCGGGCGATCCACGCTGTTTTCTACCGGATCGTCGTGGAGCGCTGGACGCCCTCCTTGCGCGAAATGCTCGTCATTTCGCGCGAAACCCTCGGCGATTACGCCGTTTCCCGTCTTACGGAGCGTTATTTATCCCGCTGATTCTTCGTCTGTGCGTTTGCGGCACACGGTTTGCCGTTTGATTGACGTGAAACCTAACGAAGAAAACGAGATAAATTATGTTTTACAGGTGTACAATTCACGCATTTTCATCCAAGCAAATCCCGCGCTGGCCGTTTTTTTGACCATTGCGCTGGGATTTTTGTTGGGTAAGCTGCGCATCCGCAGCTTTTCGCTCGGAACGGTGACCAGCGTGCTGCTGGTGGGCGTGATCGTCGGGCAGCTTCGTATCGAGATTCCCGAACCGGCCAAAACCCTTTTCTTCCTGATGTTCCTCTTCGCCGTGGGATATGCGGTCGGCCCGCAGTTCTTCCGGGGGTTGAAGAAGGACGGATTGCCGCAGGTGGCCTTCGCCGTGGTGGTCTGTTTGCTGTGTTTGGGGTCGGTATGGCTCTTCTCCTGGCTGATGGGCTATACGCTTTCGCAGGCTGCGGGGCTGCTGGCCGGGTCGCAGACGATGTCGGCCGTGCTGGGCGTGGCGACCGATACGATCCGCGAACTGCCGGGCGGAGCGGAAACCGATCTCAGTTCAATGCCCGTTTGTTATGCGGTAACTTACATCTTCGGTACGGCGGGTTCCGCATGGGTGTTGAGTTCGATCGGACCCCGGCTGCTGGGCGGCGTGGCGAAGGTGAAGCAGTCTGCGCGCAATCTGGAGCAGAAGATGGGCGAAGACGTCAGCCTGAAAGCCGGCTTCGACCCGGCGGCCCGGGAGATCGTTTTCCGGGTTTTCAGCGCCGATAACGAATGGTTCGAGGGCGGGCGTACCGTCCACGAATTCGAAACCGTCATGCAGCGCGACGGAAAGCGTATTTTCGTCGAACGGCTCTGCCAGCAGGGGAAGGTCGTCGATGAGGTGACACCCCGGACAGTGATCCGTCCGGGCGATCAACTGGTCGTCAGCGGTCGCCGCGAATACGTCATCAGCGAAGAGAAGTGGATCGGTGCCGAAGTGTCCGATACGACACTGACGAATTTTGCCGTTCAGGTCCTTCCTGTCGTGGTCAATCGCAAGGGGGCTGCCGGGGAGAGGATCGGAAAGGTCTTGTCGGCTAAATTCATGCACGGGGTCAATATCCGGTCCATCGTGCGGGCGGGTGTGAAGATCCCCGTGCGGAGCGGAGCCAAACTCGATGCCGGCGACCGGATCGAATTGGTCGGGCTGCCGCAGGACGTGCGACGTGCCGCCGCACAGTTGGGTTTCAGCGATCCGGTGAAGACCGAGAGCAGCGTTCCGTTGCTGGGGCTGGGTATCTGTCTGGGCGGTCTGATCTTCGGATGGATGCTGGTGGCCAAGATAGGGGCGATTCCCCTGAGTCTGACCGTGAGCGGCGGCGTGCTGCTCGCAGGTCTTTTCTGCGGCTGGGCCCGTTCGCGGCGCCGACTTTGGGAGGCATTCCCGAACAGACCGTGTGGTTCATGAACAATATGGGACTGAATACTTTCATTGCGATCGTCGGCATTTCGACCGGACCGTCGTTCGTCGCCGGTTTTCAGCAGGTGGGCTGGAGCCTTTTCCTGGTGGGGGCCGGTGCCACGACTCTTCCTCTGGTGCTGGGCGTGTTGATCGGCCGTTACCTGTTCCGTTTCAACGATGCCCTGACGCTCGGATGCGTCGCCGGAGCGCGAACGACTACGGCGGCTCTCGGTGCTGTCGAGGATACGATCGGCAGCAATGTCCCCTCGCTGGGATATACCATCACTTATGCCATCGGTAATACGCTGCTCATCATCTGGGCGTGGTGCTCGTGTTGCTGTTGGCCTGACGGAGCCGGTCGATGATTCGGGCGGGTCTATGGTTTTCCATAGATCCGCTTTTTCGTGGTGTGAATCGCTAAAAGCGGATGAATCCGGCGGATTTTTGAAAAAAATTGATTACTTAGCATTCTCTTTTAACGATTGCGACGATGAGTGCGAAACTGGCGAAGTACGACCGGTTGTACGAGCAGATCAAGGGCTATGTACAGACGACCGACGACATTTGGGCACGGCTGGCCACGATGGAGGCCGTGTTGCATCATAAGATGCAGACTTTTTTCTGGACAGGGGTGTATGCCCTTATCGACGACGAACTGATTGTCCGCTCGTACCAGGGGCCCGTTGCCTGTCAGAAGCTGCGGCATCATACGGGAGTTTGCTGGGCGGCGGTCAGCACGGGAGAAACCGTGATCGTGCCCGATGTGGAGCGGTTTCCGGGACATATCGCCTGTAATTCGAAATCCCGCAGCGAGATCGTCCTGCCGATTCGGGACCGGGAAGGGCGTGTGTTCGCCTGTCTGGATGTGGACAGCGACCGGTTGGATGCGTTCGACCGGGAGGATGAAGAGGGGCTGAAAAAGATTCTCTCCCTTCTTTTTGATTAGGCGGCGATCCTGCGTGGGCGGCGTATCGTATCTTCATCACCCGCGAAATCCGGTGCGTCTTTCAGCGATTGTCGTATAAAATAAATTCCGCTGACGCGGATGTCCGAGCAGATTCGGCGCTGCGTCGGCTCGATTATTTTTGTACCGGACAGGAGGCGGTTCGGCGATCTTTACGTACGAATCCGTACGATTATTCGCCTCTTTCTGATCCTTGCACAAAAAAATCCGCCGTATTTACTAGCGGATTTTTGGTTTTATTTGCATTTTGACGTCGGCAGTAATCCGTTCACTGCGGCTTGCTTCCTCGCGTCGCCGCTTGAACGGAGACTTGGTGTCGCTGTAACCCTTGTACTGCAGGTTCTCGGCTTTTACGCCTTTCGAGATCAGGTAGTCGTAAACCTTCTTCGCACGCTGCTCGGCCAGGCGGGTATTCACGGCCTTCGAACCGGTTTGGGGATCGGCATGGCCTTCGATCACGTAAATCTTGTTTTTCGGCGCATTCTTGATTTGGGTAGCGATGATGTCCAGGCGGAGTTTCTCTTTCGGACTCAGCTCGGTCTGGCCGATGTTGAAGAAGGTGATGCCTTTGCCGGTCAGATAGATGTCATCGGTGTAGGCATTGCCGTCGAGCTGGTCGGCCGGATAGATTGGGACCCCACTTCGCCATTTCGGCAGCTTTCTTCGCGGCGGCAGCTTCGGCAGCGGCTTTTTTCGCAGCTTTGTTGCTGCAGCCAGGTCATTGGCCAGTTCGGCGTTGTCGGCCTGTACAGCAGCCAGAGCCAGGTCGCGGTCGGCTATGACAGCCTGGTAAGCCATTACATCTTCGACGGTGTAGGGCGAAGCCTGTTTGAAGCCGCGGCGGTTGAAACGGTACGTAAGACCGATCGTGGCACTGTAGGCTGCGGCTACTTTCTGTGTTCCCGAATTCAGGATTGAGGGCATGTTGCTGCTGGGCAGCATCCAAGCCTTGAGTTCCAGTTCGATGTCCAGGGCCGGGCATACGCGGAACTTGTTCAGCAAACCGGCCGTGAAAGCGAACGAGTGGTCCGTCCCGTAGCCCCAGTCGCGCTGGAATTTGTCGGTGAAACCCGATACGTGGTAACCGAAGCCGGCGAAAGGCACTGCGTAATAGACGCGGTCGTCACGCTCGCCGCCGATCCAGTTCGACAGATTCACCATGAAGTCCATGTGCGTGAAGATGTACGGGTCTTTCATGTATTGGTTGCCGAATGCCGTGTCGTTCTGGTACTGGCCGCCCTGAATTTGCAGGCGGGCACCCATTACGGGGTGGAACCATTTGGTCAGCGAGAAGTCGGCCTGCCAGTTGATGTGGTTGAAGCGCGACGATCCGAAATCGTCTTTTCCCAGCGTGCCGTTGAAGACCATAATTTGGGCGCCTCCGGCGACGGTGATTTCCCAGTTGTCGAAGAAACGGTTGGTTTCGTAACCGGCCCAGCCTCGTCTCTTGGGCTGTTGCTCTTCTACGACGATTTCTTCTGCGACAGCGACAACCTGGGCTGAAGCGGCTGCGGCACAAAGAACGAGTGCCATCGTAATGAATAATTTTTTCATGTAGTTCGAATTTAATGTGTAATAATTTTTTGTTTTCGTGTATGTAAACCCTTACACGGGAGCTTGATTCATCTCTATATATCCTTTTGTAGAAGCTAAAAGCAAAGTCCGGGCCAAAAGCCCGGACCTCGTTTGACGTTTTGTATATTTTATTGTCTGTCGGCAGAGAATCAACCGCATTTCGAGTACCCGCAGGACATGCACGTAAGACACCCGTTCTGATAGGCCATCGTCTCCTGGCCGCAGCTCGGGCACTTGTCCTTGGTTTTGGTGCCGTCCGAGATATATTGCTTCAGTGCTCGTTCCACACCCAGCTTCCAGGTATTGATGGTTTCGCTGTTCAGGTGGAGCGATTCGATGAGCGATACGACGTTGGTGATCGGCATGCCGTGGCGCAGGACGCCCGAAATCAGCTTGGCGTAGTTCCAGAACTCTTCGTTGAACAGGCGCGAAATGCCGCCGATGGTGTTGGTGTAGCCGTATCGGTCGATATACTGGAAGTCGTACCGTTTCGAACCGTTCTCCTCGCGTACCTTTATAATAAAGCCCTTGTTGATTTTGGGCGGAATATACATGGCGTCCTCTTCGATTTTACCCGTGAAGATTTCGTAAGGGCGTCCATCCTGCAGGCCGACGAAGGCGATCCAGTTTTCGTTGCCGTTTTTGAAACGCACGATGTCCGCCGGGATCGATTTGGGGCGTTTGAGAATGGTCTGCCCGTTCTCCTCTTTTGCCGCTTTTTTCTTCTTATCGATCAGTACGCCTTCGCGGCAGCCGTCGCGGTAAACCGTTACCCCTTTGCAGCCGCACTCCCAGGCCGTGCGATATACGTCCGCTACGAGTGCTTCGGAAACGTCGTTCGGCAGATTGACCGTCACCGAAATCGAGTGATCGACCCACTTCTGAATTTCGCCCTGCATCTTGACTTTGGCCACCCAGTCGATGTCGTTGGCCGTCGCGCCGTGATAGGGCGATGCGGCTACCCACCGGTTGAGCTCATCGTCCGATATGTCTTGCAGTTTCGAGGTATCGTATCCGTTGGCTTCGAGCCATTTGACGAAGTTGTGGTGATAGACGTTGTACTCTTCGAACTTTCGCCCATATCGTCCACGAAAGCCACTTTGGCATCCTGGTCCGAAGGGTTGATCTTGCGGCGACGCTTATAGACGGGACGGAAAACCGGTTCGATGCCCGACGTGGTTTGCGACATGAGCGAGGTGGTTCCCGTAGGGGCGATGGTCAGCATGGCGATATTGCGTCGTCCGTGCTTTTACCATTTCGGCGTAGAGCTCCGGATCGGCCTCCCGGATGCGGCCGATCATCGGGTTCTTCTCCTCCTTGCGTGCATCGGAAAATTTCGAACGCTCCGCGCTCTGCGGCCATCTTTACCGAGGCGCGGTAGGCTTCCAGTGCGAGGGTCTTCTGTACCTTC
>ENA-OQAB01001441-OQAB01001441.1-human-gut-metagenome-genome-assembly--contig:-NODE-1441-length-11270-cov-3.227138_pt1 | contig 11270 bp, 16 predicted proteins | sample MGYA00242490_ERZ504517 | MGnify/ENA primary metagenome ERZ504517 (study PRJEB26092, sample SAMD00036298) | human gut metagenome | host: Homo sapiens | study: EMG produced TPA metagenomics assembly of... | reverse complement strand
CGGTTAACGTTCGGCCTGGCCTCGTATGAAGATTTCCAACCACGCCTAAGGGAACTCTCCTTCTGACCGATTAAAAGGCCGTTTGGACGGGGCTTCATGGAATCACCTCTCCACCGGATCCTCTAAAGCCGCGATCTGCAAAAGCCCCTCTGCCATGGCCTGAATTCTGTCCGGATTTAATTCCAGGCGGTCAATAAGGCCCTGGCTCATACCGTTTTCTGCGGCGAAAAATCACATCGTCCTGGTTGGCCGCCAGGATCCCGGCCTCTCCGTCAAGCAGAGCCTTGGCCGCTGCCCGCAGCCCCCGGTTCTTCTCCTCAGAGCCCAGGCTGTTAAGCTTTCTGGCCGCTTTTTTGCTCTCTCTCCAATTTCCCTAAGCATATTCGTTCTCCTCTCTTGCCAGGCATCTGTCCGGTGTGGCAATCACATCCATTTTTACATCAAAATCCTCTGACGGAAACGCTGTTTCCATCTGAAATTCATAGCATATCCCTATCTTCCGGTGATCCGGCTCCCGCTCAAAAAAGCGGTCGTAATAACCGCCTCCGTAGCCAAGCCTAGAAAAATCCTGCCCAAAGGCCACTCCCGGCACAATGACAGGCGCGCCCGGCTCTGCGGCCTTTCTGCATCCTTCTCTCGGCTCTGGGATTCCCATGGCTCCAGGTTCCAGATCCTCCATTTTGGAAATATAGTAAAAATCCATCTCTTTCCCCTGGACTCTCGGAACAGCCACCTGAATCTTCCTGTTCCAGAGCTCCTGAATGAGCGCTTTGGTCCCCGCCTCGTTTCTGACGCTTATGTAGCAGTAAACGCAGTCTCCCGGCTTCCATCTGCCCAGAAAAAGAATCTGTTCTGCCAGCTTTCGGTCCCAGAAAAGGCGTTCCTTCTCCGTCAGCTGTCTCCGCAGTCTCTTTACTTTCTGTCTCAGCTCTTCCTTCTCCTCTGCCGGCCTTCCAGCTTTTTCTTTCATATCCGCCTCCCTGCGCCTTCCTGACGGTTCAGGCGCCCTAATGTCTGCGGGTTCCCACGTTTCCGTACTTCTGTCCCAGATCCGTAATGCTTCCGTCCTTTTCTTTAATCCGGATGCTGTTTAAAGTTCCCCGCATATTCTGGCGGATGGACTCAATATATTCCTTTCTTAAAGCAGCCTGCTCCTCTTTCTCCGCCTCTGTCAGCCCTACGGCCTGGCTTTTATGGTAAAGCTCGTTAATTCTGTCTATCTTTTCCTGTTTCACAGTATCTGTCCTCCTGATTTTCTCTGTTTTCTAATTTTTCTCTATTTTCTGTTTTTTCTCTATTTTCCTGTCTGCGGCTTTTCCAGGTAGTCGCTCAGATGGAACTGTTCATCACGGTTCTCTACAAATAAGGTACCTTTTTCTTCTCCGTTTAGAATCTCATAGATCACGTCTAAGTCAGCAGCATTGGCGATAACCATATCGGATCCGCTTCCCGTGGCAATCTGGGCTGCCACCAGCTTGGCCGACATGCCTCCCGTTCCCACGCTGCTGCCTGTGTCCTTGCCCATGGCTAAAAGCTCCGGCGTCAGCTCCCGCACCAGAGGAATCATCTCGGCGTCTGGATTTTTATTTGGATCATCCGTATACATACCGTCAATATCAGACATCAGCATCAGCACGTCCGCGCCGATGAGAGCGGCTACCAGGGCCGACAGGCGGTCATTGTCTCCGAACTGGATCTCATAGGTGGACACCGTGTCGTTTTCATTGACAATAGGCACCGTTCCCAGCTTTAAAAGCTCGTCAAAGGTATTTCTGGCGTTAAATCTTGACTCCTTGTTGATCATGGTGTTCTTGGTCATAAGAATCTGAGCCGCCGTCTGATTATATTCGGCAAACAGCTTCTGGTACACCATCATCAGCCTGGCCTGGCCTACAGCCGCAAAGGCCTGCTTCTGGGCAATCTCCTTTGGCCGTTCCGTAAAGCCCAGCGCCTGACGGCCTGCCGCAATCGCGCCTGAGGATACCAGAACCACTTCCCGTCCCTCTCCCCGCAGATCGCTGATAATGCGGACCAGCTTCTCGATCTTTCTCATGTTCAGATCCCCCGTCTCCGGATGGGTTAAGGATGAGGAACCTATCTTGATGACGATTCGTTTCTTATTTTTTAATGCTTCTCTCTCTTTTACCATATCTGCGCTTCCTCTCTCTGCTTTCCCCTCTCTGCTTCTCCTCGTCTGCTTACTCCCTGTAAGACGGCTGAAACCGTTTTGCGATGGCCTCTGCGATCTTAATTCCGTCCATGGCGGCGGAGGTGATTCCCCCTGCGTACCCGGCTCCCTCTCCGCATGGATAGAGTCCCTTCACGCTGCTCTCCATGGTTTCTCCCCTGCCAATGCGAAGAGGCGAGGAGGTACGGCTCTCCACCCCTGCCAGAATGGCGTCGCGGCGGTCAAAGCCCCGGATCATGCCTCCGAAAGCCTCAATTCCCTCTTTCAGTGAGAGACAGAGAGCTTCCGGAAGCACCTGGTTTAAGTCGGCAAAGGCCGTCTTCCCGCAGAAAGCCGGTTCCACGTCCCCAAACTGCCGGCTTATTTCTCCGGCTTTGAAATCTCCGTACATCTGGACGGGAATCCTGCCGGCTCCCGCCCGGTAAGCCGCCTCCTCCAGACGTCTCTGGAAGGTAATGCCTCCCATGGCTGTCATTTCCGGAAAATCCTCCGGCGTCACCGTTACAATTAAGGCGCTGTTGGCGTTTATTCCCTCTCTGGCGTGGTTGCTCATACCGTTTACTGCCAGACGTCCCGGCTCCGAGGAGGCGTTGACCACATAGCCGCCGGGACACATACAGAAGGAGTAGACGCCTCTGCCGTTGGACGTCTGCCGGGTCACCTTGTAGGGAGCGGCCCCAAGCGTTCCTGGATCCTCCATCCCGTACTGGGACAGGTTGATCTGCTTCTGGGGATGCTGAATTCGAAGACCCACTGCAAAGGCCTTGGCTTCCATGGAAATCCCCTTCTCAAACAGAGTTTGGAAGGTGTCCCTGGCGCTGTGCCCCACAGCCAGAACCACAGCCCTCGCGGGAATCATCTCCTCCCCCCGCTCCGGGTGTCCTGTCTTCACAGCCGTTACCGCTCCGTCCTGAACAATCAGATCTGCTGCCCTGGTGAGAAAGCGCACTTCTCCTCCCAGAGAAATGATCTCCTCTCTCAGGCGCTTAACGACGCGGCTTAAAACGTCCGTCCCCACGTGGGGCTTGCTGGAATAGAGAATGGACTCGTCGGCCCCCGCCTCTGTCAGGATTCTCAGCACCTCTGTATTTCTGCCGGAAACGTCCTTGACCAGAGTATTGAGCTTTCCGTCGGAAAAGGTTCCGGCTCCTCCTTCCCCAAACTGGACGTTGGATTCAGGATTTAAAGTTCCCTCCTCCCAGAACCGTTTCACCTCTTTTGTTCTCGTGTCCACATCTGCGCCCCGCTCTAAAATGACAGGCCGAAAGCCTGCCCTCGCAAGCATCAGGCCGCAGAAAAGTCCCGCAGGACCAAAGCCTATGATCACAGGCCTGTCAGAAAGGCGCTCTGCACCGGCCTCAGGTCCGGGAAACTGGTATTTCTTTTCCTGCACGGTGAGAATATTGGGGCTTTTCGCCCGTTTTGCCACAGAAGCCTCGCTTCCGTCTATCTGAACGTCCACCGCATATATGTACAGCAGCTCTCCCTTTTTTCTGGCGTCTATGGACTGGCGCCTGATGGTCAGCTTCCTGATTCTCTCCTGGGGAATTTTTAAAAGCTTCGCCGCTTTTTTCAATAAATCCTGCTTCCCGTGATCCACAGGAAGCTTCAGCTGGTTGATTCGTATCATGCTCTATCTTCCTCCATGAATGCCTGCCAGGGCTCCAGTGCTCCAGGCCCACTGCAGGTTGTAGCCTCCGCAGATGCCGTCCACATCCAACAGCTCTCCAGCCAGATAAAGGCCCTTTCTCTTTTTTGATTCCATTGTGTGAGGATTCACCTCTCTCACATCCACGCCGCCGCAGCAGATCTGGGCGTTCGCAAACGGATTTGTCTCCGCAATTTCCGTCTCAAACTGCTTGATCCGCCTGCCCAGCTCAGACAGCTGCGTCTCCGTCAGGCTGGATACGTTCCTGTCCGGAGAGATTCCCGCCAGGCGGAGGAACAAAAGAGCCAGTTTCTTATTAAACCATCCGGTTAAAAAGCTGTCTGCGTTCCGATCTCCAAGCAGCTGTCTGCGCTCCCTGAGGAAACGTCCCAGCTCCTTCCGGTCAAGCTCTGGGTAAAAATCAATCTCAGCCTTCACCTGCGCTCCACGGGACAGGGCCACAGAGGCAAAACGGCTCACCTGAAACACAGGAATGCCGGAAATGCCGTAGTCCGTCAGCTGCAACTCTCCCTGATCGTAAGCCAGCCTCTCCCCATCTGCCCAGATGCTGACACAGGCGTCTGCCCTGACGCCGGAAATCTGCTTAAAAAACTTTTCCCGGCACCGCAGCTGCACCAGAGCGGGAAGGGGACGGATAATCCTGTGTCCCAGCCTTTTCGCCAAATCGTAGCCGCTTCCATCGGAGCCTGTGGAAGGGGCGGCCTTGGAACCTGCTGCCAGGATCAGAGCGTCCGAGCAAAAACGCCCTTTTTTGCACAGAACCGTCCACTCCTGATTTCCCCCTTTTCCAGAGCCAGGCGCAGCCACCTCTGCTTCGCCGCATTCTGTCACTATGGTTACTCCCAGCCTGGATAATTCCTCCCGAAGAGCGTCCAGAACTGAGGACGCCTGGCCGGAAGCCGGGTAAAGATAACCATTCCTGTCTTTTAGAACAATCCCCAGTTCCTCAAAAAAGACCTCTGTCTCCGGCTCTCCAAACCGGCCTAAGACCTCCATGGGAAACCCAGGCGCATTGCTTCGGTAGCACGATGCGTCCATACGCCGGTTCGTCAGATTGCACTTTCCATTGCCTGTGGATAAAATTTTCTTCCCCACCCGGTCCATATGCTCCAAAAGCGTCACCGCGGCGCCCTGTCTGGCTGCAAAAATTGCCGCCGTCATGCCGGAAGCTCCGCCTCCTATCACAATCACACGTTTTGACATGTAAATTCTCCTGTCTGTATCCAGCTTTTTACGCTGTAATTCTCTCTGCCGGCGCAGCTTTCGCGCGGGCATATCACTGACGCTAGTATACATGAACAGAAAAAAAAGTGCAATTTAAAATTTAGCTGGTGTAGGACTCCAGATAGTGAAATACCTCCATCATGGAAGAAAACCACACGCCGTCCAGGAGCCGTTCCTGCTCTGCAAGAGGAAATTCCGCCAGCGGCATATGGGTGTCCAGGCAGATAGAGCTTCTGTCCTTTGCAAAGACGAGCAAAAAGCCATTTTCCGATACAAGGCAGTAGCTCTCCTCCTGGGCCTCCACCTGCTCTCCTGGAATTCCAGCCGGAAGCTCCTCTTTCTGATTCCCTTTTCCATCTATTTCCCGTCCTGCCCCTCCGCCGCTTTCTTCAGGAACGTCTTCTCTGTCCGCCTTCTGCCCTTTTAGACTCTCTGCCAGGTTCTCTTTCTTTTCGCTCTCCGCCTGGGAACCTTCCTGTGAAAAGGGCTTCTCCCTGTTTCCGATTCCTGAAAACATCAGAACCAGCGCCGCCATGCCTGCAAGAAAAACAGATGCGCCTGCAAAAAACCAAAGCGTTTTGCTCCTGTTGTTATATTGTCCCATGAAAAAAATTTCCCTCCTTACCGGTAGTATCCGTCAGGAGGGAACTTTTTAAACACATTTTTAAAAAAGATGGAATTTTCGTCCAAGGGCAATGACCTTTGTGCCGCCCGGCATGGAGCGAAGCTCTGACTGTTCCACGCCGCCAAGCTTTAAAAGCAGACAGCCGTAGACAGCCCCTCCGGCGCACACTGCCAGAATCGTGGCTGCCGCGCTGTTTTTAAGGAGCAGAAGCAGGCCCTGGTAGCTTCCGTAGGCTGCCGCTCCCATCACTGACGCCGCCAGAGCAGGGATCAGGAAAGGTTCTCCTTTTATCTCCCTGTCCGTACGCAGATGCTTTCGAATCGCCAGCCCATTTAACAGGCAGATAATGGCCGCAAACAGAATATTGGCGTACAGCACGCTGTAAATTCCCCAGTGAAGTCCCATGAGCATCACGTACAGAGCCGCCACATGAAGAATCAGGGCTGCTGCCGCGTTCCGGACCGGAATATTCATGTGGCTCAACCCCTGTAAAATCGCGTTCGTCACTGTGGACAGAGATAAAAACCACAATGGCTGAGGAGCCGCAGACCATCATCTGGACCGCCGACGCCGTATCCCCGCTGTGGAAGAGAAGACGAGTCACCGGTTCCGCCAGAACCGTCAGTCCCACAGCGGCCGGAATGGCAATTACCATGGAAAACCGGATCGCCATCCCTGTTTTTCTTTTTGCCTCCTGCCTCTCCTTTTTCGCCACAGCCGCCGCCAGGGACGGAATCAGAGAGGAGGACAGGGCGTTGGCCATGGCTAACGGCACATGAACCAGAAGCAGATATTTATTGTTGTAAATGCCCCAGAGCGCCAGGAATTCCTCTCCCTGGCCCAGAGCGCCCATTCCATAAGCCATAATGCTGTTGTCCAGAACTGCGTTGATGTTATAGACGGCAGAGCTTAAAATAACCGGCAGAACCGTCAGGGCGAAGGATCTGGAAATATGGCCGTAGGACTCTTTCCTTCCCTTTCTGTCCTTTCTGGCGCGCTTTCTCATCACCGGACGGTAGACAGCAAATAAAAACAGCAATGAAGAGGAGCGCAGTCAGAGCGCCCGCTCCTGTTCCGATGGTGCCTCCGGCTGCTCCGAAGGCCTCCGGATATCCTGTGGTCTCGAAAAACGCGGTTGGAATCCAGTCCCACCTTAAACAAAAGGCCTGCCGCTGTCACGCTGATTACCGCGTTCACTACCTGCTCAAAAATCTGGGAAAAGGCGGTGGGAACCATCGTTCCGTGGCCCTGGAAATAGCCCCTCAGCACGGCCCAGATAGGCCATCACCCAGATGGTGGGGGCTAACGTCTTTAAGGCGTATACGCAGAACGGAGTCATAAACACCTTGTCCGCAAAAAAAATCGCCGAAATGCCAGACCAGAGCGCAGGCCAACCCTCCGGCTATGGTAGCGTACACCAGAGCCGCCCAGAGCACCCGGGAGGCGTTTCTGAACTCTCCTCTGGCCAGCCTTGCCGAAACCATCTTGGAGACGGCCAGAGGAAGGCTGTAGGAGGAGAGAATCAGGACAATGTTGTACACATTAAAGGCAGTGGAATAGTATCCCATGCCCTCGTCCCCGATGATATTTGTCATGGGGATCCGGTACATCAGCCCAATCAGCCGCACAATAATGCCGGCCACGGCAAGGATCGTTCCCTGAATCACAAAATTCCCGGTCTTTTTCCGTTTGGTTTTTGCCGGTTCCTGTACCGTCTGCCTTTTAGGCTTCCTTTGTTCCGGCCTCTTCCCGGCAGAAGCCTCCTGCCGCCTGTCTTCTTTTCTGGCTGGCGCTGCAGATACAGTCCGCTCTCTCTTCGGTTCTCCCCGTCTGTCCGGCTGGTGCCCGGAAGTCTTAAAAGGAGGCGCAGACGGACGTTCTGATGGAGGAGCGGTGTCAAAAGCATCCTGAAGATCCGCAAGAGTAATCACTCTCCGCTCCGGCTGCCGCCTTCCCGTCCCTCTTCGTCTCATTCTTCCATTCATAGAGAACCGCCTATCTGGTGTAGCCTTTAAGGCTTAAAATTTCTTCCTGCTTCTTCTCCATCACCAGACGCTCGTCCTCTTCCATGTGGTCATATCCACATAAGTGGAGCATACTGTGAGCTGTCAAAAACGCCAGCTCTCTGGCCTGGGAATGGCCGTATTTTTCCGCCTGTTCCTCCACCTTGTCCACAGAAATAACAATGTCTCCCAGCAGAAGTTCTCCTGTCTCCAGGTTAAAATAATCCTCCGCCACCTCCTCCAGACGCTCAAAATCAGAAGGCGTCTCATAGTCTCCCATAGGAAATGAGAGCACGTCCGTGGCACGGTCGATGCCGCGGAATTCCTGGTTGATCCGGTGGATCTCCTGATCGTCTGTGAGAAGCACATTTACTTCCGCCTCATAGGGACATTTCTCGTAATCCAGAGCGGCCGTCACAACCTCTCTGATGATCTCCTCATAGGGAAGATCCAGCTTTTTCTCTGCCTCGTATTCAATATTAATCGTCATGTCTGTTCCTCTTTTTCGTCTGTATTTGCTTCTGCGTCTGAGCGCTCTTCTTCTCGTAATCCTCGTAGGCCTCCACAATCTTCTGTACCAGCGGGTGGCGCACCACGTCCGAGCTGGTCAGATAGCAGAAGCTGATATCGTCAAGCTTTTTCAAAACCCGGATGGCCGTGTCAAGTCCTGACGCCGCTCCTGCCGGCAGATCCTTCTGGGACTGGTCTCCCGTAACGATCACCTTGGAACCGAAGCCGATTCGCGTCAGGAACATCTTCATCTGAGCCGGCGTCGTATTCTGGGCCTCATCCAGAATAATAAAAGCGTTGTCCAGGGTGCGCCCTCTCATGTAGGCCAGAGGCGCCACCTCGATCAGGCCCTTCTCGGAGTTGTGCAGATAGCTCTCCGCCCCCATAATCTGGTACAGCGCGTCGTACAGAGGTCTTAAATAGGGGTCTATTTTGCTCTGCAGATCTCCCGGCAGAAAGCCCAGCCGCTCTCCCGCCTCAATGGCAGGTCGGGTCAGGATAATTCTGCCCACCTCCCCGTTTTTAAAGGCCTGAATGGCCATGGCCATAGCCAGGTACGTCTTTCCCGTTCCAGCCGGGCCGATGCCGAATACGATCATCTTCTTTCTGATGGCATCCACATACTGCTTCTGTCCCAGAGTTTTGGGCTTCACCGGCTTTCCGGTTACTGTGCGGCAGATAATGTCTTTGTCTATCTCCAGAATTTTATCGTCATTTTCTGTAAAGGACAGGGAAATTGCATAGTCCACATTCTGTTCTGTGATGGTATTCCCCCGTTTGGAAAGCTCAATCAGGTTGTTAAATACGCTTTTCGCCTGCCGGATAGCGTGCTCCGGACCAATGATTTTAAGCGCCCCGTCTCTGGCAATCATCGTCACGTGGAGCGTGCGCTCGATTTTTTTCAGGTACGCGTCAAACTGTCCGCAGACGTTCCTCTCGTGCTCCATCGGTATGTCGATTATAGTCTCTATTACGCTCATCTTTGCTGTTAGTCTCCTTCCCCCTCTGGACGCTTCCTTTCCTCCACAGGAACCAGGCGGCCAAAGGGCTCCTCCACCGTCATCTCCAGCTGAAACTGGCAGGCAGAATCATTATCTAGTATTGTAACATTATTTTCTATAATTTGTACCCCCTTTTCTATTAATTTTGCCTCGGTCTGTCTTCTGTATTCCTCTGCCATGGCGGAAAGCTCGTTTTCTGTATAATTCATAAAACAGGACACATATTCCTCCGCTCTGACCGTCCCATAGAAAAAAGGCAGGCAGAAGGTCTCTGTAATATGAGCCTGTCTCGTCTCTGCCGCATAAATTCCACTCCCTCCCCTTGAAATCCGGCGGCAGCAGGACAAAGGTTTTTCCAAATATCTGAAAGAAAATTCCTTTCCGCTCTCTGCCTGTTGGAATCTTTTCCTCATGCCACAGGGGAACCTTCGTTTTTTTCCACCTTTCTGTGTCTTCCCACAATATCTGCGTCTGCTCTGACTGTGTACTCTGATACGACCGTTCCTCCGTCGTCCGTAATGGGAATCGTCCCGCTGACTAACACCTGCCCCTTTTCTACCGTATCCCCCGGACGCACCATAGAGATACCGCTTCTGACGACCATGGAAACAATCGTTCCGTTCTCAGCTGCCGCCAGATCAGCAGGCGTTTGATCCTTTTCAGGAACCGTCAGCACCACGTCATTTTCCTTAATGTGGACGTACAGCCTGGTTCCCTTCACTCTGGCCGAAACCCAGGTAACGTCCGGATACCGGCTTCGGATCCTGCCTTCCAGCTCTTCACAGTCAATCCCGCCCTTTCGCACTCCGCAGGAAATCTCCTCTGTCTTCAGAAAATTTAAAAGTTCCTGGTCCGAGTGGCGCAGATTCCCCTGAAATTCGATATCCCAGATAAACAGCGAGCAGAGATACAGAATCATGAAAAAAGAAAAAAAGCCGGCAGCCCACAGCTTCCGCTTTCTGTTTCTGTAAAAAAAAGAAGGGCAGCCCCCTCTTTTTCAGCAGTTTCAGGCGAAATTCCAGCTTTTTTTGCCAGAGGGCGGCAGGCGAAAAAAGCCCTGAACCGTCATGCAGCATTCATATTCATGATCTGCACAGGAAATATTCCATATTTCAACGTCTCCCTGGCCGCAGAGGTTGAAAAAACGTTCCGGCGAACAGCCCGTAAGCCTTACCCTCACCATTCCCGTAAGCGCATGTCTGAACCGGTTCATGTTCTCCTCCTTAAAGCGGCTCGAATACTGCAGAGCGGATCAGCCCTGACAGAAAAAGCTGTTCCTTGTCATAATAGCGGATCGTCAAACATGTTCCCTCTATCGTTAAACGGCCGTTTTTTTCCCTGAAGCCGCAGCGCCGTATCTGTGTAGAGAATAATGCTCCTGTAATTTTCTATCAGAACGCCTCTGTTTCCCGTAAAGCTCAGAAACATATCCCCCAGCATTACGTCTTCCGGAAGATTGAGGGCCGACACAACCGCTCTTTTCTGTCTGTCGAACAAGCAAGCGCCGCCTCTCCCCATTCTCATACTCAATATATGAAAAAAGCCAGGCAGCTTATGCCTGGACCGTAAAAAGCATCTGTTAAAAATGAACGAGGGAAAAATTTTCTTGTTCCACTTAAAGTCACCGAAAATTTTTCCTCGTTCATAGGACAAAATCATCAAAAAGAAGACAAAAGCCGTTAAAAAGTTTTTCTTGTTCGCAAACATGGTGGAGACTGGCGCACCACAAAAAAATCCCTGGCTTTTAAAGCCAGGGAATTTTGTCTTGATTAATTTGATTTACGTTTTCTTAGTCAGCTTCAGATTTCTTCTTACGTCTAACGCTTGGTTTCTCGTAATGCTCTCTCTTGCGAATCTCCTGCTGAATACCAGCCTTTGCACAGTTTCTTTTGAATCTGCGTAAAGCGCTGTCTAAACTTTCGTTATCTTTAACGATTACATTTTGACATAGCTCACACCTAACCTCCCTTCAGTTGTGTAATAAGTGCATATTAATACAACTGTTTGGGCATTTTTTTAGCACTGTTATGATTATACCACAAATCCCATA
>ENA-OQAB01001437-OQAB01001437.1-human-gut-metagenome-genome-assembly--contig:-NODE-1437-length-11283-cov-2.244084_pt1 | contig 11283 bp, 15 predicted proteins | sample MGYA00242490_ERZ504517 | MGnify/ENA primary metagenome ERZ504517 (study PRJEB26092, sample SAMD00036298) | human gut metagenome | host: Homo sapiens | study: EMG produced TPA metagenomics assembly of... | reverse complement strand
TGTGCAGATACAACCGATTGAGATATTTTGGATTCTCCTGGTAGAGCCGCAGCAGGGCGCTGGGCTGATAATAGAGGTTCACGCCGTCTGTGGCCAGCACGCCGCACCGCTCGTCCGGTACCCGGGGTCAGGGCACTGAGCGCCATATCCAGAAAGCGGAAGTCGAGGTACAGCCCGCTGCGCACCACAGCCAGAACCTCGCCGCCCATCCGGGCCTGCCACTGCTTCGTGGGTCTCTGGCCGTTTGGACGCAAAGGGCTTGCGGGGGTCGAAGAATTTCTCTTTTTTCAGAAATCAAAATCATACCTCCGCTTCTTCGGGGCGGAACCCCTCTTTTTGTGCTCTGCGTCGGCCAGCAATGCCGCGGCAGCTGCGTTGTCTGCCTTGGCGGCAAGTACCGCGCCCTCAGCAAAGGCAGCAGCATCCAGCACATCCAGCGCCAGCAGATCCTTTATGCTGTCGGTATCCTGTGCCTTCAGCAGGCGCTGGAGCACAAGGCCGGTGTGAGCGGCCAAAAATTCACGGTAGGGGGCCTTTGCCTTTTCGGTCAGGTTCCATGGCCAGCGCAGGCGGTCGAAGCAGAGCATGGCCGCCACGCCCTGATCCTCGGCGGCGTGGCCGTCGGGGAAGATGGCATCATATTCTGCAGAAAGGATTTTTCCATCCAGAAAACACTGCCTGTAATGATATCCCTGCCCCGAAAAGGTGTGAAGCAGGATGTGGGCGGGGCTTTCCTCTACGTCCTCCCAGTAGGCGGGGTACCATAGCCCTGCCCGGGGACATGCCTCACCCGGGAGCCAGAACAGTGCCCGCACGGCCTCGGTGATGTTGTTCACAAGGGCGAACAGGCCGGTCTTTTCCTCGGGAGCGGCCCGGACAAGGAGGTCTGCCAGCGCAAAGCAGTTCAGAAACACATCGCTGCCCACGGTCAGGTCTCCGGCTCCCACACTGAGCCGCCGCAGCCTGCGGCAGTTGTAAAAGGCGCAGCTGCCGATGACCTGCAGGCTGTCCGGCAGGATGACCTCCTCCACGAAATTGCCGCACACCGGGTGCAGCTCCTCCGGGGCAGCAGACTCTTCCCCGAAGTCGAGGTCATAGCGGCCATGCCGTCCGGTCAGGTCGCGGCCAAAGGCCTGCACAAGGGTGCAGGTACCGTCCGGGCCGACTTCATAGCGGCAGAGCGCATTGGCCCCGGGCAGGCTTCTGGGCTTCTCGGAGAAGCAGTAGTCCCCCAGCTCGGTGATGGCCAGCACCCCGCCCTCCGGGCCCGGTACGCTTGCGGGAAGGGCCGCACAGGGCGTGTCGCCGTAAACACGGGTCAGGCGGGCGGTGTTCTTCTGTAACGGGATGATATCGATAAACATAGGGTCTCCTAACAAAAAAACTGCTGCACGGGCAGAGCCGTGCAGCAGTTGGGAGGGATGCGGTTACTGTGCGGCCTGTGAAGAAGCGGTAGAGGCGGCCGCATTGTCGGCAGCTGGAACCGTGCCGGTATTGGCAATATACAGGCTGAGGAACACACCCATGATGAGGGTGGCAACAGCCATCAGGATCGCATTCCGGATCAGATGCCTTTTTCATCTGTTTGTACTCCTTTGAAAGGATTTACTTTGCAGGCTTGAAGCTGTCGCGCAGGGTGACCACGCGGTTGTACACGCCGGGGTTCTTGCTGTCCGGGGTGAAGAAGCCGGTGCGGACAAACTGGAACTTCTCGCCGGGCTTGGCATCCTTCAGGCTCTCTTCCAGCTTGCAGCCCTTGCGCACCACAACGCTCTCGGGGTTCAGGTAGTCCTTGTAGTCGCTGCCCTCGGGGATGGCGTTCATGTTGGCCTCGGTAAACAGCTTGTCGTACAGGCGGACTTCAGCATCCACAGCGTGGTCAGCGCTGACCCAGTGGATGGTGCCCTTGACCTTGCGGCCATCGGCGGGGTTGCCGTTGCCGGTCTCAAGGTCGGCAGTGCAGTGGATGGCGGCGATGCTGCCGTCGGGGTTCTTCTCCACGCTCTCACACTTGACGATGTAAGCGCCCATCAGACGAACCTCGCCGCCAATGGTCAGGCGTTTGAACTTCGGGGGCGGCACCTCGGCAAAGTCCTCGCTCTCGATCCACAGCTCGCGGGTAAAGGCGACCTTGCGGGTGGAGGCATCGTTGGCTTCGCGGTTGGGTTGTTGCCACCTCAAAGAATTCGGTCTTGTCGGCGGGGTAGTTGTCCACGACCAGCTTCACAGGGTCCAGCACGGCGATCCGGCGCTGGGCGGTCAGGTCCAGCTCACTGCGGATGCAGGCTTCCAGCTGACGCATATCGATCAGGTTTGTCGGACTTGAGATGCCGGCCTCCCGGACAAAGGTGAAGATGGAGGTGGGGGTGTAGCCGCGGCGGCGCAGGCCGCACAGGGTCGGCATCCGGGGATCATCCCAGCCGTCCACGATGCCCATTTCCACCAGCTCGCGCAGGTAGCGCTTGCTCATCACGGTGTTGGTCATGTTCAGGCGGGCGAACTCGCGCTGCTTGGGGAACTCGGTGCCAAAGATATTCTCGATGACCCAGTTGTACAGGGGACGATGATTCTCGAACTCCAGACTGCACATGCTGTGGGTGATACCCTCAATGGCATCCTGGATGGGATGCGCAAAATCGTACATGGGGTAGATGCACCACTTATTGCCCTGGCGGTGGTGTTCAGCATACTTGATGCGGTAGATGGCCGGGTCACGCATATTCATGTTGGGGCTGGCCAGGTCGATCTTGGCACGCAGAGTCTTTTCACCCTCCTGGAACTCACCGGCACGCATCCGGCGGAACAGGTCCAGATTCTCCTCCGGGGTGCGGTCACGCCACGGAGAGGGACGGCTGGGCTTGCCGGCATCGGCACCACGGTACTCGCGCATCTCGTCACGGGTCAGGTCGTCCACGTAGGCCTTGCCCTCCAAGATGAGCTTCTCGGCGTACTCGTAGCACTTGTCAAAATAATCGCTGCCATAGAAGATGCCGCCGTTGGGGTCAGCGCCCAGCCAGTGCAGATCCTCAATGATGCTGTTGACATACTCCTCACCCTCGCGGGCGGGGTTGGTGTCATCCAGGCGCAGGTTGAACTTGCCGCCATACTGGGTTTTGCGATGGACCAGTTGATGTAGATGGCCTTGGCGCTGCCGATGTGCAGGTAGCCGTTGGGCTCCGGCGGGAAGCGGGTATGGATCTCGCTGATCTTGCCCTCGGCCAGGTCAGCGTCGATGATCTCCGTCAAAAAGTTTTTATCTGCCATAGTGGTTTCCCCCTTGGTTTCAGGGCATCGCAGCCCGGAATTACACTTTCTTTCAATACACTTTATAATACACCATTTTTGGCTCTGCTTCAAGGCAAAAATACAAAGTAAGGGTGGTTTTTGGTGCCCCGGGCAGATTTCTGCATTTTGCGCACTTGACGAATGCACAAAAAAAGGGTATAGTATGATAGTATTCAAATTTTACGGGGTGTTGCGCAGTTGGTAGCGCGCCTGCTTTGGGAGCAGGAGGCCGCGAGTTCGAGTCTCGCCACTCCGACCACAAGAAAAGCCACGATGAACCGTTTATAAATGCGGTTTTGTCGTGGCTTTATTTGTTGCATAAATGCTCTGAAAATGCTGGTTTGTGCGTCTTTTGTGCGCTATTGGCGCAAAAAACTGCTGACAGAACAGACAGAGTTGAACCGTGAACTTTGTGCAGCTTTACACTGTTCAACAAGAACGAAATGTGCTATATTGTTTATGGGGCAGGATAGGCATTTTATAACAGCCCCGCCGGAAAAGAGGTTGAATATGCTGTCTGACGCGAAGAAAAAGGCAAATGCCAAGTGGGACAAGGCCCATATGATGATTTTGGGCTGTAAGGTCCGTAAGGATTTTGCGGCCCAGTTCCGGGAGGCCTGTACCGCAGCGGGAACCACCCCCAATGCTGTTCTGAAACAGGCAGCGGAACAGTTTTTGAAAGAACACACGGTATCAGAGGGGAAAACCGCCGTGGAAGAATGCGCATAATATCCATACGAAAGGACAGGTGCAACATGAGTACAAGAGAATTGGCAAGAACCCTGCTGGACGAGATGCCGGATAATGATTTGATCTATCTGGTGGCGTATATGCAGAGCTTAAAGGCTCTCAAGGATGCAGAAATTCCCAACGCCAAGACACAAGCGGCGATTGATGAAGTGGACAGCATGATTAGAACCGGCGAGGGAGAACACTTTGAAGGCTCTACCGCTGACTTCTTCGCTCAACTGGCGGCGGAGGGCTAAACCGTGTTAAAACTGAACACTTCCACGCAGTTTAAGAAAGATTATAAAACCTGCATCAAGCGGCATTATAAAATGGATTTGCTGCAGGCAGTTGTTGATGTACTGCGAGTGCCTGACGCATTGCCACAAAAGAACCGAGACCACAGCTTAACAGGCAATTATACCGGCTGCCGTGAATGCCATATACAGCCGGATTGGATTCTGATTTATCGGCAGACAGATACGGAACTGTACTTGGTTGCGACTGGTACGCACTCCGATCTGTTTGGCCTGTGAGATGGGCGATTATGATTTGCCCGCTATGCAAAGGCGAAATGAAGCCCAGCACAACAGCCCTGCTGCTCATCATCGAGCGGCAGGGCTGTTGTGCTGTCCGATAATGCGGATTTTTGAGTGGACTTTTGCGTTTTTTGACCGGGAGCTGTTTGGGATTCTTCGTGCTCCAATATGCAGCAAAGCCAAAAAGGCATGCTGATCCGTTTGAGATCAGCGTGCCTTTTTGTATTGTTTCTGTCATTTAGATGATATAATCATTCCCCGCCTGATCGGGTGCGGCGAGGTCGGCCAGAGTGATCTTGCCAAAGTAGTCGGCGATCATGTCGTTCAGGCCCTTCCACATCGTATAAGTTCGGCAGTTGGGCAGCCGTTCGCAGGCGGGAGCACCGGGCACAAGGCAGCTCACGGGGGCAAGGCTGCCCTCGGTCAGCAGCAGGATCTCTGCCACGGTGTACTGGTCGGGGGTGCGGGTCAGCCGGTAGCCGCCGCCCTTGCCGCGCAGACCTTCCAGAAAGCCGTTCTGCACCAGCACCTTCAGGATATTTTCCAGATATTTTTCCGAGATCTCCTGCCGTTCGGCGACCTCTTTCAGCGGCACATACCGCTCCGCCTGGTGTTCGGCCAGGTCGATCATTACGCGCAGTGCATAACGGCCCTTGGTTGAAACGATCATAGCTTTTCTCCTTATCAACCCCTCAGACGCTTTGCGCCAGCGGCCCAGTCAGGGGCGGCAATGCGCAGGCATGGATGGTGGGGTTGTCCTCTTCTCATTAACAAACCTATTATACAACAGGGTTTGTAACTTTTCAATCGCTTTTTTCGTTTTTTCCATTGACAAAGGGGGAAAAGAGGACTATAATACCATCAAACCTACAAACCATGTTGGTTTACAGGAAATATGGTTTGTGTCAGAATAACATCCCGGGCCCTGCGCCCGCAGAGGGAGAACTTTTACTATGAGCAAGATTTACACTTCCGCAGATCAGCTGATTGGCCACACTCCGCTGCTGGAGCTGACCCATATTGAGAAGGAAGCCGACCTGAAGGCCACTGTTCTGGCCAAGCTGGAATACTTCAACCCCGCCGGCTCTGTCAAGGATCGCATTGCCAAGAAGATGATCGACGATGCCGAGGCCACCGGCAAGCTGAAGCCCGGTTCCGTGATCATTGAACCTACCTCCGGCAACACCGGCATTGGTCTGGCCGCTGTGGCCGCTGCCAAGGGCTACCGCATCATCATCGTGATGCCCGAGACCATGAGCGTGGAGCGCCGCCAGCTGATGAAGGCTTACGGCGCAGAGCTGGTCCTGAGCGAGGGCGCAAAGGGCATGAAGGGTGCCATTGCCAAGGCGGATGAGCTGGCAAAGGAGATCCCCAACGCCTTTATCCCCGGCCAGTTCGTAAACCCTGCCAATCCGCAGGCACACATCGAGACCACCGGCCCTGAGATCTGGGAGGACACCGATGGTCAGGTCGATCTCTTTGTGGCTGGCGTTGGCACCGGCGGCACCGTTACCGGCGTGGGCAAGTACCTCAAGAGCAAGAACCCCAATGTCAAGGTCGTGGCTGTGGAGCCTGCCTCCTCTCCTGTGCTGAGCAAGGGCGTTGCAGGTGCGCACAAGATCCAGGGCATCGGCGCGGGCTTTGTGCCGGATGTGCTGGATACCAAGGTCTACGATGAGATCATCACCGTGACCAATGAGGATGCCTTTGCGACCGGCCGCCTCATCGGCCACAAGGAAGGCGTTCTGGTGGGGATCTCTTCCGGTGCTGCGGTCTGGGCTGCGCTGGAGCTGGCAAAGCGCCCCGAGAACGCAGGCAAGAAGATCGTTGCGCTGCTGCCCGATACCGGCGACCGCTACCTGTCCACCCCGCTGTTTGCTGAATAAGCTGTAACCCCCAAAAAGCCGCTGCGCAGAAATTTTTGCTGCTAGCGGCTTTTTTTGTGCTACAATAAACCCATCAATTCCAAGGAGAACTGTTATGAACTACTACGCCGCCCCGATGGAGGGGCTGACAGACCGCATCTGGCGGCAGGCCCACCAGAGCTGGTTCGGTGCACCGGAGGCCCCGGTACGGTATTATGCGCCGTTTCTCTCGCCGCCGGAGAACCGGGTGCTCATCAAAAAGAAGATGGCTGAGCTGGAACCGGCGGCTAACCCGGGAGTGCAGGTCATCCCGCAGCTGCTGGCAAAGGATGGTGAACTTGCCGCCTGGATGATCGGGGAACTGCGCCGGATGGGCTATACCGAGGTCAACCTGAACTTCGGGTGTCCCTCCGGCACCGTGACAGCCAAGGGCAAAGGTTCCGGAATGCTCCGGGACCCGCAGAAGCTGGATGCCTTTCTGGACGCTGTCTTTTCGCAGGCAGGCGGGCCGGTGTCGGTCAAGACCCGGTTGGGGGTGGCCCGGGCGGAGGAGTTCGGGGAGATCCTGGACGTTTACAACAAATACCCCCTCTGTGAACTGACCATCCATCCCCGGGTGATGAAACAGCTCTACCGTGGCCAGGCCGACCGGGAAGCCTTTGCTGCCTACTTGCCCGCCTGCACTGCTCCGGTCTGCTACAACGGCGATGTGACCACTGTGGATGACCTGCGGGCACTGGAAGCGGCATTCCCGGAACTGTCGGGCATCATGGTGGGCAGGGGCCTCATTGCAGACCCTGCCCTTCTGCGCAAGGCTGTGGGCGGCCCTGCCGCTTCCCGGGAAGAACTGCGCGGCTACCATGATGAACTCTATCACGGCTACACCGAAGCCTTTGGGATGGCCAGCTGTGCCGTGAGCCGGATGAAGGCCCACTGGTTCTACCTCATCCACCTTTTTCGATGGGGCCGATGCACTGGAAAAAGTCCCTGCGCAAGGCCCGGGAAGGCTGGGAGTATGAGACGGTGGTGAACCAGATCTTTGCCTGCTGGCCAAAAATAAAAGTCCGCTGCCTCCTGTGAGGCAGCGGACTTGTGTAAGCGCGATTCAGACGTTCAGGTAGCTGCGGAGCATGGCCTGCAGCAGATCGTCACGGTCAACCTTGCGGATGAGGGAGCGGGCTCCCTTGTATGTGGTGATATAGGTGGGATCTTCGGACAGGATATAGCCCACCAGCTGATTGACCGGATTGTAGCCCTTCTCCTTTAATGCATCGTACACCTGCTGTACGATCTCGTGAATCTCGTAGTCCTTTTTGTCGTGGATCGAAAAAATTAGCAGTCGCGTCGCCCACGCAATGCACCCCCTTCGGTATCCCTCTCGCATTCCATTCCGAGAGGTCATTGGAACTTATAGCCCATTGTACACGAAATGAACGCTGACTTCAAGATTCCAAGCTGGAATTTGCACACTTTGCCTAAAAATTTTTGAAAATTTGAGTAAAAAGAACGGAGCGGATTTTCCGTTCAGGAGGTTTTTTCATGGTCTACGGAATCGGCTGCGACCTGTGCAGCATTGCGCGGATGGAAAAGAGCCTGCTGGGCCCCCATGGCGCGGTCTTTGCGCGCCGGGTGTTCGGCCCGGCGGAGCAGGCGGCACTGCGTCTGCCTCTGGCAGAGGAAGAGGGCACGGCCCGCCGCACCGCCCATACCGTGGCCAGTGCGGCGGCGGACTTTGCGGCCAAGGAGGCTTTCCTCAAGGCGGCGGGCACCGGTCTGCGGGAGCCCTTCTCCCTCTGCGAGATCGAAGCCGTCCGCCTGCCCGGCGGGGCACCGGCCTATCGTTTTTCCGGCCGGAGCGCCCAGTGGGTGGAAGCACGCCGCCTGCGGGCACATCTCTCCCTGAGCCATGAAGACGGCATGGCCATGGCGTACTGCATCCTGGAAACGGAAACCTGAACTTCTCAGCTGCATACAATGGAATAAGCCCGCGCGTGCATAGCGGCCCTGCAGTCGGCTCATACTAAAGGCAGAGCGACTGAGGATGCGCAAAACGCCCACATAGCGGGCGCATCCTCCAAGATCAGGGAGGGAAGATTCCATGGAGGTACACAGAGGAGAAGTTTTTTACGCCGATCTTTCGCCGGTGGTGGGCTCGGAACAGGGCGGCATCCGGCCGGTGCTCATCGTCCAGAACGAGATCGGCAACCGGCACAGCCCCACTGTGATCGCAGCGGCCATTACATCCCGGCTGGACAAAGCCCGCCTGCCCACCCATATCAATATCCGGGCGGCAGATACCGGCCTTGCCAAGGACAGTGTGGTGCTGCTGGAACAGATCCGCACGCTGGATAAGCACCGCCTGCGCGAGCGGGCCGGGCAGATCACGCCTGAGGATCAGCGCCGGGTGAATCAGGCACTGGATGTCAGCCTTGGGCTGGACAGCTACTGACAAAAAAATGAGACTGCCAAGGCCTGGCAGTCTCATTTTTTTGATGATTCCGGTTATTTTACGCTGTCCTGCGCGTCGTGGAGCAGAGCGTATTCGCGGATCTTTTCCAGCGTCTGCTCACTCAGGATATGCTCTGCCTTGCAGGCGTCCTCGGCGGCGACCTCCTCGTCCACGCCCAGCTGCACAAAGAAATGGGTCAGCAGGCGGTGGCGGCTGTAGATGCGCTCTGCGATCTCGCGGCCCGGTTCCAGCAGGGTCAGGTTGCCCTCACCGTCCACCGCGATATAGCCGTTCTCCCGCAGCTTCTTCATGGCAATGCTCACGCTTGCCTTGGTATAGCCCAGCTCATTGACCACGTCGATGGAACGGACACGGCCCATTCTCTGGTTGAGCATCAGGATCGTTTCAAGATAATCTTCTGCGGATTGGTGGATCTGCATGGTATCGGCCTCCTGCCTTCTTGTTCCCGGACCCGGGGCTGAAAAGCGCACGTCGGTCGGTTTGTTATAGAATACCACATTCTCCCGGGGGATGCAAGCAATCCCTAAAAGTTTGTTAAAACAAACCGACTTGAACATGAAAAATTTGTGGGTTTGTGCGCAGGAACCACCGGGCAGCAGGCAGGGGGAAAGGGAAGAGGAAGGGAAAAGGAAGGATTTTTTGTGTGAAACTCACAGTCTCCAACGTGTTTTTGAACAACAGCTGTGCAAGCCGCAGAAAATGGCTCCAAGACAGAAATTAGGTGTGTCGAAATCTGTTTTTTGTGATAAAATAAGAACAGATATGCGCTTTCAGCATCTGATTTCATCGTCAAGACAACAGGAACATTGAAGGAGTTGTAAGTATGTCCAACGAGATCAATCCGATGGCATTTTTCCAGGAACCCAGCGTGGCAGACCTGCGTCTGCTGGCCTGCCCCGGTGCAGAGGAACTGACCGAGCTGATCGACCGGCATCTGGTGGAATGGGCAAAGTCCGCAGGCGTGGAGAAGGATAGCTTTATCATTCCCTGCGAGTGCCCCCGCTTCCAGAGCGGTGACGCAAAGGGCCTGGTCAGGGAGTCTGTGCGCGGCGACGATATCTTTATCGTTATCGATCCGGGCAATTACAGCGTTACCTACAACCTGTTCGGTTACGAGAACCACCTCTCCCCGGATGACCACTTTGCCAACCTCAAGCGCCTGATCCAGGCAGTGGCCGGCAAGGCACATCGTGTGTCCGTTATCATGCCCAGCCTGTACGGCGGCCGTCAGCATCGCCGCGTGGTTCGCGAGAGTCTGGACTGCGCTGTGGCCCTGCAGGAGTTGCAGACCATGGGCGTGCGCAACATCATCACCTTTGATGCCCACGATCCCCGCGTTCAGAACGCTGTGCCGCTGCTCAGCTTCGACAATGCAATGCCCACCTATCAGGTGCTCAAGAGCCTGCTGAAGAAGAACCCCGAGATCAGCTTTGATAAGGAGAAGTTCATCGTGGTCAGCCCCGACGAGGGTGCCATGAACCGCAACATGTACTTCTCCAGCGTGCTGGGCTGCAATCTGGGCATGTTCTACAAGCGCCGCGATTACACCCGCGTGGTGAACGGCCGCAACCCCATTGTGGCACACGAGTATCTGGGCGATTCCGTTGAGGGCAAGACTGTCTTTATCGCCGACGATATCATCGCTTCCGGCGAGAGCATGCTGGAGGTTGCCGGCAACCTGAAGGAGCGCGGTGCTGCCCGCATCATTGCCAACGCGACCTTCCCTCTGTTCACCAGCGGCCTGAAGAAGTTCGATCAGGCAGTTGCCGATGGCAAGCTGGACTACGTTGTGGGCACCAACCTGACCTACCGCCAGCCCGAGCTGCTGACCCGCGACTGGTATGTTGACGTGGATGTCTCCAAGTATGCTGCCTACTTTGTGGTGGCACTGAACCACGATATGTCTGTTTCCAGCATCATCGATCCCATCAAGAAGATCGAGGCTCTGCTGGCAAAGCGCGGCTGATCAGAAAGAATGCAATGCAAAAGGAGCTGTACTCCCGCGGGGGTACAGCTCCTTTTCGTATGTACAGCATTCAGCAGAAGCCGGGGCTGCTGTTCCTCAGCGGTTCCGGTAGGCCTCCGGGCCTTCCAGATACAGATCTCCGCCGTGGGCATCCAGGATGACAGTCAGGGGCATATCCTGCACGGTCAGGCGGCGGACGGCCTCACAGCCGAGGTCGGGCCAGGCGATGACCTCCAGCGTCTGGACGCTCTTGGCCATCAGGGCACCGGCACCGCCCAGAGCGGCCAGATAGACCGCGCCGTTGCGGACAACGGCTTCCTTGACAGCGGCATCCCGCTTGCCCTTGCCGATCATAATTTTGTTGCCCAGGTCCAGCAGGCGGGGGCTCATGGCATCCATCCGGCCGCTGGTGGTGGGGCCGGCAGAGCCGAT
>ENA-OQAB01001435-OQAB01001435.1-human-gut-metagenome-genome-assembly--contig:-NODE-1435-length-11296-cov-3.326797_pt1 | contig 11296 bp, 12 predicted proteins | sample MGYA00242490_ERZ504517 | MGnify/ENA primary metagenome ERZ504517 (study PRJEB26092, sample SAMD00036298) | human gut metagenome | host: Homo sapiens | study: EMG produced TPA metagenomics assembly of... | reverse complement strand
GCAGGAAAAGCAGCAGATGCGAAGCGTTATTTTCGGTGTGATGGGGCTTGCGGCAAAGCAGGGAGAAGAAGTTGTAATTCGGTAGAAGGAGCCGATGAAGCTGAGGCAGCAGCGGCAATGGAAACATTTTTTAAAGAAAATTTATAAAAAGTATTTAGAAAACAAAGATTGTAGGAGCGATTCACAGGAAAAGGGATTGCTCCTTTTTTTTATTTTCATGTAATCTATAGTAAGATAGAAAAAGCAAAAATGGACGCAAAAATCAGACGAAGAGCTTTTTAAGCATTGAATTGTAAATATAGAAGGTGAGGAGGAAAAATATATGATAGATTCCAAAGAAGCAAAGAATGGTTGAAGGGAGACTGTATCTTCCTTTCCAGGAATGATTTTTTAGAAAAAGTTCATTGTAAAAAAATTTGGTTTTTTTATATAATAGAAGAAAATCAGAGCGCAAAAAGAGAAAGGCTGCGATAGAGTTATGGATAACAGAGATTTTTCAAATATAGGTGAGCAGGTCAGCAAGATGGTCGACGATGCGATGCGGTCGATGAACTTCAGTAAGTTGAATCAGGATATCGGAAGGACAGTGAACCAGGCACTGGAGGAAGCACGACGGCAGTTTGGGGGATACAGAGATACGGATTTCCTTCCGCATGTAGATCCTCATAGCAAATACGACCGTGCAGACCAGTCCAAGTGGCAACAGAATATGGGAGGTCAGAAGCGTACTTATGAAAGAACAACCCAGTCAGAAAGCGCAGACCGAACTTATGGAAGCACAGCACGGTCAGGAAGCGCAGAGCAGGCATATGGGAGAAAGAAGTATGCAGGTGGTGCTGGTCAAAGTCAGCCGGCAGCGACGTATGAGAAGAGGGTTCAGCCAGTTGGGAAAGTATCTGGGATTTTGCTGATCGTGTTTGGCTCGTTGGGACTTGGTTTGGGAGGCTTGTTGGAGCTGATTTTGCTGATTTCTTCTCTGTTTACCGGGCACCTGCATCTGCTAGGTATTTCCTTAATTGTTCAGCTTCCGATTTTTATTTTGTCGCTGATACTTTTATGGAAAGGGCTTTCCAACAGAAAAGGATATAAAAAAGTGCTTCGCTGTGTGGAAATATTAAATGGACGAGCGTTCTGTCAGATTGAGGAACTGGCGGCGAAGATGAATCTTTCGGAGAAAGAGATGTTGAGGGAGTTAAAGAAGATGATCCGACGGGGAGCATTTCCTCAAGGGCATATTGATGAGCAGGGGACTTGTCTGATGTTGGATGATAAGTCGTATCAACAGTATTTACAGGCACAGCAGTCGTGGAAACAGCGAGAAGAAGAGCAGAAGGCGGCAAAACAGAGACAGGCAGAGCAGAAGAAAGAGCAGCGGAGAGAGGCGAAAAAGGAAGCCCAGGAGATTTCTCCGGAAATTCAGGAGATGGTTCAGGAAGGTGGACGATATATTACGTCACTTCGAGAGGCAAATGATGCAATTCCGGGAGAGGTGATTTCGGCAAAATTAGATAAATTGGAACTGATCATCAGTAAGATTTTTGAGTCCGTGATCCGTCATCCGGAGCAGGCGGGAGAGATGAAAAAATTTATGGAATATTATTTGCCGACAACATTGAAGCTGGTCAATACTTATCGGGAGTTTGACGGACTTCCGGTCAAAGGTGAGAATGTTACAACAGCAATGACAGAGATTGAGTGCACGATGGATACGATCATTGTCGCATTTGAGAAGCTTTTGGATGACTTGTTTCAGGATACGGCATTTGATGTGTCAGCAGATATCTCTGTGCTGGAAGCAATGTTTGCGAGGGAAGGCTACAAAGAGAGTGATTTTTAGAAGTATGTCAGAAAATGGCAGATGAGGATAGGAGGAATCAGGATGGCACAGGATTTAGATGAGATGATGCAGAAAGCGCCGACATTGACGTTGGACCCATTCGGAGGAGAGAAGGCGGCGGTGGCAGAGAAGGAACCGGAGCCACTTGTGAAAGAAGAGGAAGTGAATCTCTCTCCGGAAGAGAGACGCATGGTGGAAGAATTTGCGGCGAAGATTGATCTGCACAGTTCCAATATGATTTTACAGTACGGTGCAGGGGCGCAGAAGAAGATGGCGGATTTTTCAGAGACGGCGCTGGAGAATGTGCGCACAAAAGACCTCGGAGAAGTAGGGGAAATGCTGGCAAGTGTCGTATCGGAGTTGAGAACTCTCGAGGAAGAAGAGGAAGATAAGGGCTTTTTTAGCTTCTTTAAGAAAAGTGGGAATAAGCTGGCAAATATGAAAGCAAAGTATGAGAAGGCGGAAGGAAATGTCGAGCGAATCTGTGATGCACTTGAGAGCCATCAGATTCAGTTATTGAAAGATATTGCAATGCTTGACAAAATGTATGAATTAAATGTCACTTATTTTAAAGAATTGTCGATGTATATTGCTGCAGGAAAACGAAAGCTGGAAGAAGTGCGCACTACAGAGATGGCACAGCTTGAAGCAAAGGCAAAGGGAAGCGGCTTGCCGGAAGATGCACAGGCGGTAAGTGATCTTTCGTCTCTTTGTAATCGGTTTGAGAAGAAGATCCATGATTTAGAACTGACAAGGGCGGTTTCGCTTCAGATGGCTCCGCAAATTCGTCTTGTGCAGAGCAATGATACATTAATGTCAGAGAAGATTCAGTCGACGATCGTCAATACGATTCCGCTTTGGAAGAGTCAGATGGTACTGGCAATCGGTGTGGAAAATTCTGCGAAGGCCGCGAAAGCACAGAGGGAAGTGACCGACATGACAAATGCCTTGCTCCGCAAAAACGCAGAGACATTGAAAATAGCAACGATTGAGACCGCAAAAGAGACGGAGCGAGGCATTGTGGATATGGAAACACTGAAGGCGACAAATGAGTCGTTGATCGCTACGCTGGATGAAGTGATGAAAATCCAGACAGAGGGAAAGGAAAAACGTCGCGCAGCAGAGGTGGAATTAAATCGTATGGAAGGGGAACTAAAGCAGAAGCTTTTGGAGATTCATTAGTACAGAGAAAAAAGAACAGCGATGTTTTAGAAAATGCAGGAGAGGCTGCGGAGGTGAGAGAATACTTCCGCAGCCTTTCATATTGCAAGAGGAAAGAGTTTATTGGTGCTTTTCATTGACAATGGAAAAAAATATGTTTATGATAAAGATGATTGTTGTATATACAACTAATGTATATGAAAATATTGTAACTGTGACAGTTGTATATGTATAGAGGTATATGCAGGAAGAGAAGATTGCAGAAGTGTTAGAGAAAAAGGAAGGGGTTTGATGGAATGCTAAAACGGTTTTATGTGTACATGGAAAAGTATAAGATGTATGCGGTGCTAAGCTGCCTTTGCGTGGCATTTGAAACACTTTTTGAGCTGATCATTCCGATGATCATGGCAGATATCATTGATGTTGGCGTGGCGAATGGAGATCAGGCATATATTCTGGAGAGAGGATTGCAGATGGTATTCTGTGCCGGGATTTCTCTAGTTCTCGGGATCGGGTATGCCAGGTTTGCGGCACTTTGTGGGCAGGGGCTTGGAGCAGAACTCAGGAAGGCGGAATATCGTAAAATACAAGAATTTTCTTTCTCAAATACGGATAAGTTTTCCACTTCTTCGCTTGTAACGAGATTGACAAGTGATGTGACATTGATCCAAAATGCTGTTTCAAACGGAATCCGTCCGCTGATCCGGGCTCCATTAATGATGGTGACCGGAATGATCTTGTCTTTCTTATTGAATGCGAAGCTGGCGCTTGTATTCTTTGTTGCGGCGCCTACACTTGGAATCTGCCTTTGGCTTGTGATCCGAAAAGTCAGACCACTGTATACGAGGATGCAGTCGGCAATAGACCTTGTAAACCGGATGATTCAGGAAAATCTGACGGCAATCCGTGTTGTGAAGGTATATGTCCGGGAAGATTATGAGAAAGTGAAATTTGCGCAGGTCAATCAGGAACTAAAAAGTATTTCTGAGAAATCTTTTCGAACAGCTGTGCTAAATATGCCTGCCATGCAGCTTGTCATGTATACAACGATCATATGCATTTTATGGTTTGGAGAAAACTGATCTTTGCCGGGGAGATGCAGGTCGGAGAACTGACAGGTTTTTTAAGCTATGTTCTTCAAATTTTAAACTCTCTGATGATGATCTCAAATGTGTTTCTGATGCTGACAAGAGCGATGGCTTCTGGAAAGCGGATTTTGGATGTACTTGATGAAGAGATTGATCTGAAAGAGGATCCGGAAGCGACAGGTGAGATCAAAGCCGGAGAGATTGAATTTCGCAATGTTTCTTTTAAATATAAAAAAGAAGGAAAAAAATATGTGCTTTCGAATGTATCTTTTCATATTGAACCGGGGCAGACGGTAGGAATCATTGGAGGGACCGGATCTGCAAAGTCTACGCTTGTACAGTTGATCCCAAGGTTGTATGACGTGACAGAAGGAGAAATTTTGATCGATCAAATACCGGTTAAACAATATCCGCTGAAGCATTTGCGAGAGGCGGTCGCTATGGTACTTCAGAAAAATACGTTGTTTACGGGTACGATTGCGGACAATCTGCGCTGGGGAAAAGAAGATGCAAGTGAGGAAGAGTTGATGAAAGCATGTCGTATGGCATGTGCAGATGAATTTCTTTTACAGATGAAAGATGGACTTTCTTCACAGGTGGAACAAGGTGGCGTGAATCTGTCCGGTGGACAGAAACAACGACTGTGCATTGCCAGAGCATTGCTGAAGCGGCCGCGCATTTTGATTCTGGATGATTCTACAAGTGCAGTGGACACAGCAACCGAGGCGAAGATCAGGGAGGCGTTACAGAACAATCTCGCTGATACGACAAAAATTATTATTGCACAGAGAATTACTTCGGTGATGCATGCAGATCAGATTCTGATCATGGAAGATGGAAAGCTGAATGATTGTGGAACACATGGGGAACTGTTGCAGCGAAATGAGATTTATCAAGAGATTTATTACTCTCAGCAGGAAGGATGTGGACTGTAATGGCAAGGACGATGAACTATAAAAAACCAAAAGACACAAAGAAAACATTGAAAAGATTACTTGGGTATCTCGGTGTACATAAGATTGCCGTGGCCATTGTAGCCATCCTTGTTACTGTCAGCAGTGTGGCGAGCATTTTGGGACATAGTCTTTTAAAGCCGGTGTCAATCGCTATATTCTTCCGGGGGATGTGGAAGGACTTGCGAGAATGCTTTTCTTTATGGGAGTGATGTATGCGGTAGGAGTACTTGCAACTTATGGCTATGGACAGATTATGGCGCGTACGGGACAGCAGGTGGTAAGTGAGATCAGAGAAGATTTGTTTCGTCACACTCAGGGGCTTCCATTGTCATACTTTGATGGACATACACATGGGGAGCTTATGAGTCGATTTACGAATGATGTAGATACGATCTCAGAAGCGTTAAACAACAGTTTCACAACTTTGATCCAGAGTTTTTTTACGATTGCCGGAACAATTATCTGTATCATTCTTCTGAATTTTAAGTTGTCACTGATTGTGTTGGTGTTCATGCTTTTGATGTTTTTATTCATAAAGTATAGCGGTGCAAGGGGAAAGCGGTATTTTAACAGCCAGCAGAAATATTTAGGTGAGGTCAACGGATTTATCGAGGAGATGGTGGATGGACAGAAGGTCGAAAAAGTGTTTAACCATGAAGAGGTGGATTTTAAAGAATTTTCCAAAAGAAATGAAAATCTCCGGAAAGCTTCCACAAGTGCATTTCAGTATTCCGGAATGCTGATTCCTACAATCGTCAGCCTCTCCTATGTCAATTATGCGGTTTCTGCATGTGTAGGTGGGTTGTTTGTGATCCAAGGGATGATGGATCTCGGAAGCCTTGCATCGTATCTGGTTTACGTCAGGCAGAGTGCGATGCCGGTCAATCAGTTTACAATGCAGGTCAATTTCCTGCTGGCAGCATTGTCCGGAGCAGAGAGGATTTTCGATATGATGGACGAAGAACTGGAGTGGGACGAGGGAACTGTCACACTGTGCAGAGTTCGGAAAAAAGAAGATGGCTCTTTGGAGGAATGCAGAGAGAGAAGTGGAAAATGGGCATGGAAAGATACGGAGGATGGGACAGTGGTCCCGCTTTGTGGAGATGTACGCTTTCATGAGGTAGAGTTTGGATATACAGAAAAGAAACAGATCTTAAAGAAGATCAGTCTCTATGCCAAGCCAGGTCAGAAAATTGCCTTTGTCGGTTCGACTGGCGCAGGAAAGACGACGATCATTAATCTGATCAACCGTTTTTATGATGTGCAGGGCGGATGTATTACTTATGATGGGATTGATGTGAAAAAAATCAAGAAGGCAGATCTTAGAAGATCTCTTGGACTGGTACTTCAGGACACTCATTTATTTACGGGGACGATTGCAGAAAATATCCGCTATGGAAATCTGGATGCAAGTCAGGAGGAAGTGGAGCAGGCAGCGAAACTGGCCAATGCAGATTCTTTTATCCGGCGCCTCCCAAACGGATACGATACGATGATCGAAAGTGACGGTGCAAATCTGTCACAGGGGCAGAGACAGCTGCTTGCAATTGCAAGGGCGGCAGTTGCAGATCCTCCGGTGCTGATTCTTGATGAGGCGACAAGTTCTATCGATACAAGAACGGAGCGATTGATCGAGAAAGGAATGGATTCTCTGATGAAGGGACGTACAGTATTTGTCATTGCTCACAGGCTCTCTACGGTTAGAAATTCCAATGCGATCATGGTGTTAGATCATGGGGAAATTATCGAGCGGGGAGACCACGAGGAGTTGTTGGAGCAGAGAGGAAGGTATTACCAGTTATATACGGGACAGTTTGAATTGGAATAAACAGGAAAGAAAAGAGGAAAAACATATATGGAAAAAACGGCGATGATCAGAGACCTTTTGTTCTGCCTTGATATGGAGCGCAGACAGACGTTAAGACCGAAATTTGAAAAGCTGGGGCTGACACCGGGACAGCCGGGAGTGCTGAAGGCGTTGTTGAAAAAGACAGAAATTACGCAGAAAGAACTGGCGCAGATGTGTCATGTAGACCAGACGACGTTGTCAAGAAATCTAGATAAGCTTGTCCAACTAGGATATGTAGAAAGAAAGACCGATGAGGAGTGCAGGAGATGTTTTCTCATCTCATTGACACCGACTGGAAGCGAGAAGGCAAAGGAAGTTTCGATTGTCTTTCAAGAGTTGGAGAAGCGTCTGACGAATGGATTTTCAGAGGAGGAGCAGAAGATGCTTTACAGTTATCTTGAGCGGATGCTTTGCAATTTGAGGAACGAAGAAGTATCATTGTAGAAGAGCAGAGGGAACAATATCTGCTTGGAAGAAATGGAGGAAACGAGATGAATTTTGAGACCGTGTTATTGTATAATTTTGATGAGGGCGAGAAGGCGCGTAAGATTAAGATGGTGCTTTTAAAAATGAAGGTAAAGATAAAAAAAGTGTCAAAGGAGCAGTATTTGGAGCCGATTGGATTTTTGGCGGGAAATAAGGAGATACCATCGTCCGGGGACATTTATGAGGGGGAAGGATTTCCAGAGGAAATGCTTGTGATGAAAGGATTTACAAGCAGCAGGATCGACTTGCTATTAAAGGAGTTTCGAAAAGCGGGAATCGCGAAAGTTAATCTGAAAGCGATTGTGACGGAGTACAATCAGAAATGGACATCTTTGGAACTGTATCATGAGTTGCAGGAAGAACATGCAAAGATGAATCCAAAACAGACATTATAAAGATACGCCTTGTCGGAAATTTTCGGCAGGGTGTATTTTTTTAATACTCAGGAAATTTCTATGAAAACCTTTAGAAAATCTTTAGAATTTTGTCCGTGGGATATTTAGAACTATGCTTTATACTAGGTTTTGCAAAGGAAAAGTAGTATACTGAAACTGTTTATGGAAGATTTTATTCTATTATAGAAAGTATACGAAAAGGAACGAAAGGGAGCAGGGGATATGAAGAATCAGATAGTAATTGTAGAAGATGATAAAGAGATTAGGGAGGGTGTGGAGATTTATCTGCGCAGCCAGGGGTACACAGTCTTTCAGGCAGAGAATGGGAAGGAGGGCTTAGCGATTATTGAGCGGGAAAAGATCGATCTGGCAATCGTTGACATTATGATGCCGGTGATGGACGGGATCACGATGACGATGAGACTTAGGGAAAAATATGAATTTCCGGTCATTATGTTATCGGCAAAATCAGAGGAGGTGGATAAAGTAATGGGGCTTAATATCGGCGCAGATGATTATGTTACAAAGCCGTTTACCCCAATGGAACTGATGGCGCGGGTGAACTCTCAGCTTCGCAGATACAATCGATTTCAGGAGGCTCTCAACAAAAAAGAAGAAAAGGAAAGATCCTATATGATCGGAGGGCTGGAGGTCAATGAAGACCGTGTGGAAGTGCTTGTGGACGGAAGACAGGTCAAGATGACGCCGATTGAATTTAAGATTTTGCTGCTTTTGATCAAACATCCGGGAAGAGTCTTTTCCGCAGAGGAGATCTATGAGAGAGTCTGGAATGAAAAAGCGGTCAACACGGAGACGATCATGGTACATATCCGGAATATCCGGGAAAAGATTGAGATTAATCCAAAAGAACCAAAGTATGTAAAGGTGGTGTGGGGAATTGGCTACAAGATGGAAAAACAAATGTAAGATCAAATATTTTTTATGGACGCTGCTCTGTATAGTTCCGGCGATGGTGATTTTGTCCGCCTATCCGCATATACGAGAGCAGAGTGAGAAAGAGAGCAGAAAATATTATACGACACGGGAATTCGCGGAAATGCTTTATAATGGAAATCAAGTTTTATATGAAGAAATCAGTGGGGCGAATACGCGGGAGCTGGATCCACCGGGAAATTCTTTCCGGGAAATCCGTCCATATCTTCAATATGAAGTGTTAAATAAAAATGGAAAAACGATTCTAAAGAACGGGGAGTCTTTAAAACAACTTCTTGCACAAGATCATCTAAAAAAATATGACTGGATCGTACAGATGGAATACGATCATCTTGGAAATGCAGAAGTGACAGAATGCTATGGAACTTATGCCCAGAAAATGAAAGTGCGTCTGTCGGAAGGACTGTATTATCAATACGAAGATCAATATGAAGATGTAGAGACAGCAGAAGAGATGGGAACTCCGGCGGACTGTACATTTTATATGGTATGACTAAGGAACAGGGGCAGGCATATCAGTCCTATATCGGGAATCCGTTTTATGCCGTTTATTATAGAAGCGGAATGGCGGATATGATCAGAATTTCGATTTTTGTTCTGATTGGTGCGGCGATATTTCTTCCGTTTGTGAAAAAGTTAAATACCGGAAACGAGAGAGGGTTCCAGATGCCGGTAGAAATCATTGGAATTACTGTCATAGGACTGCTGATCTTGTGGGAGGCAGTTACCAGTCTGGTCATCAGCACAATGAGAGGAGATATTCAGGATAGACTGGTACAGCTCGGATTGAGCAATGGAGATGCAGAAAGTATGGTCATGGCATGGAATCTGATTGTCTGGATCATATACTTCAGTCTGATTTACTGGGTGACAGGAAGCATCCGAAATCTGATCAGTATCGGATGGAAACAAGCAGTCAGAGAAAGGATATTTTTGATTCCGTTTCTGAAAAAACATCGTGCGAAACTGGAAAAAGCATGTTCTTTTCTGAAAAAGAAATGGAGCGGACTGGCAAAGCGGGTTGACATATTCTTTCGGATTGATTTGCAGGAACAATCCAATAAAGTAATCTTCCGGTTTGTTGCAGCACAGTTTGTGATCGTATCACTGTTTTGTATGGGATGGTTCTTTGGAATTGCGGGAGTGCTGATCTACTCAGTGGTCTTATTCCGGACTATCTGCAAAAAGTATTATAAAATCAAACAGGATTATCAGCGGATGCTTCAGGCGACAGAGAAGATTGCATCCGGCAACCTTGATATGTCTATGGAACAGGATTTCGGAATTTTTGATCCAGTCAGAAAGCAGTTACTACAGATCCAGAGCGGATTTAAGTCAGCGGTAGACGAAGAGGTCAAAAGTCAGAAGATGAAGACGGAGCTGATCACCAATGTTTCCCACGATCTGAAAACACCGCTGACCGCGATCATCACTTATGTGAATCTGCTGAAAGAAGAAGGAATCACGGACGAAGAGCGAGAAAACTATATCAACGTGTTGGAGCGAAAATCTATGCGGCTCAAAGTACTGATTGAGGATTTATTTGAGGTTAGCAAGGCGACAAGCAAAAATGTGAAGCTTGAATTGGCAAAAGTAGACATTATTTCACTTTTGAAACAGGTGAGGTTAGAACTGAGTGAACGTATGGAAAAATCCGAACTTGATTTCCGGTGGAACTTTCAGGAGGAAAAGGTGTATCTTACTTTAGATAGTCAGAAGACCTATAGGATTTTTGAAAATCTGTTGATCAATATTTTGAAATATTCACTGGAAGGTACGAGGGTGTATATCGATGTGTCAGATAACGAGGATATAGTTACAATCACAATGAAAAATATTTCCAAAGGAGAATTAAATTTTAATCCGGGAGATATTACAGAGCGATTTGTTCGCGGGGATGTTTCAAGAAACACAGAAGGATCCGGGCTGGGACTTGCGATCGTCAAAAGCTTTGTGGAACTTCAGAAAGGGAAACTTACAATCGAGGTAAACGGAGATCTGTTTGTTGCGCGGATTGAGTGGAGACGGACAGAGATGGAGGACATTTCCTAACAGACATCTTGCCTGTAAAAAACAATCCTTATTTGATTTTAACTTTACGCACTTCTTTTTAGAAGTATTTTAATTCCTGACATGATAATCTGTGGAAAGCATAAGGAGGGAATGAATGATGAAGCAGATAATCAGTCGGGTGACGACGATGAAAAAGAAATGCAAAGAAGAGTTTGATCATTTTTCAGATAAATATCCAGTTGCGACATGTGCGCTTGCATTTTTAGGAGCACCGGCTTTACTTGTCGGAGCACTTACACTCACTACAACTGTGGTGATGCTGCCATTTGGTATAGTCTTTGGGTGGATATAAAATGGGAAGAGGGCTTCCGGCATTAAAAAGTTATAATAGAAGTTTTAGAAAAAGCAATTATCCAATAGGGTAGTTGCTTTTTTGATATCAAATTTATAGGATTTAATGGAAAAGTGAAGATTTATAACACCGGCTTAATTTTCGTTATGCTAATTTGATATGGAAACAAATGGAGAAGGAAGGTATGAATAATGATAATCAGATA
>ENA-OQAB01001434-OQAB01001434.1-human-gut-metagenome-genome-assembly--contig:-NODE-1434-length-11305-cov-3.522097_pt1 | contig 11305 bp, 10 predicted proteins | sample MGYA00242490_ERZ504517 | MGnify/ENA primary metagenome ERZ504517 (study PRJEB26092, sample SAMD00036298) | human gut metagenome | host: Homo sapiens | study: EMG produced TPA metagenomics assembly of... | reverse complement strand
TGTCCGACGACCTTGAATTTGCAGTGGTGGAGAATCCGTACACGCTGATTCCCCAGTCCAATATGACGGCAACCGCCACCAGCGTCTACGGCGGACGACGGAGGGCCCCGCCTCCAATGTCCTCGATGGAAACGTCCGCACAATATGGCATACCAACTATGCTCCCAAAGATGAACTGCCGCAGAGTATCACCGTTTCCTTTGACCAGCCCTATACCGTCGGCCGCTTCGTCTATACCCCACGTCAAAACGGGACAAATGGCATAATTTCGGAGTATGAGCTGTACGCCATCCACCAGGACGGCAGCAAGGACCTAGTCGCCTCCGGCTCAGACTGGGCGCTCGATGCCAAGGATAAAACCGTGAGCTTTGCACCGGTAGAAGCCGTCGGCCTGGAGCTCAAGGCGATTGCCGGCGCAGGTGGGTTCGGTACTGCCGCCGAACTCAATGTGTATGCGTATGGTCCAATCGAGCCTGCGCCCGTATATGTCCCGGTGGATGACCGGGATGCTTCCCTGGTGTTTACGGGTGCATGGAATAGCGACAGCAACGGAAGCTTTTATGAAGGGACGGCCCGTTATACCAACGAGATCGGCGCGTCCGTGGAGTTCACATTTGTGGGGACGGCCATTCGGTGGTATGGTCAAAATGATGTAAATTTCGGCGCTGCGGAGGTATACGTGGACGGCGTTCTGGCAGGGGAGGTAAATGTGTATGGGCCGGCGGCGGCTCAGCAGCTTCTATTTGAGGCGGACGGTCTGGCCTATGGGAAGCATACCATCCGCATCGTCTGTGTGTCTCCGGTGGTTGACTTCGACTATTTTTCGTATGTGGGAGAATAAAGCGATTCTAGCAGGCGACTTTCAACACAAAGGATTATAGAGAAGGAGGACTCGGAAATGCGTGGTAAAAAGTTCATATCACTCACGCTCAGTACGATGCTGTGTCTGCAGCTCTTGCCCACTGCTTCTTTCGCGGCGGCGCCTGCAACGGACACCGGCAACGCAGGACTGATTGCAGAAGGTGATTATGCCATTGCCGGCAATGGCGTCCGCGTCACTTATGACGCGGACGGGCAGACAATCACTCTGTACCGCACAGAGGGATCTGGGCTCATCCAGATGAGCAAGCCTTCTCCATTGGGAGGGCCAGTGGTTGGAGGGCAGGAGGTTCAGGACTTCAGCCATATTTCATGTGATGTGGAGCAGAGCACCAGCGGAGTGATGGGCAGCGGTCAGAGAATGACCATTACCTCTCAGAGCATGAGCACGGGCCTAATTCGTACCTATGTGCTGGAGACCTCTGATATCGAGGAGGGTGTGGTATATACTGCAACATCCTATGAGGCAGGAGCTTCTGATGTGGAAGTGTCTTGGTTCATTGGCAGTGTGTATGAGCTTTATGGTGCGGAAGATCGTATCTGGAGTTATAACGGCGGCGGTGAGGGGCCGATGCACTACTATGATACGCTTCAAAAGATTGACCTGACCGACTCTGGCAAGTTCAGTAGGGAGAATAAACAGGATGACACGGCTGCAAGTATTCCTGTGTCAGATATTTACATTGCTGATGGAGGGATTACCGTTGGCGATGCTTCTGCAACCAGAAGGGAGGTACATACTCCGGTTCAGGAAACCAGTGATTCAGCTCAAGTATCTATCGGGTGGCCAGGCAAAGTCATTGCCGCCGGAAGCGTGATCGAAATTGGTGAGAGCTTTGCTGTAGTCCATCCGGGTGACTATTATAACGGCTTGAGAGGTTACAAAAATGCAATGGATCACTTGGGCGTGATTATGCCTGCACCTGGGGATATTCCTGATAGCAGCTATGATCTCCGATGGGAAAGCTGGGGCTGGGGGTTTAACTGGACGATCGACTTAATAATCGGCAAATTGGATGAACTTCAGGCAGCCGGAGTCAAGCAGATCACTTTGGATGATGGTTGGTATACCAATGCAGGAGACTGGGCCTTAAATCCAGAAAAGTTTCCAAATGGAGCCTCCGATGCGTTGCGGCTGACAGATGCAATTCATGAGCATGGTATGACTGCACTCCTTTGGTGGAGACCTTGTGACGGCGGGATCGATAGTATACTCTATCAGCAACACCCTGGATATTTCGTTATGGATGCAGATGGAAGACCTGCAAGGCTTCCTACTCCTGGTGGTGGGACCAATCCCAGCTTGGGATATGCACTTTGCCCTATGGCGGATGGTGCGATTGCAAGCCAAGTTGACTTTGTAAACCGTGCAATGAATGATTGGGGATTCGATGGCTTCAAGGGAGATTATGTGTGGAGTATGCCTGAATGCTACAATCCTGCACATAACCACGCCTCGCCAGAAGAATCCACTGAAAAGCAATCCGAGATATACCGCGTCTCTTATGAGGCTATGGTGGCCAACGACCCCAATGTGTTCAATTTGTTGTGCAACTGCGGTACGCCCCAGGACTACTATAGTTTACCATATATGACACAGATTGCTACGGCTGACCCCACTTCTGTGGATCAAACAAGGAGACGCGTGAAAGCCTACAAGGCACTGATGGGAGATTATTTCCCTGTTACAGCCGACCACAATAACATCTGGTATCCAAGTGCCGTCGGTACGGGCTCTGTTCTCATTGAAAAACGTGACCTTAGCGGTACTGCCAAGGAAGAATATGAAAAATGGCTTGGGATTGCGGATACAGTTCAGTTGCAGAAAGGCCGGTTTATTGGCGATCTTTACAGTTATGGTTTTGACCCTTACGAAACCTATGTGGTGGAGAAAGACGGGGTTATGTACTATGCCTTCTACAAAGATGGGAGCAAATATAGCCCCACTGGCTATCCAGATATTGAGTTGAAGGGGCTAGATCCAAATAAAATGTATAGGATTGTTGACTATGTCAATGATCGTGTCGTGGCAACAAACCTGATGGGTGATAACGCTGTATTCAATACACGTTTTTCCGACTATCTACTGGTTAAAGCGGTGGAAATTTCGGAACCGGATCCAGAACCTGTTGACCCTGATTATGGTTTCACCTCTGTTGATGACAGAGACGAGGCTCTTATTTACACAGGGACATGGCATGATGACAATAACGCATCTTTCAGCGAAGGGACTGCACGTTATACCAACAGTACGGATGCTTCGGTTGTATTCTCCTTTACTGGAACTTCCATTCGCTGGTATGGCCAGAGGGATACCAATTTTGGCACGGCAGAAGTTTATTTGGACGATGAACTGAAAACAACAGTTGATGCGAATGGGGCCGCAGAAGCAGGCGTATGTCTTTTTGAGGCGCTTGATCTTCCGGCTGCCGAGCATACCATTAAAATTGTGTGCAAGAGCGGAGTGATTGATATTGACCGCTTTGCATATGAAGCTGCTACCCTTGAACCCATCTATGAAAAGGTCGATGCGCTCTCGGATCGGATCACTTATGTTGGGAATTGGGAAGAGTATCACAACAGCGAGTTCTACATGGGAAACGCAATGCGCACAGACGAAGCCGGCGCTTATGCTGAACTGACTTTCCGTGGTACAGCCGTACGCCTGTATGCAGAGATGAGCTTCAATTTTGGCACTGCAGACGTCTATTTAGACGGAGAGTTAGTGGAAAACATAATCCTATACGGCCAGGAAGCAACTGGGCAGCTAATGTTTGAGCGTACGGGACTGGAGGAAGGAGAACATACCATTCGCCTTGTACAAAACGCCTGGAACATCAATTTGGACTATATTTCTTATCTACCAGAGCAAGATCAACCAACGCCGCCGGAGACGACGGTTACTGTTGATGCAATGGACGCCCAACTGGTGTATACAGGCGTATGGAATGATGACTATCATGACGTCTTTCAGGAAGGAACCGCCCGTTATGCCAGTAGTGCCGGCGCCTCGGTCGAGTTCGAATTTACTGGAAGCGAAATCCGTTGGTATGGACAAAATGATTCCAACTTCGGTGTTGCCAGCGTTTATATCGATAATGAGTTTGTGCAGCAGGTAAATGTTAACGGAGCTGCGGCTGTGGGAAAGCTTTTTGTTTCAAAAGGCTGATCTACCAGCCGGTTTCGCACACGATCCGCATTTGTGTGCGATACTCCGGTTTATTGATTTTGGACTATTTGACTTTATACCACTAACGCATAATGTTTCATTCCAAATAAAATAGGAGGTTACTTCATTTGGATAAAATTACATTTCTTGGCGCAGGCAGTACCGTCTTTGCAAAAAATGTTTTAGGCGACTGCATTACGACGGATGCTATGCGCGAGTTTGAGTATGCGCTCTATGACATTGACCATCAGCGGTTGGAAGAGTCCTATATGATGCTTTCTAATATTAACCGGAACTCTAACGACGGAAAGGCTAAGGTCGTCAAATATGCAGACCGGCTGGATGCTTTACGTGGAGCAAAATACGTCATTAACTGCATTCAAGTGGGAGGATATGACCCCTGTACGATTACAGACTTTGAAATTCCCAAAAAATATGGACTGCGCCAGACGATCGGAGATACGCACGGCATCGGTGGAATGTTCCGGGCACTGCGCACCATCCCTGTAATGTTGGACTTTGCGAAAGACATGGAGAAGGTCTGTCCTGATGCACTCTTCATCAATTATACAAACCCCATGTCCATGCTATGCTTGGCGATGTTCCGAGCCAGTTCTGTCAATACAGTTGGTCTGTGCCACTCCCACCAGGCCTGTGTACCTGAACTCCTCGCCGAGCTTGGCATGCCCTGGGACGGCGTTTCTTACAAGATTTCGGGCATCAACCACATGGCCTGGCTACTAGAGATTAGCCGCAACGGCGAGGATCTCTATCCCATCATCCGCAAGCGTGCCCAGGAGGGACCAATTTACGCCCCCACGCTTGCATTGCGTGAGTTACATCCTGAGTATGCGGACAGAATTCCGTCAGTGGCCGAGCAGTTTACTCCTGATAATCATCATGATATGGTTCGCTTCGAAATCATGAAGCAGTTCGGCTACTTCGTCACAGAATCCAGCGAGCACAGCAGCGAATATTACCCCTGGTTCATCAAAAAGGACCATCCTGAGCTTATCGACCGCTTTCACATCCCGCTGGATGAGTACCCCCGCCGTTGCCGCGATCAGATTGCGCGGTGGAAGCAGCAGGCCGAGCATCTGGTCCACAATGAGAACCTGACCCACACAAGGAGCAGCGAGTACGCCGCCGGTATCATCGAGGCACTGGAGACCGGCAGAACCTTTGGATTTGCTGGTAACGTTCTCAATACTGGGCTTATTGACAACCTGCCCTTCGATGCCTGTGTGGAAGTCTCCTGTATGGTAAACGAGGGTCATCTCTCCCCCTGCCACATGGGGCCGCTTCCCAATCAGCTCGCCGCGCTGAATCGGCGGCAGATCGAGGTGCACCAGCTCACCGTAGATGCCGCTCTCACCAGGAAGAAGGAGTACATCTATCAGGCCGCCATGCTGGACCCCCATGCCGGGAGCGAACTGACCATCGATGAGATCCGCAGCCTTGTGGACGACCTCATACAGGCCCACGGCGACTGGTTGCCGGAGTATCATTAAATAAATGCAAGAGCCACAGGGACCCATGCCAAGGTTATTCGCGCTTGCCCCGCAACTCGTTGAGGAAGAAACAAGGAGGGAAATTTTGTGTCTACCGAAGTCGTTAAGGAAGCTAAATTAGAGGAAGAACCAAGGCAATGTACCAAGAAGGAAAAGCTCGGCCACGCAATTGGTGTACTCGGGCATGATTCTATGTATACCTTGTGGTCTACCTGGACTACTCCGTTTTTAACGGATATTCTAAAGCTGCCCGCCGGCTTCCTAGCGTTCCTTTTTGGTGGGGCTCGATTCTTTGACGCCTTTACCGATATCTCTATGGGTATCATTGCAGACCGTACTAGGAGTAAGTGGGGCCGGTTTCGCCCGTGGCTTCTCCGCTCAGGTCCTCTTATGGGGATCTGTTTAGCACTCTCTTTCTTTAAGCCCGATATCGGCACCATCGGACTGTGCATTTTTGCAGGTATTATGTATATCATCACAGGCAGTATTGTGTTTACCTCCGTGGATATACCATTCTGGAGCTTGCCTGCGGCCATGACCAGCAATACGAAAGAGCGCTCGGAAATCGTTGGCTTCACTACCACCGCGTCCAATACCATTACTGGAATTATTGGATTAGTGATGCCAATGGCACTGGCCTTCTTTGGCGAATTTAACTGGTATGTTTACTTTTTCCTTGCACTTGCTGTTGCCGTCTGGGGTGTGACCATGTACCTGATTTCCTTCAAGTTGGTACGGGAGCATGTGGTACCAGACGACAGTGAGAAGTTTGAGCTCAAACTGGCACTAAAAAATATTTTTCAAAACAAGCCCTTGCTCCTGATCCAAATCTCAAATATCTTTTGCCTGCTAGGTATGATGCTGAAAGGCTATCTCAATTATTATTATTGTGTATATAACTGGGGCAGCCTGGGTTATATGACTGTGCTGAACTTAATTAATCTGGTTGGTATGGTTGTAGGCGCATTGATCTTCACCTTTCTCTCTCAGCATATTGGGAAAAAGAATTGCATGTTTCTCTTTGCCGGGCTCATGACAATATCCAGCCTCGTTCTCTACTTTGCCGGGTATCATAACGCTATTGTACTTTTTGCCACATCTTCTGTCTCAACTGTATGCGTTGGAGCTGTCATGGTCTGTGTCAACGCGATGATGATGGATACAATTGAGTATGGCGAATGGAAAACCGGCCAGCGCAATGAAGCTATGATTACCTCTACCCGTTGCTTCGTGACCAAGTGTGTCATGGCAGTCGCAGGTATCGCTGTTGCCGCTGTAATCGGTCTGACTGGCTACATTCCCCAAGAGACCGTACAGCCGGTGAACGTATTAAATTCTTTCCACTTTGTATATACGCTAGTCAGTGCTGGAATTATAATCCTTGCAGTTGTCCCCATGCTGTTCTATAAGCTGACCGAGAAGCGCCACGCTGAGATCATGGAGGAGTTGGCCGCCCGCAAAGCCAGCAAGACCCAATGAAGAAGTTCTTAAATTTTATCGTCTGAAAACAGAACGTGCCAATGGGGCACCCGGCGGCTATCGCCGGGTGCCCTCTGTGCAAAAGGAAAGGGGAAGCTATGACCAATCTACAAATTCAAAATCCGCTTTCTGAACTCTTGCAAAAGCGCGGACAGAATCGTGAAATGGGCCTCTATTCCTGCTGCAGTGCCAACGAGTATGTAATTCGGGCGGCCCTTCGCCGGGCCAAGGACCGTGATACGGTGGTGCTGGTAGAGGCGACTGCAAATCAAGTGAACCAGAACGGCGGCTATACCGGCATGACCCCGGTAGCGTTCCGGGCGTTTCTGAACCGTTTAGCTGAAGAGGAAAATTTCCCGATTGACAAACTGCTCTGCGGCGGCGACCACCTGGGTCCGCTGACCTGGCCCCATCTTCCCGAGGCTGAGGCAATGAAAAACGCAGGCGAACTGATCCGCTCCTATGTACTGGCTGGCTTTTCCAAAATACATATTGATACCAGCATGCGCCTGGCGGACGACGCTCCCAATGAGCGGTTATCGGATGTTGTGATCGCCCACCGCGGCGCCCAACTCTGCCGTATCGCCGAGGAAGCTTTTGCCCAATACAGTGCGTGGCACCCGGAAGCCCCTGCGCCGGTCTATATCATCGGCAGTGAGGTGCCCATCCCAGGCGGCGCCCAGGAAAATGAGGACAGCGTAACCGTAACCGCGCCGGAGGACTGCGAAGCCACGCTGTCCACGTTCCGGGCGGCGTTCTGCTCCAATCATTTGGAGGCGGCATGGGAGCGTGTGGTTGCCATTGTGGTGCAGCCCGGGGTGGAATTTGCCGACGAAAGCGTGATCGAATATGACCGGACAGCCGCCCACAGCCTGACGGAGCATTTAAAGCGGCACCCCAACCTGGTCTTTGAAGGACATTCCACGGATTATCAGCCGCGGCAATGCCTTCGAAAGATGGTAGAGGACGGGATCGCCATTCTCAAGGTCGGACCAGCTCTGACCTTCGCCCTCCGGGAAGGACTGTTTGCCCTGGAGCAGATCGAACGGGAATTGTATGGGATGATGGATTTCCCGTGTTCCCATTTTCGTGAGATCCTGGAGCAAGTCATGCTGGAGGACCAGGGCCAGTGGGCCAAATATTATCATGGCTCTATGCCGGAGAAGCGGTACGCCCGGGCCTTCAGCTACTCAGACCGGGCCCGGTATTACCTGACCAACAGCAAGGTACAGGGTGCGCTCCGCCTCCTGCTGGATAATTTGAACACAGCAGGCATCCCAATGGCCCTGATCAGCCAGTATATGCCAGTCCAATACGCCAGAGTCCATGCGGGTATATTGCCTCCCAAGGCTGAAGACCTCCTGATGGACCGTGTGGGGGACTGCATCGACGACTATCTCTATGCGGTACTCAGGGACTGAAGCAAATCTGGAGAAAGCAAAGCCTTGAATACGGAAAGGGTGGAAATATTATATGGCACTGGTAAACAGCAGAGGACTTTTGAGGGATGCCCGTGCAAACGGTTATGCGGTAGGCGCGTTCAATGTAGAAAATATGGAGATGATGCAGGCTGTCATCGCGGCGGCGGAGGCCGAGCACGCGCCGGTCATACTTCAGACGACGCCATCCACATTAAAATACGCGGAGCCAGCAGTCTTCGCGGCCATGGCCCGTGCTATGGCCGGCAAGGCGTCTGTGCCAGTGGCTATGCACCTGGATCACGGAGACCGGTTTGGACTATGTCAGCAGGCCGCGTCAGACGGTTATACCTCCCTGATGATCGACGGCTCTAAACTGCCGCTGGACGAAAACATCGCCCTGGCCCGCAGAGTGGTGGAGATGGCAAGCGGGATGTCTTCCCGGCCTTGTGTGGAAGCGGAGCTGGGGAAACTGGGCGGTAAGGAGGATGATCTGGAGGTCAAGCCAGGTGAGGATCTTTACACAGATCCAGGCGAGGCGGCCCGTTTCGTCCGGGAAACGGGAATCGACTCTTTAGCCGTAGCCATTGGGACCGCACATGGTTTCTACAAGGGCAAGCCCAGGCTGGCCTTTGAGCGGCTGACTCAGATCCGGGAAGCGGTAGATATCCCCCTGGTGCTCCATGGCTCCTCCGGTGTCCCGGACGAAGATGTGCAGCGTGCGGTATCCATGGGTGTGTGTAAGGTCAACTTCGCCACGGAGCTTCGGGCCGCCTATACCCAGGCGTTACGGGACTGTCTGGCTCATGACGCCGCGCTCTACGATCCCAAGAAATATGGGGGCCCCGCGCGGGAGGCCGTCATCTCTCTAGTGCGGCATCGTATAAAAATTTGCGCTGGTAAAGTCGGCTTGATTGCTCCCTTGTAAGTATATATGACCTTTCTTTCCTAATGCATATCGTATTCTTTTGGTGGTAAAGGTATTTCAATCTGCCGCCTGTATCATGCAAAACGAGCAGAGCCCGCATAGCTTTTCTAAATTGCGGAAAGCTAAACACAACCAATCGGAAGGGGTGATATGCTTGTTCAAGCACGAAAAACAACTGTTTCATCCAGTAGAAGTGGAGCAGCCCAATCCTCAGTATGCCGCACTATTGCAGGAGCAGCTCGGCGGCGGCAACGGCGAGCTAAAAGCTGCCATGCAATATATGTCCCAGAGTTTCCGCATCAGAAACCCCAAGATCAAGGATCTGTTTATGGATATCGCGGCGGAGGAGCTGAGCCACATGGAAATGGTAGCTCAGACCATCAATCTGCTCAACGGTCATGACGTGGAGGCAGACAAGGTCCAGGCAGGCGAGATCGAAACACATGTTCTGCTTGGTTTGAATCCCCGGTCTCATCAACGCCTCCGGCTATTCCTGGACGGCAGACTATGTCACTGTCACTGGAGATCTCTGCGCGGATCTGCTGAGCAATATTGCATCCGAGCAGCGGGCCAAGGTAGTATACGAATACCTCTACCGCCAGATTGAGGACAAAAAGGTACGGGAAACCATCGACTTCCTGCTCAACCGTGAGGAGGCGCACAACCAAATGTTCCGGGATGCCTTTAATGAGGTGCAGGACAGCGGCTCCAATCAGGACTTCGGTACAACCAAGGCGGCAAAGATGTATTTCTCCCTGTCCAACCCCGGCCCCAATGCATTCGCGGGAAATGAAGTATCCGCGCCCAAGTTTGCAAAATAAAAAGCGGCAGGGGCCGTGTGGTCAAGAGTTCTTCTGCTTTATAAACCATCCTTTCCCTCAAGCCCTTGCTCCGCAGGGTCTTAAGGGGTGCATTCTTATCATAGGCCAAAACGAGAGCCGACTTGTCAAAACAAGTCGGCTCTCGTTTTATATCCTGCGCCCGTTTGTCATTCCGCCTCCCGCAGGCGCTCCACCACGGTGTGCCGGGCGATGGAGCGGTAGGTCAGCAGGGGGATCACCAACCCCAGGACCACGAAGATGGGGAAAATAAGCAGGATGGGCGCCAGGGTGAAACGGTAGGTGAAGAACCAAAACAGGCTGTTCACGGCGGTACCCAGCAGCGGCCCCATGACCACTGTGAGGAGCAGGGAGGCCAGCACGGCCGCCAGGGTGTAGAGGAGGCCCTCCAGCACCAGCATCTTCTTGAGCTGCCCGCCGGTCATACCGATGGACTGGAGCACGGCGAACTCCCGCCGGCGGGTGATGATGCCGGTGAGCACGGCGTTGAAGAAGTTGAGCACGCCCACCAGGCCCACGATGAAGCTCAGCGCCCCGCCCAGCATCAGGAACATCCCCGGAAGCCCTCAAACTCTGCGGCGTAGGTGGCCTTGCTCTCGTAATCGAGCTGGGGGTTGACGTTCTCCGTGTAGTCCCGGAGAAAGCCCTCCATATCCGCCGTCGCGCCGTCGTCCACGTCAAAGGCGTAGTACATGATATCCGCCGTGCCGGTGTCCTGGAGGAAGGTCTGGTCGTTGAGGATAAACTCGTCGGCCCCGTAATAGCGGTAGCTCAGGGCGGTGGGGACGCTGACCAGGGCTGCCACCTCATACTCGAGGTCCCGGTACTTCACCGCCCGGGCGGCAAAGGGCGCGCCCTCCGGAATGTCCTCCTCTCCGCCGTACACCTCGCCAGTGTTGGGGTTGTAGTACTCGTACTCCTCCACGTGCCGCAGTGTAATTTTATCCCCAAGGCGGGCCCAGTGGCTGTCCATCCGCGGGCTGCCGTAGTCGTCCTCGGAGTACACGGCGGCCACGTACCGCCCGCCCGGCTCGTAGAGCTTGGAAACTATCCCCCTCCAGCACGGTCAGGCGGTCCAGGGC
>ENA-OQAB01001433-OQAB01001433.1-human-gut-metagenome-genome-assembly--contig:-NODE-1433-length-11306-cov-2.789606_pt1 | contig 11306 bp, 13 predicted proteins | sample MGYA00242490_ERZ504517 | MGnify/ENA primary metagenome ERZ504517 (study PRJEB26092, sample SAMD00036298) | human gut metagenome | host: Homo sapiens | study: EMG produced TPA metagenomics assembly of... | reverse complement strand
GGAAACGATGGGCGCGATGGCGACCTCCATCGTGTTCACAAGGCCGGGCAGTTCCAGCGGCAGACCCGCGCCGGACACCACAGCGTCCACGCCCGCTTCCACCGCGGTGCGGATGGCGGCGGCATAGTCCTGCGTGGCCACCATTGCATTGATGGCCACCATACCGGCACCGTTTGCGATCTGCTTTGCTTTCCGGATCTCAGCGGTCAGGGCGCGGTGGTTGGCGCTGGCCGGGTCACGGGCAAAGTCCGGCTCCCGGTAGCCTGCATCGGCGGTGGAGATGCACCCCATGCCGCCGCAGGCCGCCACGGCACCGGCCAGCCCGCCCAAAGAAACGCCCACGCCCATGCCGCCCTGCAGGATGGGCACGGACAGGGCTTTCTTTCCGAGCGTCAGCATTCCTCGCTCAGCGCGTGGATACGCTGCCTCCCGCCATTCCACAGGTCATCCAGAATGTCTGCCACAGGGCGTACCTCGTGGAGCATTCCGGCCACCTGACCGGCCATCAGACTGCCGGTGGAGGTGTCGCCTTCAAACACGGCCCGGCGCAGACTGCCCAGGGTGAACTTTTCCAGCTCCATCTTATCGGCACCAGCCTTTTCCTGCCGGACATATTCACGGCTCATCCGGTTTTTCAGCACCCGGACCGGGGAACCGCCGATGCGTCCGGTCACGATGGTGTCGCTGTCCTTGGCATTGAGCAGGGCAGCCTTGTAGTTTTCGTGGATGGGACACTCCTCGCTCACCAGCAGGCAGGTGCCCACCTGCACGCCGCAGGCACCCAGCGCCAGGGCTGCTGCCAGCTGACGGCCATCGGCAATGCCGCCCGCCGCAATGACGGGCAGATCCACAGCGTCCACCACCTGCGGCACCAGCGCCATGGTGGCCATCTCGCCCACATGGCCGCCGCTCTCGGTCCCTTCGGCGATCACGGCATCAATGCCCAGCTTTTCCAGATGCTTTGCCAGCACGGCGGCAGCCACCACAGGGATCACCTTGATGCCCGCCGCTTTCCACATGGGAACATATTTGCCCGGGTTGCCTGCGCCGGTGGTGACCACCTGCACGCCTTCTTCCACAACGATCTGGGCAAACTCATCTGCCTGCGGGTGCATCAGCATGATGTTCACGCCAAAGGGCTTGTCAGTGAGCTGTTTGCACCGGCGGATATTTTCGCGCAGGGTGTCGGCATTCATGCCGCCCGCACCGATGATGCCCAGTGCACCTGCATTGGAGCAGGCTGCGGCAAACTCACCGGTGGCAATGTTTGCCATGCCGCCCTGGATGATGGGGTATTTTGTGCCTAAATTTCATTTAAAAGTTTCATAGTTTTATCCTATTGGTAAGCGTCCTCGCCTCTCAGTCACCTTCGGTGACAGCTCCCCAAAGTGGGAGCCGTTTGGCAAAATCCGAAAAGTTACCGTACTGCCAAGGGCTCTCCCGTTGGAGACGCTATCGAGCAGAGCGAGACTGAGAGGGCGAGCCCGTTTGCCGAACATGATTTTCACTCTTTGTATTGCAGGATCGCGCCGCCCCAGGTCAGGCCGCCGCCAAAGCCGATGCGGCCAGCGGTCTGCCCGGGGTCAGCTGCCCGCTCTCGGCCAGCTCGTTGAGGGCGACCGGAATGCTGGCGGCGCTGGTGTTGCCGTGGCGATCCATGTTCTTATAAAATTTTGCCGGGTCGGCCTGCAGAGCCTTGATGCAGTGGTCGATGATGCGGCTGTTGGCCTGATGGCAGACCACCCACGACAGATCCTCGAGGGTCAGCCGGGTCTCGTCCAGCACCGTGTGCAGGCACTTGGGCAGGGCATCCACGGCAAAGCGGAACACCGCCTTGCCGTCCATGGTGATGGGGGCAGAGCCTTCCCGGCTCGGCCCGCCCGCATGGAGGACATCACTGCCGCGTGCCCCCAGCGTCAACGCAAAGGGGGTATCTGCCAGCCGGAAAATGGCGGCTCCGGCCCCGTCGCCGAACAGCACGCAGGTGGAGCGGTCGGTGGGGTCCATCAGGCGGGAAAGCGCTTCGCACCCAATGACGAGGGCATACTGCCCGCCCAGAGTCGTCAGCATCCCCCGCGCCACAGCCATGCCATAGAGAAAACCGGAACAGGCCGCGTTGATGTCCAGCGCGGGCCGGTTTTCGGGCAGGCCCAGTGCCGCCTGTACCTGACAGGCCACGCTGGGGGTGGCATCCGGGGCAGAAAGGGTCGCGCAGACACAGCAGGCAATGTCCGCCGGGGCAAGGCCGCTGCGGTCAAGGGCCTGCCGCGCAGCCGCAATGGCCAGCGTGGCGGCAGATTCGTCCTCGGTGCACCAGTGCCGGGTGCGGATGCCGGTGCGGCTGGTGATCCATGCGTCACTGGTGTCCACCATGCGGCTCAGCGCGTCATTGGTGATCGTCCGTCCGGGAAGTGCCCCGCCGGTGGCGATCAGCTGTAAACCATTCATGCGTTCCTCGTTTCTCCGATCTGGCGGTACTTTTTATAGCGCTGATCGGCCAGCTGCCGGTCACTCATACGGCACAATTCTTTCAGGTGGGCGCGCAGAGCGGCATCCATGCGCTCAAACAGGGCCGCGTGGCAGCGCTGGGCACCGCCCACCGGCTCCGGGATCACTTCTTCCACGATGCCGCCGCGGTACAGATCCTGCGCCGTCAGCTTCATCATCTCACAGGCCTCGCCGCTGCGGGAGGAGTCCTTCCACAGGATGCTGGCAAAGCCCTCGGGGCTCAGCACCGAGTAGACCGCGTTTTCCAGCATGAGGATGTGGTTGGCCACACCCAGTGCCAGCGCGCCGCCGGAGGAGCCCTCGCCGGTGACCACGGCGATGACCGGCACCGTCAGGCCGCTCATCTCCATCAGATTCCGGGCAATGGCCTCGCCCTGCCCCCGCTCCTCGGCATCCTTGCCGGGGTAAGCGCCCGGCGTGTCGATAAAGGTGATGATGGGACGGCCGAATTTTTCAGCCTGCTTCATCAGGCGCAGAGCCTTGCGGTAACCCTCCGGCCCCGGCATTCCAAAGTTGCAGGCCAGATTTTCCTCCAGCGTGGAGCCCTTGCGGTGGCCGATGACCGTCACCGGCATCCCGTGGAAACGGGCCACGCCGCCCAGAATGGCCGCGTCCTCCTTGCACTGCCGGTCGCCGCGCTGCTCAAAGAAATCCGTGAACAGGGCAGAGATCGTCTCGTCGATGTGCGGGCGCTCCGGGTGACGGGCCAGAAAGACCCGGTCCTCGGCAGTCAGCGGGCCGCAGGAGCGCAGGATCTCGTCCTCTTCCACTGCCAGCTCTGCCAGTTCGGACGCATGGGCGGTGATGGCCTCCATGTCACTGCCGCTGCCCTTCAGCGCGGCGATCTGTGCGTCCAGCGGGGCCAGCTGCTCCAAAATATCTTTTATCATTCGTGTTTCCCTCCGGCATGAAGCTGCAGGACCTGGATCAGCGTATCCCGCAGCTGACTGCGGGGCACCACCTGATCCACAAAGCCGTGTTCCATCTGGAATTCGCTGCGCTGGAACCCGGCGGGCAGTTTTTCACCGATGGTCTGCTCAATGACACGGGGGCCGGCAAAGCCGATGAGTGCCCCCGGTTCGGCCAGCATGATATCGCCCAGGCTTGCAAAACTGGCGGTCACGCCGCCGGTGGTGGGGTGGGTCAGCACACTGACGTACAGCCCGCCCTTTGCCGAAAAGCGCTGGATGGCGGCGCTGGTCTTGGCCATCTGCATCAGGCTGAAAATGCCCTCCTGCATCCGCGCGCCGCCGCTGGCCGAAAAGATGACCAGAGGCAGGCGCTTGGCAGTGGCGTACTCCACGGCGCGGGTGATCTTCTCGCCCACAGCCGTGCTCATGCTGCCCATAAAGAACCGGCTGTCCAGCACGGCTGCCACACAGGCCACGCCGCCAATGCGGCCGACGGCGGTGACAGCAGCTTCGTGCAGGCCGGTCTTGTTCTGGGCGGCGGCAAGCTTTTCCCCGTATCCGGGGAAGTTCAGCACATCCTGCGGATCAAGGTCAGCGTCCAGTTCCCGGAAACTGCCGTGATCCAGCACCAGACTGAGCCGGTAATACCCGCCAATGGGCATGTGATAGCCGCAGTTGGGGCAGACATACAGGCTTTTGGCCCACAGGGTGCGGGCAGCGCGGCGGCCGCACTGCTTGCACTCCACAAACTGCGGCTCGTGCCAGACAGCTCCGGCATCCCGCTTGGCTTTCAGCTGGAAAGTGCGCTCCCGCATCCGGTTGGGGAGCAGATCTCGGATATCATTCATCGCATGTTTCCTCAGATATGTGCGGTGATGTAGTTGTAGATGTCACCCACGGTCTTGAGCTTTGCCAGCTCCTCGTCCGGGATGGACACGCCGCAGGCATCCTCCAGCGCCATGTTCAGCTCCACGGCATCCAGGCTGTCGGCCTCCAGATCCTCGGTCAGGCTGGCCTCCATGGTCACCTTGTCCTCTTCGCAGTTCAGGGTGTCAACAACGATCTTCTTCATTTCTTCAAACGTCATGGTAATATTCTCCTTTGATTGACTTGTATTTTTATTATCTAAAAAGTTTGAGGTTTCTTGCGAACACGACCATTATATCTGAATCGTCGGATAAGTCAAGAATAATAGCTAAAATATTTTATCTTTTACAATTCTGACACACTTTCCTCCACAGGGGCAGTTCCTCTTTTCCATTGCCCTTTTTCCCCAAACGTGCTAATATGGGTTCAGAACTCAGACAAGAAGAAACGAAAGGATGGATCCCATGAAATTCAGCGAAATGAGTTATACCCGCCCGGACATTGATGCCCTGCTGGGCCAGTGCAAGGCGCTGGCCGCCAAGGCCGCCGGGGCAGCCAGCGGCGAGGAGCTGGTGAATGTTTACTACGAGCAGAGCCGCGCCTTTGCCGATTACAGCACCGCCGCACAGCTGGCAAGCATCCACTACACCTGCGACACCCGTGACGCTTATTGGAAGGCCGAGCAGGATTTCTTTGATGCCAACGGTCCCGCCGTGGAGAACGCACGGGTGGAGATCAGCCGGGCATTTCTGGCCAATGCCCATGTGGACGCGCTGACCGAAGCCTTTGGCACCACCTGCGTGGCCGGTATGAAGAACGCCGTGCTGGGCATGGATGACCGCACCGTGGAGCTGCAGAAGGAGTACAACGCCCTTGTCAGCCAGTACCAGCAGGTGTACGGCGGCGCACTGGTCGAGTTTGACGGCAAGCAGCTGACCATTCCCCAGCTGGGCCCCTATAAGGAGAACCTGGACCCTGCCGTCCGCCGCGCCGCCTACGAGGCCGAGGCAGCGTATTTCGATGCCCACCGTGACGAGCTGGACGGCCTGTACACCAAGATCGTCAAGAACCTGAACGCACAGGCGCAGATCCTGGGCTACCACGATTACAGCGAGCTTTCCTATGTACGGATGAACCGCATCGGCTACGGCCCGGAGGAGATCCAGCGGTTCCGGGATCAGGTGGCCCGCGATGTGGTGCCCGAGCTGAAAAAAGGTGATCGAGCTGCGCTGCAAGCGCACCGGCATCTCCCACCTGACCTTCTCCGACCTGCCTGTGGCGTTTTCAGGACGGCAACCCCTCTCCCATCCCCGGGCTACGATGCCCGGATGGCCGCCGCCCGCACCATGTACCACGAGCTGAGCCCCGAGACCGCAGAATTCATTGACTTCATGCAGGACAACGAGCTGTTCGACCGTGGAGAGCCGCCCCGGCAAGATGTCCGGCGGCTATATGACCAGCCTGCCCACCTACAAGGCCCCCTTCATCTTTGCCAACTGGAACAACACCTCTGCTGATGTGGACGTGCTGACCCACGAGTGCGGCCACGCCCTTTGAGGGGCTATGTGGCCGAGCGTGACCCCAAGGTCCCCGCAGACCTCGAGTGCCCCGGCATGGAGAGCGCCGAGATCCATTCCATGGCCATGGAGTTCCTGACGGCTCCCTGGCACCATCTGCTCTTTGGCAAGGACACTGAGAAATACGCCCTGCTCCACGCCGAGGACAGCTTCCTCTTCCTGGCCTATGGCTGCATCGTGGACGAGTTCCAGCACAGGATGTACCAGAACCCCGACCTCACCCCGGACGAGCGCAACGCCGTCTGGCTGGAACTGGAGCACAAGTACCGCCCCTGGATCGATTTCGACAACCTGCCCTTCTATGGCCGCGGTGCCGGCTGGCAGCGTCAGCTCCACATTTATGAGTGCCCCTTCTACTATATTGATTACTGCCTGTCCACCATGGCCGCGCTGCAGTTCTTCCTGCTGAGCCTCAAGGATCACAAGGATGCCTGGGAACGCTACCTCAAGCTGGTGCGCCGTGCCGGTCTGGCCAGCTATACGGAGCTGATGCAGACCGCCGGGCTGAAGGTTCCCTTTGAGGATGGCTCGATCAAGGCCATCGCCCAGCAGATGGGCCAGTGGATCGCAGAGCATCAGGTGTAAGCCTCCCGGGCCTACGGAGATTTTTTCTTGCAAAATCCGCTCTTTTCTATGAAAATGCACAGCGCCCCCGTTCACTGTAAGATCGCAGTGAGCGGGGGCGCTTTTTCGTGAATAGGAGGTCGATTTTATCGCAAATACAGACTATGGGGATATACGGAGCGGCACAAACCCCATAACCGGAAAGAAAAATTTCCATAAAACGACAAAAAGCCTTTGGATAAGTCATACCTATACAAGAAAGTTTGAACTTTTCGTGAATTTTCTGTGTTTCGACCATGGACAGGTGAAAACAGTTCTGCTACAATGGGAGCTGTTCTTTCCGCCGGTTCCCACGCGGCGGTTTTTATTTTACTATAACACAGGAGGAACTTTCATGTTAGAAAAGATCTTTCACCTGAAAGAAAACCACACCGATGTCAAGACCGAACTCATGGCGGGTGTCACCACCTTTATGACGATGGCCTACATCCTTGCGGTCAACCCCAGCATCCTGTCCGCTTCGGGCATGGATGCCAATGCGGTCCTGATCGCAACTTCGCTGGCATCGTTCGTTGGCACTGCCCTGATGGCTCTGCTGGCCAACTATCCGTTCGCTCTGGCTCCCGGCATGGGCCTGAACGCCTACTTCTCCTACACGGTCGTCCTGACCATGGGTTACAGCTGGCAGCTGGCCCTGATGGCTGTTTTGTGGAGGGCATCATCTTCATCGTGCTGAGCCTGACCAATGTGCGTGAGGCCATCTTCAACGCTATCCCCATGACCCTGAAGAGCGCTGTCAGCGTGGGCATCGGCCTGTTCGTTGCATTCGTCGGCCTGCAGAACGCAAAGCTGATCGTGAACAGCGATTCTACCCTCGTCACCTATCAGCACTTCAAGGGCGAGACCTTCCACAGCATCGGCGTAGGTGCGATCCTCACGCTGGTGGGCGTGCTCATCACCGCCATCCTGCTGGTCAAAAAGGTCAAGGGCGGCATCCTGTACGGCATCCTCATCACCTGGGTGCTGGGCATCCTCTGCGAGATGACCGGCATCTACATCCCCAACCCCGATGCCGGCATGTACAGCGTCATCCCCACCAGCTTCATCAGCTTCGATTTCTCTGCTCTGGGCAAGACCTTTGGCCAGGTGTTCAAGACCGATTTCTCCGGCGTGGGCATCCTGAACTTCTTCGCCGTGATGTTCTCCTTCCTCTTCGTTGACCTGTTTGACACCCTGGGCACCCTGATCGGTGTTGCTTCCAAGGCCGACATGCTGGATGAGGAGGGCAAGCTGCCCAACATCAAGGGCGCGCTGATGGCCGACTCCATCGCCACCTGCGCCGGTGCCGTGCTGGGCACCTCCACCACCACCACCTTCGTCGAGAGCGCTTCCGGCGTGACCGAGGGCGGCCGCACCGGCCTGACCTCCATGACCACCGGTGTGCTGTTCCTGCTGGCCGTGGTGTTCAGCCCCCTGTTCCTGACCATCCCCAGCTTTGCGACCGCTCCGGCCCTGATCATCGTTGGCTTCTACATGATGGGTTCTGCCCTGAAGATCGAGTTCGACGATCCTGCTGAGGGCATCCCCGCATTCCTGACCATCCTGGCAATGCCCACTGCATACAGCATCTCTGAGGGCATCGCCATCGGTGTCATCTCCTGGACCCTGCTGAATGTCATCACCGGCAAGGCCAAGGAGAAGAAGATCAGCCCCCTGATGTATGTGCTGACCGTTCTGTTCATCCTGAAATACGTCCTGCTGTAACAGGCATTTGCAGCAAACAGAAAGCCCCGGCTCCGGCCGGGGCTTTCGTGCGTTTATTGGTTCCTGTGCGGGTGGGGCGGGCAGGGTTCAGCCGCCGAACAGCCCGAAAAAGCTGGTGTGCGTCATGCCCAGCACCAGAAACAGAAGAATGAGGGCAAACAGCACCCCTATGATGATGTCCATCTGGTGGACCGTGAGGGGGAATTTATCGTAGAGCTTTTCCTTGGGGTTGACGAAATTCGGGTCGTTGTTGTCCAGCAGGGTCTTTTTGCGCTCAGCGCTCTGGGCTTTGGCGGCGGCAAGTTCTGCCTGCTCCTTTTCCAGCTGGGCCTCCCGCTGGGCAAGCAGTGCCTCACGGCGGGCCAGCTCTTCCTCCCGCTGGGTCTGGTTCGTTTCTGCCATGGTGGTATCCTCCGGCGTTTTTTCTACCAGTATACCATAGAATTGTGACAGAAAAAACTCCTCCCGCAAAAAGCGGCCTTATGCCGCCAGCAGATCCTCCACCACATCCATCAGCTGAGACGGATCGAGCTGGCACGCGGTACAGCGCGCGGCCAGGCGAAGGACCCGCACCGGGTCAACGGAGACATCTGAGATGAACCGCAGTTTTCGGTGTCGTCCGTGAGATGTAGAATACGCGGCGATGCCAAAGGATGTATACGCACCACACGCGGGATGATAAAGTCGTTCCATAACACAATGATACCAAAACACACCAATCACCTCTCTGTCAAAATTGTCATGCCGCTTTGAAACGGCTGCATGAATGCAGGTTCGCTGCCCGCAAAATGTTCTGACAAATTTTATATACCATCTCTTGGCTTCAAAATAAACAGCCAAAATTTCAAAATTTGGCGGCGTGTTTTGCATGTCCGGTGAAACCGGTGGTGCAGGAAAAAGACGAACTGGAAAACGGAAACGAACAATTTTACGGAATATCGTGTAAAATTGAGAAAAATCAACTTCACGCAGCAACAGAGGAAAGAATGCTCCGCGGAAAACCGAAAGCACAAAAAGAAAAATCTTTGCCGCATCTTAACCACTTTTTGGCAGAAAAAGTTGAGAAATCGGTCGTAAGACCGAGCTTTCTGGTATATCACTTGTTCGCTGTGCGGATAAGGCTGTCTCTTCTGCCTTGCCTCCGCATCGTCTGCCGCAGACACCGGCACTGCCCTTGTCTGAAATGCTTTCACTCTGAATGCAAACCAGATGAAAAATCCGACGGGCCGTATCACTTGACTTTCCCCTTGCAGGGGAGTATACTCCGGGGCAGTGAAATATTCGGCTATGACGAGAAAGAGTACCCGGAAAGAATGCTGCAGAGAGCTGCCGGATGGTGCAAGGCAGTGCAGGGTGTCCGTGGGAAGATCCTCTCCGAGCTTTCCGGCTGAATGGGCGGCATCTGCGCCCCAGTAAGCGGGAACGGCAGGCCCCCGTTATCACGGGCCGCGCATTGTTGGATGCGCACTGAGGGGCCGGGCTTTGCACCGGCAATAAGAGTGGTACCGCAGAGGATTTACGCCTTTGTCTCTTACGAACCGTAAGGGACAAAGGCGTTTTTGTTTGCGGGAAAGCCATTTTCCGGATGTTTCATTGCCTTTGCATCCGCAAAAATCAGGACCTGGAAAAGGAGAGTTTAACATGAAAACACTGGAAAAAGTAAGCGACTTTGTAGGCAAGTATATGGCTGCCATCGTCATTGTGGTGGCAGCGCTGGCCCTGTTCTTCCCCGGCACCTTCAGCGTGGTAAAGACCGCATGGGTCAACACTCTGCTGGGCATCGTCATGTTCGGCATGGGTCTTACCCTGAAGCCGGAGGATTTCAAGGTGGTGTTCAGCCGCCCGAAAGACGTGGTCATTGGCTGCGTGGCACAGTTTACGCTGATGCCGTTCCTGGCATGGGCACTGACGCAGGTGTTCCATCTGCCCACTGAGCTGGCCATCGGTGTCATCCTTGTGGGCACCTGCCCCGGCGGCACCTCCTCTAACGTGATGACCTATCTGTCCAAGGGCGATGTTGCACTGTCTGTTGGCATGACTGCTGTTTCCACCGTGCTGGCTCCGTTCCTCACCCCGCTGCTCACTCTGCTGTATGCCGGTCAGCGCGTGGAGGTGAACCCTGTGAACATGTTCCTGTCCATCGTCAAGGTGGTTCTGGTTCCCATCGCACTGGGCTTTGTGGTCAACCACTTCTTCCACGCCTTCACCCAGAATGCCGTCCGTGTGCTGCCGCTGATCTCCACCACTGCCATCGTGCTCATCATCTGTGCCGTTGTGTCCGCAAACTCCGCTAAGATCATGACCAGCGGCCTGCTGATCCTGGCCGTGGTCATCCTGCACAACCTGCTGGGCTACCTCACCGGCTTTGGCGTGGGCAAGCTGCTGAAGCTGGATTCCACCAAGTGCCGTGCAATTTCCATCGAGGTCGGTATGCAGAACTCCGGTCTGGCCACCTCTCTGGCCGCTGCCCACTTTGCACAGTATCCGCTGGCAACCATCCCCGGTGCTGTGTTCTCTGTGTGGCATAACATTTCCGGTGCCCTCCTCGCCAACTTCTTTGCCCGCACTGCAGAGAAGAAGGACTGATGGCTCATAAGAACCTCGAACGCCTGGAAACCTCTCTTACACCTTTCGATTTGCTGAACGAAACCGAGTATACTATAATATCAAAAGGCAGGGTACCATCACCGTGATGATACCCTGCCTTTGTTCGTTTACCGTTCCGAGTGGTGCCTCCGCAGGAACTTGTCGGGGCAAGGCCCCTCCATTTTGCTGCGCAAACGCGGTCTTGTTGGGGCGTGCCTGACCCAGACCCTGCTGGGAACGAGTACGGCAAACTGGAAGTTAGCGATTTCTTTTTCCGGTATTTTCTGTCCCTCGGATTTCCTCATGATAGAAATAATCTACGATCACCGGATGCCCCTGCGGGACTCTGCCATAAGGCATTTCATTATCCACAAAGGCACAATCATACTTCTTAGCCATTTCCTCAGCTTTTACTTCAAGTGCTTCAAAGTAGCTGCGGTTATGCTTGTTATAGATCTCGTCGTAAAGTGGTACAAGATCAGGATATTTTCCGGCGATATAATCCATAATTGTCTTTTTGAAACCGCCT
>ENA-OQAB01001432-OQAB01001432.1-human-gut-metagenome-genome-assembly--contig:-NODE-1432-length-11310-cov-1.952875_pt1 | contig 11310 bp, 9 predicted proteins | sample MGYA00242490_ERZ504517 | MGnify/ENA primary metagenome ERZ504517 (study PRJEB26092, sample SAMD00036298) | human gut metagenome | host: Homo sapiens | study: EMG produced TPA metagenomics assembly of... | reverse complement strand
ACCCGAATTCATATCTATTGAATTTATTTTCGAAACTAAAATTACCGCTGCGTTTAATATTACTGCCACTCAGCCGTACCCAGGCCCCCTGTTCTTCTCCACCATTTTTGCGCAGGTCGCCCATACGTTTCACTAACTGATCATTATCGCGCCAAGTATAATATGACAAAGCTCCAGCAGCAGCGATTGTATTAACGCTCGTAGTTGGTTTTTCACCTGGATCGACGTTCTCCACACCTTTCAGATACCATTCTGTAGTTGTACTCTTGGATAAACTGTCTTTTTTATCCAGCTCATAGCGTTTATAATACAAAGTACCTTCACCATCAACGGCAGTAAAAGTACCTTCATTATTTTTAACACTGACTAACACCGTCCCTTCGGCATCTTTACCCAAAGCAGGATCGTTATGCAGTCCGTTTATCTCACGCAAAGCTATCTGCTGAGTACCGGTAAAGGTATCCGTAACTATAAGCTGGTCACTTTGATGCGGTTGAGTACCGTCAATTCCCAAAATAATAGTACCATTGTTACCATTTAGGTTTTCTACTGTCAAAGTATTAAAAACATTATTTTTATAGGATAAATCAACAGTGCCGCCATTATTGGTCAATGAGTTCAATAGTGAATCTCCTGTTACCAGCCATAAAGAATCTGTACCCAACGTCAGATTATTTGCGGAAGAATTATTCACATCCACAGCGGTTGCACCTACAAAGGTCGACCCGGCTGCAAAATCAAGATTGATAATGCCGCCATTTTCAGCTTTGATATCACCTGTAATATGATATTCACCATTGCCTGTGACATTGCTGGCTTCATTGGTATTAGCATCAATACCGCTGGCAAGAACAGCATAAGCATTCTTGTCAGTATCTACAGTTATCGTAGCCCCATCCAGATTGATGCTCCCACCTAAATGAGCGATCACCCCATGGGACTCAGTACCTTCTGTTACTAGCGTTACGTCAGAAATGTTGAGAACAGAGTTGGCATAGCGTGCTTCAAGTCCGTAGGCAGCATCTCCTTCCGTAGTAATCAGGGCACCTGTACCAATATTGATAACACCACCGCTGATCAGCAGGTTACGCGCAGCGTCTATCTCACCTACACGTACCGCTGAAGAATTATTGCCGGCGGTTGAAATGATAGCATAATCACCGATTTCTATGCTCGAATCAGCATGGACACTGCGTACAGCGTGTGAACCGGCCATTTGCGTAGAAATATTTGCGCTGTCGCCAATAATGATCTTTCCGGCATAAGTATTTCCATTAGAAGTAAACCCGGCAGAAACAGCATGATTACCGTTATGGTTGCTGCTGCCTAAAGTCTCCGGCAGCCGAAGTAGCAATCGTACTGTTGTTACCGATTTTTATATAGCCGTCAGTCGTGCGGCTCATAACGGCCATGCCATTGATATTAGAACTGCTTTTATCATCATTTCTGTGAATAATAGTGGCATAGTCGCCAATCTCTATTCTGCCGCCATCAGCATTACTGATAACAGCTACCGATCCACCATAAGAATGGCCTGTAATCGTAGCTCTGTCACCAATAGCTACCAAAGATTTATTGCCATCAGCCCCAATCGCTATACCGCCAGCCGTAATAGTATTGCCCTCACCTAAAAGATAGATCTCGGCTTTTTGTTCAAAGGCCGTACTGTGACTCATAGCTCGTATAGCCTGCCCATAGCTTCCGCTGCCAACATTAGTGATATGATTGGTCCCCTCCAGTATGATGATACTGTCTGCAGAAAATACGATACCCGGTGCCGCTGCATTATAGTAAGACTGAGCGGAAAGGGCAGCTCCGGCCGTATTGATCGTTAGATTAGACCCGGTAACCGTACCGCCACCAGCATGCTGCTGGCTTATATAACTAATGTCAATACCACGCCCATGAGTAGTTGAACTAGTGTCCATATTGGTGATCGTATGGCCATCACCAATATTTTCTATACCACCGCCAGAATATTTAATTGTCCCCAGTTCATCTGCCCAACTCTGCTGATGATAGCTGCAAGTTAATAACAAACTTAATATTATCGCCTTCTTTAAATTTTTTTTCATAAAAACTTCCTTTCCCTTTTGTGAGTATTTCCTGTTGCTACAATGATTTTCACAAAGTTTCGGCTTGCTTCGATATTTACTTTTCTTTTCGGCTCCTTTCAAATTTTTTTGTACTTATCAAAATACTTTCTTGCCTTCTTCCATCCGGTATACAGAACTGAAGAAAATATTTTAAATCATTTAGTTTATAGATTTTTAGCTTCATTCAAATTTAACTATTACAATAATATTATTCCTTATAGTTTACTTATGGTATTATACTCTATTTGTCCCCCCCGCAAGACATTTTACTCTTGAGTAATTCTCAAGCTTGCTAAGTCTTGCAAAAGATTACGTTTCCCTAACACAAAAAAGACCATTATCAGCATGATAAAAGTCTTTTCCTTCCTAGTATTATTGGATAAAAATAAAACCATCACAAAATTGTGATGGTTTTATAATCATAGATTTAACAGTTTTAAAATGAATCTACTCATATCACAGCATATTTTCATCAAATACGACAAAAACATTTTTGCCTTTTCCCTTGGCTTTATACAAAGCGCTGTCCGCTTTCTGATACAGGTCGTCAAAAGCAGCGCCGTCGTCAGATTCACAGAACACCATCCCGATACTGCAGGATATCTTCAGTCCTTCTTTTGCCGCGCCTTTAGTGTACAGACTGCAGATCTGCCCGGCTTTCACCAGGGCATTTTCCATACTGGTGATATCACACATCAGCACCGCAAATTCATCGCCGCCGATACGGCCCAGCAGATCCGAGCTGCGGAAGCTGCGCTCAAGATTGGCAGTAAGCTCACACAGCACCGTATCACCGAAGGCATGGCCCCTGCTGTCGTTAACATTTTTTAAAATCATCAATATCCAGCAGGAAAAAGGCATGCTGCCGTTTCGAGCTGTCAGCTAAAACCTCATTGACATATTTTTCAAAAACAGCCCGGTTATAAATACCCGTCAAAGGATCGCGCTCAGCCTTATGCTGCATCCGTGCAAATTTATTCTGCGTATCGTTGATATCCAGAACATTACCTAAAACACGCTTGATCTGCCGCTTATCATCAAATACCACCGCCATATAAAAACGATACCAGTGATAATCGCCATCAGAAGTATGTAGGCGCCCCTGAAAAACTGTCCTGCCGGCCCTTTGCAATTCTGTCAGAGCCTTCTGCACGGCACTGCTGTCTTCCTCATGAAAATACTTATTTAAACTGCTGCTATTCTTTTCCGCAATAGTATCAGTAATAAAGCCGCCCAATTTTTCCAGTATCTGTTTTTCGGTATTATGCCCGGCCGCACCTTCACCGGTATTTTTAACGATCAGAAATTTACATGCTTTCAGATCAAATTCAAACATGCAGCCTTCCATCAAGCCCGCCGTCAGCCGCAGACCCTCTATCTCCGCATTGATCTGTTTTAAGCGGTCTTTTTCGATCTGCCGCCAGATATAGATGATAACGAGAAAGCACAGACAAATGAGCAGGAAATATTTTCCCATCGTATCCCGAGCGATCTTATTCAGCATCTGCTGATCTGCCAGCAGATTGGTTCCCGAAACGATCTGGAAAGTGTACCAGTCGTTAACTTCTACAGGCGCAAAGACTACATACTGTGTCTCGCCAAAGATATCAGTATAATAGAAAGCGCCGCTTTCTTTATTGGCAATAGCTTTTTCCAGGTCTTGCTCCGTCATCGAGCAGCCAATGGCTTCCTGCTCCAGGAATTTAAAGAAATTTCCCTGCTTGCCATTGCCGATGCCCATAATAACGTCGCCCTTTTCATCTGCGATCATCGTAATGCGGTCCTGCTGCATATTCAGCACCGCCAGCAGCGTTTTCGTCGCATTGTCAAGATCATAGGCTTCATGGACAACGCCGATGACCTCTTCATCCTTATACAGTGGCTTAGCCAGAATAACTACTTTTATGCCGCTGGACGGCAAAACGACCGGCCCTTCAACAACTTCTTCTCCCTCTAAGGCCCTTTTATAATAATCCTGATCCATGATATTGATTTCCTCGCCATTGCTCATCAGGGTTTTCTGACCACGATAAGTAAGTCCAACAGTCGAAAAATGCCCTGTGTTGGAAACTGTACTCAAAATATTGACCAAATTATCCTTCTGCCCTTCATATCGAGGAGCGTTTCTCAGCACGATATCCAGTAATTCATTCTGCCGCTGGATCTCGGTATGCAGAATAACCTTGGTATGATGGGCTGCGTCCAGCAAATAATCGTAAGTCTGGCGTTCCAGAATGTCCTTTTGACTGGCACTGAAATTGAATGCAAAAGAAACCGCCAGGATCAAAACTGAGATTATAGTTATGACGATCAGCTCACGATGCAGTTTTCCCCACATAAAGCTACCTCTTTCTATTTTTTACAAATGCTCTCTGAATTCTACAAAATAAAACAATTAGGTTATCCGCTATTAATTATAACCTATTTTTTATATTATAGCATTTTTACTTTTAGCAAATAAATACTTTTATCTTTATTTTTAAGCCCGGCCGCTGTTTTTTACTGCCGCCGAAAAAAAGCAAAACACCGCTTTCTGTAAAAGCGGTGTTTTGCCTGTAGGAAGCTATATATGAGATGTAATTGCCGTTAAGGCTTAAACATGGCTGTTGGAAACTTCAACAGTTTTGTTCATGACGTTGGTAAAGAATGTAACCGGCACCATAGTCTTGCCATTTACTAAAATCGGAGCGTTGTCCAAAGTAATGGTTTGGCCATTGCGTACATATTGGTTGCTGCCAATAGTCATAAAATAGGTCTGATCACCTTTTTCCATCGAAACATTTTGCATACCGGCATCCCAGAATACCTGGTAGTCCATTTTTTCCATCAGCGGACGCAGGGGCAGGTATACTGTATCTTCTTGAACCATGATGGCTTCATCAGGAGTTAATACCAGCTCTTGTTGATCCATAACGATGGTTCCTGCACCAAGATGGACTTTGATATCGGCACTGTTGGCTTTAGCAATAGACCAGCCAAAAATGCCTACCAATAATAAGCAGACCACTACGATTACAGATTTTTTACATTTTCATTGACCTCTTTCCTTCCTGCTGAGCAGGTTTTGTTTACGATTTTTATTATATACACTTTTTCATCTGTGTGAAGTTTTCAATATTTAAATATCAACTAGAAAAAAATTACAGTTTGCTTACAAAAATACTTTTTCCGCCCTTTTTACAGGTCTGAATGACGCATTTTAAAGCCCTTAACCCCCCTGAAACAGTAGAAGTAAATAAAAAAACGACCTTTGTAAGCGCAGTACCTGCAAAGGTCATTTTTGAGTATAAAATTTTTTTAATCCAAAGACTTGACGATCACCAGAACAGGAAACGCCGCATCGGGCAGATCGCTATGAGCACCGCCGCAGACCTTTTCTTCATAAGCGTCCCGGTCCAGCAAATCAAAATCTACAATAATATCGTCACTGTAATATTCCTGAGCCGGCTCAATATCTTCTTTGCGGATACCCTGCCAGGCAGCCTTCGGCACTTTTGCCGCAAAAAATTCCAAAGTCGATGATTTAGCATGATAAATCTGGATCGCGTCTTCTGCGGTATACAACATAACTTTCAACTCCTGTCTTTTCAAGATCAACGGCGCGCTGCCAATGAATGACAGCATCGCTTGTTGTTATTATCACTATATCACAGAAAGCAGCGACAGTCAAAAATCTTAATAATAATTATTAGTTGCATTATTTTCTAAAATATGATTACTAAAAAGCGGTACTAGCCGCCATATCAGGACAGTACCGCAAGTCAGCTTATTTATTATGCCTCGATCGGCTCGTCCTGCAGGGCTTCATAGCCTTCCTCGCCAGTACGTATCTTAACGACGTTCTCTACATCATAGATAAAAAATTTTTACCGTCGCCATACTTACCGGTATAAAGCACTTTTTTTCGCAGCGGCCACCACCGCAGCCACAGGAATAGCCGAAACAACAAGTTCTACTTTGACCTTGGGCAGCAGATGCACGCTTACTTCCGCACCGCGGTAATATTCGGTATTGCCTTTCTGCAGCCCGTAACCCAAAACCTTCGTTACCGTCATACCGGTAATACCAAGTTTATCCAAAGCTTCCTTCAAGATCTCAAAACGCAGCTGCGAAGTAATGATCACGATCTTCGTCATTTTCGGTCTGCCTGCTGACGGCAGAGCGGCAGTAACGTGAGTAACGGCAGCACCAGCCTCTGCTGCTTCCTGAGCAGTCACAGCACCATGGAAATCTTCTGCCGCCGGCATAAAATCGGCATAAGAGCTGGCCAGACCATGCTCTTCCATATCCAGCCCGGCGATTTCCTCACGCGTGCTGACCCGCAGCCCGATAGTTTTATCGAGGATTTGAAAAATCAGCGTCATCACGATACCGATATACGCCGCTACTGCTGCAACTCCCGTCGCCTGAATGATCAGCAGCTCACTGCCGCCGCCGTACAGCAGACCGCCATCTACTGCAAAAACACCAACCAGCAGCGTGCCCAGCGCACCGCAGACTCCATGTACCGAAATTGCGCCGACAGGATCGTCGATTCTGGCAATCTGGTCAAAAAATTCTACTGCAAAAACGATCACAAGCCCGGCAATGATACCGATCACAAAAGCTCCTGGAACACTGACTACGTCACAGCCAGCAGTAATAGCGACCAATCCTGCCAGCGCGCCGTTCAAGGTCATCGATACATCAGGCTTGCCGTAACGCAGCCAGGTCAGGAACATCGTTGCCGTCGCGGCAGAGGCAGCGGCCATATTAGTAGTAACAAAGATCCTGCCCATTGATGTCAGGACATCGTCACCGGTCGCGCAAACTGTAGAGCCGCCGTTAAAGCCAAACCAGCCGAACCAGAGAATGAATACGCCCAAAGCGCCCAGCGTCAGGCTGTGTCCTGGTATGGCATTGACACTGCCGTCAGCATTATATTTTCCAATACGCGGACCAAGTATCTTGGCACCGACAAGCGCGGCTACACCACCAACCATATGGACCGCCGTAGAACCGGCAAAATCATGAAAACCCATGGCGCCGAGCCAGCCGCCGCCCCAGATCCAATGCCCCGAGACCGGATAAATAACCGCGCTGATCAAAATACTGTAGATACAGTAAACAGAAAACTTCGTCCGTTCGGCCATAGCACCTGATACAATAGTCGCCGCCGTAGCACAGAAAACAGTTTGAAAGATAAAAAAGGCCCAGGACGGATAAGACGCCCCATAATCGTTTTGCACAAAAAAATCAGGCACACCGATCAAACCGCCGATATCCGTGCCAAACATCAGGCCAAAGCCAATGATCCAAAAAACGATACTGCCCAGACACAGATCCATAAAATTTTTCATCACGATATTGCCGGCATTTTTAGCTCTGGTAAAACCAGTCTCGACCATGGCAAAGCCCGGCTGCATAAAAAATACCATAAACGCGCCGATCAGTACCCACATCGTATCCGCTGCTGCGTATTTTTCTATCATCATAGTCCCCCCACATCCAATCATTTTAGCTCTATTTATAAAAAAGAAGCGTATCCTCAGCGGATACGCTTCTTCGCGTTGTCAGCTTCCCCCGGGCGTCTTTTAATTGTTGACGCCGTAAAGCAGCTTGCCGTAGGTCGGATACGGCAGATAGTCTTCACCGATCAGCTCTTCGGCAGCATCAGCATAGCTGCGCAGGAGCTCCATTTCTTTTAAAACCGTGTCATGATAATAGTTGGCCTCAGCTTTCATATCAACGCATTTTTCAGCACCTTTCAGCGCTTTGGCCAGCTTTTCACCGCTATTATACATTTTAGCGGTCAACTCGGAAATCTTCGCCGCCAGATCAGCTTCAAAGCAGTTTTTGATCCTCAGGTCCTTTTTAGCCGCAGCATTGCCTAGCAGGTCATTAGTATAAGCCGCTGCCGCCGGCAGGATATCCTTATACAGCATATCCAACATCGTCAAGGCTTCGATATTGATCGTTTTGGCATATTTTTCCAGCATGATCTCCACCCGGGAACGCACCTCGGTCGCTGTAAAAATACCGTGTTTAACAAACAATTCGATATTTTTTTCCGCTTCCATATAAGGCAGCGCTTCCGGTGTGGATTTAAGATTAAGAAGCCCCCTCGATTTGGCCTCTTCTACCCATGCGTCCGTATAACCGTCACCGTTGAACACGATACGTTTATGCTTGACGATGGTTTCTTTGATCAATTTCTTCATGGCAGCATCTTTATCGGCTGCTTTTTCTAATTTGTCTGCGAATTGATTCAAAGCTTCGGCAACGATAGTATTGAGAACGATATTAGGGCCGGCGATAGAAAACTCGCTGCCCAGCATTCTGAACTCGAACTTGTTGCCGGTGAAAGCGAACGGAGACGTACGGTTTCTGTCCGTATTATCCTTGGTCAGTGCCGGGATAACATCGCCGCTCAATTTCAATAACGCCGCCGCGTCAGGATTGTACTGCTTCCCTTTTTCGATAGCTTCCAGAATATTGGTCAGCTCCGTCCCCAGGAAAACAGATACTATCGCAGGAGGCGCTTCATTCGCGCCGAGACGATGATCGTTACCGGCGCTGGCTACACTTACGCGCAGCAGATCCTGATATTCATCAACAGCTTTGATGATAGCTGCGAGAAACAGTAAGAAACGGGTATTTTTATGTGGTTCTTTACCGGGATTCAGTAAATTATCGCCTTCAGTAGTCGCAATAGACCAGTTATTATGCTTACCGCTGCCATTAACGCCAGCAAAGGGTTTCTCGTGCAGCAGGCATACCAGTCCGTGACGCAGGGCAACGCGCTTCATAAATTCCATTGTCAGCTGATTATGATCAGAAGCTACGTTAGTAGTAGTAAAAATAGGTGCCAGCTCATGCTGGGCCGGAGCAACTTCGTTATGCTCCGTTTTAGCAAGCACGCCCAGCTTCCACAGCTCCTCATCCAGCTCCTTCATAAAAGCCAGGACGCGCGGCTTGATGATGCCAAAATAATGGTCTTCCATCTCCTGCCCTTTCGGAACCTTGGCTCCGAACAGTGTACGCCCCGTATATACCAGATCCTTACGCTGCTCCCACATCTCCTTATCGACGAGGAAATATTCCTGCTCCGGCCCGACAGTAGTCACAACCTTCTCGGTCGCCTGCCCAAACAGCGCCAGTATACGTCTGGCAGCCTGGTCGACACAGCACATCGAGCGCAGCAGCGGCGCTTTTTTATCCAATACTTCGCCGGTATAGGAGCAAAACGCAGTCGGGATGCATAAACAGCCATCCTTGATAAACGCATAAGAGGTAGGGTCCCAAGCAGTGTAGCCGCGGGCTTCAAAAGTAGCGCGCAGACCGCCCGAAGGAAAGCTGGAAGCATCAGGCTCGCCCTGGATCAGTTCTTTCCCGGAGAAATCCATAATAACGCGGCCGTCTGCCGTCGGAGCGATAAAGCTTTCATGCTTTTCGGCAGTAATACCGGTCATCGGCTGGAACCAATGGGTAAAATGGGTCGCGCCATGTTCCAGCGCCCAGTCTTTCATCGCATTGGCGATGATGTTGGCAATCGGCAGATCCAGCGCTTCGCCTTTTAAGACAGCGTTTTTGAAAGTCTTGTAGGTAGCTGTCGGCAAACGGTCTTTCATAACCGTTTCATTAAATACCAGGCTGCCAAACATTTTCGGTACATTGCATCATAATTTTCTCCCCCTCACTGAAACTAAACAGAATAAAACAAAAAGCAACGGCGAACTCAGGCCTTGGCCCGCAACTTCGCTGTTGCTTATGCTGTGATTATAAATCACTTTTCAGGATTTGTAAAGAGTTTTAGCAAATATTTTTCCATATTTTTATTTAAATGTTCGGATTTTTAGCATAAAAACGCCTTTTTTTACTATTTTTTATATTAAATGTTCCGAAAAATCATTGACAATGAAAAGCAAACAAGCTAAACTAACAATGTAAAAAATCCATCTACCAATATCAACACTTGCGATTTAGCAGGCGACGAGTGCCTTACATTCGCCGGCTCTACTAATAAATTTATTTAAAAGAAAGCAGGTTACAGACAATGGCAAAAATGTTGTATGAAGGCAAAGCCAAAAAAAAGTTTTTGAAACCGAGAACCCCAATGAAGTAATCATCTATTATAAAGATGACGCTACCGCCATGAACGGCCTCAAAAAAGGCACTATCGCAGATAAAGGCATTATGAATAATACGATCACCAGCTTTTTCTTTGACCTGCTTGCCAAGCACGGCATCCCCCATCATCAGATCAAAAAGCTCAGCGATCGTGAAGCGCTGTGTAAAAAAGTCAGTATCATCCCCATGGAAGTAGTTACCCGTAACATCGCCGCCGGCAGCCTGGCCAAAAAAATGGGCGTCGAAGAAGGCTATGTTATGAAACGCCCTATCGTAGAATTTTACTATAAAAACGACGATCTTGGCGATCCGATGATCAACGCTGATTATGCCGAAGCTTTTGGCTTGGCAACCGATGCACAGGTTGCAGAAATCAAAGCCTGCGCCCTGAAGATCAACGAAATCTTAAAAGCCTTTCTGGCTGAACGTAAAGTACGCCTGATCGACTTCAAAATGGAATTTGGCGTCGATGCAGACGGAAAAGTGATCCTCGCCGACGAGATCACACCTGATACCAGCCGCTTATGGGACTGGGATACTAACGAAAAACTCGACAAAGACCGTTTCCGCCGTGATATGGGCAGCGTCGAAGAAGCCTATCAGGAAATCATCAAAAGACTGACAGGCAGATAATTAGCACATTGTAAAATAAAAGCCGACTGCGAGGTCGGCTTTTTTGTTATATAATTATAATTATTATAAAATTAATACTGCCTGACGAAAGCGAGGTATCTGCCATGGAAAAACAAGCCTTGATCGCTCATTGTCTTACTTATCCTAATGCTGTCGAAGATTATCCCTTTGCCGATAACGATCTCACTATTATGCGCCATCCATCCGGTGGTAAATGGTTTGCCTGTATTATGCATCTTCAAGGCAAGCTCTGCATAAATCTGAAATGTGATCCTGTCAGATCCGAAATTTCTGCGCCGTACTTACAAAGGCGTTTACCCGGCCTGGCATATGAACAAAGAACATTGGAACACCGTCGAAGTAAACAGTGTACCCAAAGGCGAATTATTTGCCATGATCGCCCACAGCTTTGAACTGACCGCGCCCAAAATACCAAAAGCGAAGCCCAGGAGAAAAACAGAGAAATAAAAAT